>Ga0055584_100003627_pt1 | contig 15190 bp, 15 predicted proteins | sample OSDHelmetaG_FD_58716 | JGI IMG/M metagenome (GOLD analysis project Ga0055584, IMG submission 58716) | Pelagic marine sediment microbial communities from the LTER site Helgoland, North Sea, for post-phytoplankton bloom and carbon turnover... | ecosystem: Environmental > Aquatic > Marine >... | reverse complement strand
AACGCACTTGCCTGCTGGAACGCTTTGAAACCGCAAAAAATGAGAGTCGTGTAGTGTGGCAAAACATTGCCAATCCTGTATAAATCTTAACATTCACAGGTTTGGTCAGATTTTGTTCGGGCGCAACTGTGCCGGGCGAGCTGGCAGCTGTTGGTTGCCAAAACATGGTACGCCATTGCTGCGAGGCAATTCTGGTGCTTTGTCGCAGCTGATCAGCCACCTGGACGTTGAATGTCGGCGAATTCGTGCATGCTTCGGCGCCCGATGGATCAACAAGCCGCACCCGGCGGTTGGCGTGCCTCTATCGTACTGCTAACGTCACGACTGGTCGACAATGCTTGCATTGTACAGCGGTGAATTTCCGCAAGGCCAGCAACGCGTAATATCAGAAAATCGGAGGAAACAATGCCAATCAGTCGCTTTACATCCCACTTTCTGCGTTGGGCCTTAGTTCCCGCTGCTGCAATCGGGCTAGCCGGTGCGGCGAATGCCCAGGAATTCACCATTAAGATCGGCCATATTGCGTCCACTGCTGACGAGGATCACAAGGGCGCGCTGGTGTTCCAGGACTATGTTCAGTCCCAAACGAACGGTCGGGTAAAGGTCGAGATCTATCCCGGTGGCCAGCTTTGTGGCAACTTCCGGCAATGCCTGGAGGCCGTACAGATCGGTGCAATCGAGATCACCGGCACAACCGTTGGCGGCGCTGCGAACTTGCTGCCAGAGCTGCAAGTAACCGACATCCCGTATATGTTCCCGAACGATCGCGTCGCCGAAAAGGTGATGAAGAGCCCGTTCATGGACAAAGTGCGGGCCGCGATGCTGGAGAAAACCGGCACTCTTCGCCTGATGGGCCTGAACAACACCGGCGGCTGGCGTGATTTCTTTACCACTGACAAGCAGATCAAATCCCCGGCTGATATGCAGGGCGTCAAGCTGCGGACCATCGAGTCGGAACTGCAGGTGGAGATGGTCAAGCTGATGGGTGGCAGCCCGACGCCGATCCCGTGGCAGGAGCTCTACACCTCACTGGCGACTGGTGTTGTTGTCGGCAACAAGAACGGCATCACCGACATCGTGAACATGAAGTTCCACGAATTCCTGCGGTATGTGACGCTTGACCACCACGCTTACATGTTCCTGTTCTGGTGGATGAACGACACGGCGCTGAAGAGCTATCCGCCGGAGATCCAGAAGGTCGTAATCGATGGTTTCCATCACATGACGACCGTTGCCAACAATGATCCGAAGTACACGGCTCTGTCGGCCTATGAAGAGTTTCGCAAGGCTGGTGGCGTCGTCTATGTGCCAACGGCTGAGGAAAAGGCGCAGTTCGTCGACAGCGTGAAACCGCTGAAAAAGTGGTTCACCGACCGCTATGGCATGGAATGGTTGGAAGCTCTTGAGCAGGCCATCGCCGATGCTGAAGTGGAAATCGCTGCAGAAGATGCGCGTGTGCTGAAGTAACAGCGCGTTCTCTGCGACCGCAGGCTTAGGGGCCGGGTGTTATGCCCGGCCCCTTTTTTTATGGGCGTTGCCTGATGACCGTCAGCCTAATTGCCGTCGGTCCAACCTAGGCAAATCCTAGCAGGCGGGGCAGGCCCATAGTGATGACTGGGACGTAGGTGATCAGGAAGATGATGCCGATTTCGACGATCAGGAATGGCAGCATTTCCTTGGCAATCACTTCGACGCTCAACCGGGTCAGGCTGGAGGCGACGAACAGGATTAACCCCATCGGTGGCGTTGCCAGTCCAACGGTCAAGTTCACACACATGATGATGGCGAAGTGCAGAGGATCAATGCCCAAGCCAATCATCGTTGGCGCCAAAATCGGGCCGAGGATCAGAATCGCCGGGCCTGCATCCAGGAACATGCCAACGATCAACAGCAAAATATTAAGCAAAAACAGCAGCAAATATGGGTCGTCGGTGATCGAGAACAGCAACATCGACAGCTGCACCGGAATTTGGCTGAGCGTTGCAGCCCAGGCAAAGGCTGTAGCGGTGCCAACCACCAACAGGATAGCGCCTGAAGAAATCGCAGCGCGCAGAAATATCTGTGGCAACTCCCGCATGGTCAACGTGCGGAGGATGAACACGCTCAGGATCAGGGCATAAATCGCTGCGACGGATGCAGCCTCAGTCGGAGTAAAGACGCCGCCGATAATGCCACCCAAGATGATCACAGGCGTCATCAACGGCAGGATCGCCTTCCCGCCGGCCTCCGCAATACGCTTAACCGACGCCCGTTCATTTGCTTTCGGATAGTTGCGGCGTTTGGAGATCACCGCGGTTACGGCCATCAGTGCAAGTCCGACCAGCAATCCAGGTACAACACCGGCGGCAAACAAGGCTGCGACCGAGACATTCATCATGAAGGCGTAGATCACCATGATAATGCTGGGTGGAATAATCGGCCCGATCACGCTGGAGGCTGCCGTGACCGCGGCGGCGAATTTGCGGCTATAGCCGTCCTTCTCCATCGCCGGGATCATGATAGAGCCAACACCGGACGTATCCGCCACTGCCGACCCGCTAATGCCGGCAAACAGCATAGAGGTCACGATATTGACGTGCGCTAGCCCGCCACGCAGATGACCGACCAGCGCATTGGCGAAGGCGACCAGGCTCTGCGTAATGCCACCCCGGTTCATCAATTCACCAGCCAGGATAAAGAACGGGATGGCCATCAGCGGGAATTGGTTGATCCCCGCAAACGTGCGTTGGACGATCATTTTGAGGAACAGCTCTTTGCCTTCGGCAATGAAGCTGACCATTGGCGCAATGCCCAACGCAAACACGATGGGCACGCCAAGTGCCATCACGCCCAGGAAAACCCAGAAGAACAATAAGGTCATAACTGTGCTTTCCCTCGTTTACCCAATCGCTTACCCAACAAGGCCCGGATCAGCGTTTTCCGTACGCCTATCCATGCCGCGCGAGGGATTGATCAGCCCCTTTAACGCATTCAACCAGAATTCGAACGCCACCAAAGCCAGGATCGCGCAACCGATCGGCATCGCGAGATAGACGTAAAAAATTGAAACATCGATGGTCGAGGCTCGCTGGATGCGAGCGTTCAACGTCAAGAACCAAGCCTCATCGACCAGCATCAGCATTAGCATGATGATCGCGCCGAAAATCCAGACCTGCAGCACAAAATAAAACCGCCCTCGCAATCGGTTGGCTAGCGCATCAATCGCAATGTGCGCGCCCATCTTTAAGCCTATCGGCGCTGCGATAAAGGTCATCCAGACCATAACGAATTTGGCGATCTCCTCTGACCAGGGAATAGCATCGTTCAACCCATAGCGGAAAAACACCGCAGTAACGATAATCCCCAACATAATAGCCAGCAGCGCAACCGCAGCGCCTTTGCACAGGTTGAGCAACAGCCAGTTCAAACGCCCGATCAGGTGTTCCAGCATCTCAATTGCGTTAGCCATGAACTGGCCTCACATTCTCGCCGTCCGCCATCGCCGATCCCTCTTGTCTTTGTTCCAGACACAAATGACCCGCTGGCCAACCGCATTATCGCCCTAAAGCTTCGACGGTCAATTCCGTCGCACAACCGGCTTTCGCAAAGTATGCACTATGGGCTATCCCAGAGGCCCGGCAAGTCAGCCTAGACTAGCGCGCATGCTCCACCAACAACTCGCGGCCCGCCAGCATATCATCCAACTCCCCCCAGCCGCACATGTAGTGGCCGGCGAAGCCCGCGCTCTCGATCCGCCGGAACATGTCGGCGAAGTCGATAGTGCCAGTGCCTGGGTGCATGTGGAGTTCGTATTCGCCGTTATTGTCGGCTACTCGGACCTCAGCACAGCGGCTCATGTCCATGCCGTCGATCCAGCCGGCGATGCCGTGCTGGTCATAGTGAGCATGGTTGATGGTGAAAGCCCACTGCAGGTTTGGGCTGGGGATGGCATCGAACCAGGCGAGCGTATCGGCCAACGTGTCCGGCATGTAGTGGACTTCGGCCCGCGTCGGCTCACCGTTCAGGTTTTCGAGGAGAAGCAAGACGCCCTGCTCTTCCGCATAGGCAACGGCGCGTTTCAGGCGGTCGATGCTGGCGGCGCGGCGCAGGCCGTAATCGTCGGTAAAATGATAGCCGCCATGCACCACCACCCATTCAGCCGCCATGGCTTTCGCTAGGTCGATATAGGCGCACAGGTATTGATCGGCGGCATCACGAAGGAACGGCGCGACCTCCGCCACATTCACGGCAGACAGCGTGTGCAGGCCCAGGTGCAGGCCATCGCGGGCGCAGGCATCCCGGATCGCAGCGCAAGTGCGGGCATCGAAGCGCTCCATCGCGTTTGGCGGCAAATCGCATTGGATATCAAAATAGCGAACGTCATTGGCGGCGACCCAAGCCACCGCCTGCTCGGCTGGCAGCTTGCGGCCAATATCTATGCCGATGCGGTGACGGAGGGATTCGGGCATGGGGATCAGCCTTTGGCTGCCAGGATCGCCTCCTCGAAGTCGCGGAGTTGATCCTTGCCGAAATACATCTCGTCGCCTGCAAAGAAGGTGGGACTGCCGAAACAGCCCCGTTTGACGCTGGCCTCAGTGTTCGCGACCAGAGCTGCTTTGATCGCTGGCTCCTGGGTGCGGGCAAGCAATGCTGGGCCGTCGAAACCGGCATCAGTAAGTGCTTTTGCGGCGACCGCCGGGTCGTCCATCTTCAGCCCCTGCTCCCACATGCACTTGTAGATCGCATCAACATAGGCGGCGAGCTTGCCCTCATCCGCCGCCACACACGCGCCACGCATGATCAGCAGGGTGTTGACCGGGAAGTGGGGGTTGCGGGCGTAGTTGGTAATGTTGTGGCGTTCGAGAAAGCGCTCAGTCTCACGCCGAAAGAACGCCTGCTTGTTCTCGATGCCGGCAAACGCCTCCATCGGCGAGCGGTTGTTGGTGGCCTTGAACACACCGCCGAGCAGCACGGGCACATAGGTAACCGAAACGCCAGTGCGCGCCTCGATCTGTGGAATGATCCGGTGCGAGAGGTAGGCGTTCGGGCTGCCGAAGTCGAAATGAAACTCTGCGGCTGCGGTCATGGTTAGGGGCTCCGATTTAGAATGAGATTGCCGTATCGTCGGCGAAAACGGGTATTGAGTCTATTTCTCTGTGCCGGGTGTTGTGTTTGGGGAATGTGTGAGCCAGCGCTGCCGATGTGCTAGGTTCGTGGTGCTTGACAACAGAACAATCGCAAAATCGGGAGTAGGACAATGACCATGCTTGCATTGAAAAGATCGATACCAGTTGTGGTTGTCGCACTATCTCTTTGGATGGCTCCCGCCGCGACGAGAGCCGACGGCGATCACGCGCCCATAGGTGATGCCGTGCAAACGCTGCCAATCTTCGATGCGCATGTGCATTACAAGGAGCCGGCGTGGGATAGCTATCCGGTGGACAGCATCATCGAGCTGATGGACAGAAATGGCGTAGCGATGGGCCTGGTGTCGTCCACGCCGGATGAAGGCACCATCATGCTGTGGGAATATGCGCCGAATCGCATCGTGCCAGAGCTGCGCCCATACCACGGCAACGCCGGATCATCGAACTGGGCCAAGTCTCCTGGCATGGAAGCCTATCTGGCCAACCGCCTGGAGGCCTATCCGCACGAAGGCATCGGCGAGTTCCATATTCACCGCCTCGACTATAACGACGAGGCTTTGTTCCGCAATGTCATTGCCATGGCAAAAGCCAGAGACATTTATTTGCATGTTCATTCGGGAGCTGAACCGATCCGCTGGCTCTATTCGCTGGACCCAGAGGCCAAGATCATCTGGGCACATGCCGGGTTGGGCGAGCGCGCGAGTGCGGTTTACAGCTTGATGGCGGAATTTCCGAGCCTCGTCGCCGACACCTCTTTGCGGGAGTATGAGATCTTAGGATCAGGCGACCGGCTTGACCAGGAATGGGAGAAGATCGTCCTGACCTTCCAGGACCGCCTGATGGTGGGAAGCGATACCTGGGTGAATGGCCAGTGGGATAACTATGACGCCATCATTGCCTCAAACCGCCGGTGGCTGGCAAAGCTACCGCGTACAGCAGCGGAGAAGCTTGCCTATAAAAACGCGGAAAGGCTGTTCGATCGCAAAATTTCGATGAAGCTAATCGGCACACGTTGATACCGCATAGCCGCCAACCTTGTTGGCTGCACACAGGCTTATAGTGCGAAAGGCCGATGCCTTGACGGGCCTTTCACTGGCGATAACCCTTGTATTTTTCCACAGACTATGGTCTACGTCTGTTCGTATTCCGCGCGTAGACAGTGACGCCGCTTTGACATAGGCCATGCCTCGGCTTTCCGCCGTGCCGGCCAGTCTTTCGTTAAGACAGCGCATTTTCCACGGATGTTCTCAGGGTGCCGGTCTACGCAAGCGCCCTATTCCCGTGCCCGGCATCGCTAGCATTCGTGCGGCGTGCCTGCAGAAAGACCACACTCTTGACCTCATTCGATCAACTCGGCCTCGCCGAGCCGTTGCTTCGTGCTGTTACAGCCGAAGGTTATGAAACTCCGACTCCGATTCAAGCCAAGGCAATCCCGGCCGTATTGGGTGGCCGCGACCTGATTGGCATTGCCCAGACCGGTACTGGCAAGACTGCAGCATTCGTGCTGCCAATCCTGCACCGACTGGCAGAGGCCCAAGGCCGCCCGGCACCAAAGACATGCCGTGCGCTGATCCTAGCGCCGACCCGCGAGCTGGCGGTCCAGATCGCCGACAACATTCGCAGCTATTCTCGCTATATGCGTGTAACGCATGCGGTCGTCATTGGTGGTGCCAACCCACGCCCACAGGCACTGAAGCTGGCCGGTGGCGTTGATATCGTCGTTGCCACGCCTGGCCGTCTGATGGATCACATGTCCACGGGCGTCGTCAGCCTGAACCAGACCATGCAAGTGGTGCTGGATGAGGCCGACCAGATGCTGGACATGGGCTTTATCCCAGCGATCCGCAAAATTATGGCGAAGGTGAACCGCGAGCGGCAGACCATGCTGTTCTCAGCCACCATGCCGCCGGAAATTCGCAAGCTGGCAGCCGACTTCATGGGTGAGCCGGTGGAGGTCTCTGTGGCCCCCGGATCGCGCCCGATTGAGTCGATTACCCAGCGGGTGATCCACCTGCCAGGCGGCGCTAAGCGTGGCGTCCTGGTCTCGTTGCTGCGTGAGCCGGAAGTGGAGCGTGCTATCGTCTTCACCCGCACCAAACGCGGTGCGGACAAGGTTGCGCAGACCCTGGCGGGTGCCGGCATCTCAGTCGACGCTTTGCATGGCAATAAGAGCCAAGGCCAGCGCCAGCGTACCCTCGACGGTTTCCGTCGTGGTCGGCTGTCCGTGCTGGTCGCGACTGATATCGCTGCGCGCGGTATCGACGTTGACGACATCTCCCACGTGTTCAACTTCGAGCTGCCACACGTGCCAGAGGCCTATGTTCACCGCATCGGTCGTACGGCGCGCGCTGGCAAGAGTGGCCAGGCCATCTCTCTCTGCGCCCATGATGAGCGCCGCTTGCTTCGCGATATCGAGCGACTAACCGGCAAGGCGCTGACCGTTGAGACCGCGCCGGAAGCTGCGGAGGTTATCGCGGCACCGCCGCCGATTGATTACGATCGCCCAGCCCGCGGCGAGCGCCCTCCTCGTGGCGATCGCCAAGACCGCGGCGGACGCCCCGCACGTGGCCCCCGGCCCGAGCGCGCTGAGCGCCCAGCCTATGCTCGGCCAACTGAGGCTCCAGCTGTTGAAGGCGCTACGGCAGAAGCTCCGAAGCGGACAAAGTACAAGCCAGCGGCAGCTAAGTTCGGGCCGAGGAAGCCCGGCGCCAACAAAGGCAATGCCGGTGGCGCGCCGAATGGTGAGCGTCCACGCCGCGATCGTAACGGCAAGCCCGGCGGCTTCAAACAAGGCGGCGGTCCTAAGAAGGACAATCGTGAAGGCGGCGGCTCGTCCGACCGGCAGGGTCTGACCCGCATGCTGGGCAGCGACAAAGCGGCTTAGCCTCTAGCGCTGAATTTGCGACGCTACAGCCGGCTCTGTATCCCATAATGGGTGATGCAGAGCCGGTTTGCGTTGGGGCGATTTTCGTTCTGCCTATTTTCGTTCTGCACAACGATGTACCTCATAGCCAAACAACAGGAGCCGAAACGCGCCATGGCCGGCACTGACCGTTCCCAAACAGCCCAGGATACTCCCGGCCCAGCCATTATCCTGGTACATCCGCAATTGGGCGAGAACATTGGCACGGTCGCACGTGCTATGTGGAATTGCGGACTTTCCGATTTACGACTGGTTGCACCGCGCGACGGCTGGCCGAGTGAGCGGGCGATTGCCGCATCCTCTGGCGCAGATATCGTGCTGGATCGCGCGCGCGTCTATGACACCACCGCCGACGCTGTTGCCAGCCTGGAGCGGGTTTATGCGACGACGGCCCGCCCGCGGGATATGACCAAGCCGGTGTTCACACCACGCGGTCTGGCGGGAGAGATGCGGGCGACCATAGCGCGGGGCGAGAATGTCGGCGTGCTGTTCGGGGCGGAGCGTTCCGGCCTGGTGAATGAGGATGTTATGCGATCGTTCGGCATCGTCACGGTGCCGCTCAACCCGTCTTTTACCTCGCTCAATCTGGCGCAAGCGGTGCTGCTGATCGGCTATGAGTGGTACACGTCGGTCGATGCAACGCCGCCTGGCGTGCTGGAGATCGGTGACGGAATGCCGGCAACCGCCGCAGAAGTCGACGCACTGCTGGATCACCTGGACCACGAACTCGACAAAGCCGAATACTACCGCGAGCAGAACCTGCGTCCGACTATGCAACGGAACCTACACAACGTGTTCCGCCGCGCCACGATGACCGAGCAAGAGGTACGCTCGTTCCGAGGCGTGGTTGCGCGCCTGGCGGAGTGGCGTGGGCGACGGCCGAAATAACAGCAGGCTGATGCAAACCAGTCGCAACCCCAGCACGCACCCGATCAACAATTCGCTAGGCATTTTATGGATGTTGGGTGCGGCGGTGGCATTCTCTGGCCTGTTCGTCGCCGTGCGCCAGTTGAGCACCACCCTACCGACGTTTGAGATTTTGTTTATCCGCTCGCTGTTCACCTTGGTATTGATGGGCCCATGGTTGATGCGAGAGCGCATGAATGCCTTTCGCTCAACCCGCTGGCGCTTGCATTTGCTGCGCGGCCTGACGACTTTTGCAGCTATGAGCCTGATGTTCTACGGCGTCGCTCATGCGCCGCTGGCCACCGCGAGTGCGCTGCAATCAACCTATCCGCTGATCACCATATTGCTGACCGCGCTGATCGTTGGCGAGCGCCCCGGGATGAAGCGGTCCATCGCAGCGGTTATTGGCTTTGCCGGCATCCTGGTTATTGTTCGCCCTGGTGTCCTGGCGATTGGGCCGGCGACGGCGGCTTTGCTGGGTTGCGCGGTTTTCTATGCGGTCTCTAACACGCTCGTTAAAATGATGAGCGGCACTGATAAGCCCACGCAAATGGTGTTTTCAGTCAATTTCACCATCTTGGTGCTGTCGGCCATTCCGACGGCCTATGTCTGGGTGACACCCTCGGTCGATACTATCCCTTGGATCGCCATGCTGGCTGTGTGTGGGTACACCGCACATATGTGCCTGACACGCGCGTTATCACATGGGGAGGCGAGTGTGGTGATGCCGTTTGACTATCTGCGACTACCATTCGCGGCAATCCTGGGATACCTTCTGTATACAGAAACCCCCGATACATACACGTTGATTGGCGGTGGAATTATTTTTGCGAGCGTCAGCTATATCGCAGCCTCTGAGGCGCGACGGCGGTGAGCCGTGTGATCGCTAGCAACGCTCGTGGCATAGCATGGATGACCGGAACGGCGCTGTCTCTGACAGCGATGTACGTCGCGGCGCGCGAATTGGCAGCGGAGATCTCCACGTTCGAGATCGTGTTTCTGCGGGCCCTGTTCAGCGTCGTGCTGATGCTGCCCTGGCTGATGCGGCAGGGACTGGGCGCACTACGCACAGAGAAGCCCTGGCATCATGCTGGGCGCGGGGTCAGCACGTTTGCGGCGGTCGCACTGATGTTCTACGGCATAGCCAACGCGCCGCTAGCGGATGCGACGGCGCTGCAGGCGGTCTATCCGCTGTTTACCATGGTGCTGGCGGTTTTCATCATTGGTGAGCGCCCCGGTTTAAACCGTTGGGCAGCAACGTTCGTCGGCTTTGCCGGCGTACTGGCCATCGTCCGGCCAGGATTTGAGGTCGTAGGCCCGGCAACATGGGCCTTGCTGGGATGCTCGCTGTTCTATGCGATCTCCAACATCTTCGTCACGTTGATTGCGCGGGCCGACCCGCCGGGGATGATGACATTCACTGTGAACGCGTACAGCGTTGTTCTGTCTGCTATTCCGGCGGCATTGGTCTGGGTAACGCCCAGCGTCGCCAGCATCCCCTGGATCGGCTTGCTGGCTGTGTCGGGATTCTCCGCTCAATACACCCTCAGCCGCGCGTTGGGTTATGGCGAAGCGAGTGTGGTGATGCCGTTCGACTACCTGCGCCTGCCATTTGCGGCAGTCGTAGGCTATTTCATCTATACCGAAATTCCCGATTTGTGGACCGTGATCGGCGCACTGATCGTGTTTGCCAGCGTCAGCTATATTACCGCCGTGGAACGAAAGTCGCGGCAGGCTTAAGCCAGCGCCTGTTCCCAAGTCTTCACCACCTCAGCGGCATCCGCATCCTTGGCGATGAAGCTTTGGCCAATGCCGTTGGTAAGGATCAGCGTCAGCTTTCCGTCTTCGGCCTTTTTGTCCGACGCCATGCGGGTCATCAGGCGGTCGATCGTGGGCAGCGTTTGGCCCATCACCTGACGCGGTGCTACGGGCAATCCAACGCCGCCCAAATGCGCCTCAACCCGGTCAATGTCCGCAGCCTCGCACAGGCCCAGTCGGGCGGAATGCCGGAACGCCAGCGCCATGCCGACCGATACAGCCTCACCATGCAGCACCTGGCCGCCGTAACCGGCCTCTGCCTCCAGCGCATGGCCGAAGGTGTGGCCGAGGTTCAGCAGGGTCCGCGCGCCACCTTCCCGCTCATCCTGAGCGACGACAGCGGCTTTGGCGGCACAACTGACGCGAACGGCCTCTGCCAAGGCATCAGCCTCCAGCGCCAGCACGCGTTCGGCGTTGCGTTCCAACCAGGACCAGAAGTCCGGCTGATCGATCAGGCCGTACTTGGCGACCTCAGCATAGCCAGACAGCAATTCGCGCCGTGGCAGGCTGGCCAACACATCCGTATCCGCCAGCACAAGGCGCGGTTGGTGGAAGGCGCCGACCAGGTTCTTGCCGTGTGTCGTGTTGATGGCTGTCTTGCCGCCGACCGAGCTATCCACCTGGCTCAGCAGTGTCGTTGGCACCTGTACATAGTCGATGCCGCGCAACAGGATCGCCGCCAGAAAGCCGCCCAAATCGCCGACGACACCGCCGCCGAGGGCCACTAGAAAGCTCCTGCGGTCCAGACCCGCATCCAGGCATTGGTTCAACAATGCCCCCAGCTGGTCAAAGCTCTTGGAGCCCTCACCGGCCGGGATAGTGAGAATTTCTGAGGCAATACCGGCACCGGACAGCGATGCCTGCATAGCACCGGCGAAAAGCGGCCCGACATTGGTATCTGTTAGGATAACCGCGCGCTTGCCGCTGAACCGCACTGCGATCTCCGAACCCGCTGCCGCGATCAGCCCAGGACCGATCAAGATGTCATAGGACCGATCGACCGCAGATCCGCCCAGATCGACGGACAGGCGCTGCACACCGGTCAGGTCCGGCATGCATAGACCTTCATATAGCCGCCAGCTTCCAGCTTCTGGACCAGCGTCTCGACACTGTCTTCCGGCTCGCCCTCGCTGGTGTTGAGGTGCAACTCCGCCAACTCATAGGCCGGTGCGCGGGCTTCCATCAGAGCGGCAAGTTTCTCTTCGACCTCACCGCCTTCTAACAAAGGCCGGTTGGTGCGGCGGGCGACGCGCTTGCCCAGCACATCCAGGTCGGCGCGCAGCCAAACTGAGATCGCCCTTTCCTTCATGGTGGCGCGTGTGTCCGGGTCATTGAAGGCACCGCCACCGGCCGCCATCACATGCGCCGGTTCATCCTTGAGGAGACGGGCGATTACGCGCCGTTCACCATCACGGAACTGTGCCTCGCCGAACTTCTCAAAAATCTCCGGAATGGTGTATCCGGCGGCTTTTTCGATCTCAGCATCGGCGTCGATAAAATCCATGCCAAGGCGATGCGCTAAGCGCTTGCCTATCGTGGTTTTTCCAACGCCCATCATGCCCACAAGCACAATCGTGCGGTCGGGTCGGGAGACGATATCGGGATTGGCGGCCTCTGCCGCAGCGGATGGTCTGGTCATGGCGCGATTCCATGGCGCAGGAAGGGGTTGATCGTCAAGCTATGCTGACACCAAGAATCCGTTAAACTTGTGGTAAGCTGTTTTGCATCGCCCCAGAACCGTCCTTTAAGGAACCCACGCGGATGGGACAGATTATCATCGGCATCTTCGGATTGGCACTGCTCGCTGCCTTGGGCGGCGCGTTGTATGTGGCGGTGGCCGATATCGCACCGCCGACAGAGACTATCGAAAAGACCCTGCCGAATGCCCGTTTTGACCAATAGTTTCCGCAGTATAGCGGGATTTGCTTTTGGCTTCTCTCTGCTATGGGCCGTGCCTTCCGCTGGTCAGACAGTGCGGTTCATCGATGCCAGTCCAGAGAATGTCGGGCTCGCCTCGCCTGCCGAAGCGGGACTGCCAGAGACGATCTGGGAGGGCACGACGCCGCAGCGATTGGCCGCCGCTCTGAATGGCCTTCCGCAGCAGGTTTCCAGCCCCGCGCAACACCGCGCCCTGGTGAATATCCTGCGGCTTGCCGCTGCGCCGCCGCCAGGGGATGCGATGACACCGTCCCTGGCCAGCTTACGGGTGGCAGCTCTGGGTCGCCTTGGCGCCGAGCAGGATGTGATGGACCTGGCAGAGAAAGTGCCACAAGCCATCCGCCATGCACCGCTGTGGCAGGCACAATCTGCCGTCAGCCTCACCCGCTATGACCTGGCCGGCGTTTGCAATCTGGCAAACCGCGGATCAGAGGCCGTTCCCACTGCCGACTGGCAGCGCTTGCGGGGATTCTGCCAATTGCTGCGCGGGCAGGAAGAGGAGGCCATGGTAGCGGTCATGCTGGCCGACGAGATGGGCGAGGACGATGCCGTTTTCACCACCATGTTCCTTGGCAAGCAATACGCCAACCGCGCGTCAGCTGCACCGATCAGCCCAACCAAGTTGCTGCATTTGGCCATGTTGCGCGCGCTCAACCTGAAGATGGCAACGCCAAAATGGGCGGAGGTTTCGCCAACCCTGGCAGCAGGCATCGCGCGCTTCCCTGCGGTTGGCTTGGAGGTTCGGACTGCCGCTGCGGAGCGCGCGGTGGCTGGCAATACATTGCCAACCGACCTGTTGGTCCAGTTGTATCTGGCAACGGAATTGTCGACGCCACTGGGCAGCGTCTATCAGCAAATGGCTTATGCCTCCAACCTGCCCCAGCGCTTGCAAGCACTGGAGGCGTTCTGGGATGCGGCGAAGGAAGCCGGTGTTTATGTGCAGCTCGCGCCGTATTCGCTGAGTTATCTCTCCGGGTCGGACATGGCTGGCGTGCCGCGTAGCTTTGCAGCCAAGGCTTTGCGAACGGCACTAGTCGCCGGCGATAACGCCAGCATTGGCACCTGGCAACGGGTGCTTTTGGCCGGAGCTGGGGGTGCGGACGAGGCTCAAATTGGCGACCAGTCACTCGCTATTCTGGCGATTGCAGGCCAGCCAGCCCTGCCCGTTGAGCAATGGTGGCCGGCCTGGACCAAGGCGGCTAAGCCCAGCAAGTCCCAGATTGCGCTGGTCGCAGGATTGTTGGAGGCGATGGGGACACCGGCACCAAAGGTCAAAGGCCCGAAAGCCGACCGTTCAGCCACCGCTCGTGCGCTGAAAGACGCGTCATTGGGTGAGGCTGCGCTGTTGGCTTTGAGTGCGCTGAGCGGCTCACCTGCGCCTAGCACCGGTCTGCAAATTCAAGCCGTTGAGGTTCTGGCTCGCCTTAAGCCGGATCATGCCCGCGCCATCGCCGTGGAACTGGCCGTTGCCGCCGGCATCTGACAGCGCCGTTGAGGCATTCCTGGAAACGCTGGTGGCCGAACGCGGCGCAGCGCTCAACACGGTTGAGGCCTATGGCCGTGATCTGGCCGCTGTCACGACGCTGTTGAGACCTGGAATTGTATTGGACTCAGCCCAGGCGGAGGACCTCCGCAACGCCTTGCACGCCATGGCTGCGGCAGGCCTCGCGCGGTCAACCCAGGCCCGTCGCCTGTCAGCTCTGCGCCAATTCTATCGGTTTCTGGTGAGTGAAGGCCACCGCGACGACGATCCGACGACTGCATTGGATTCGCCCCGGCCAGACCAGAGCCTGCCCAAGCTGCTGTCCATTGATGACGTTAATGCCCTGCTCCAGGCTGTGCACCAGATGGAAGGGCCAGAGGGCCTGCGCCTGGCCGCGATGGTGGAGTTGCTCTACGCCACCGGCCTGCGTGTGACAGAGTTGGCGAGTCTGCCAGCAACCGCGGCGCGCCAGGGCGCCTCTGCCGGCGCGATCTGGCTGCGCGGCAAGGGCGGGCGCGAGCGCATGGTGCCGGTCGGCAGAGCCGCGATAGAAGCACTCGACCGATATCTGGCCGTGCGCGGCGTCTTTGTAACTGCCCCAGGTCTAGAGCGATGGCTTTTTCCCTCTCGCAGCAAGGAGGGCTACCTCACCCGCCGCCGCATCGGGCAATTGCTGAAGGAACTGGCGTTGGAGGCCTGCCTCGACCCAGACAACGTCTCGCCGCACGTGCTGCGCCATGCCTTCGCCACCCACCTGCTGGCCCACGGTGCCGACTTACGGGCGCTACAAACGCTTCTGGGCCATGCCGATATCGGCACGACCCAGATCTATACGCACGTTCTGGAAGAACGCCGGCGGGCGCTGGTGTTCGACCACCATCCGCTGGCGGGGTAGGGAGTTGGGGCTTGGCGGAGACGCAAAGCAACGGTCAGTTTGGGCGGGAAGCTGCCGTTGGCTGCTCGTGCGAACCGATCTAACCCTGTTGTTGTAAGCTG
>Ga0055584_100003626_pt1 | contig 15192 bp, 14 predicted proteins | sample OSDHelmetaG_FD_58716 | JGI IMG/M metagenome (GOLD analysis project Ga0055584, IMG submission 58716) | Pelagic marine sediment microbial communities from the LTER site Helgoland, North Sea, for post-phytoplankton bloom and carbon turnover... | ecosystem: Environmental > Aquatic > Marine >... | reverse complement strand
TAGTCATTTGCTATCAGGATTGAATCCTAATGGAGTTCCCAAAAATTTAAAGGGCACAACATATCCTTTTAATTACAATAATTTTGAAGAATTATTGTCAATAGTAGACAATAATGATATTGGCGTTATCAAAATGGAAGTTGTTCGAAATTTTGGCCCAGAAGATGACTTTTTACAAAAAGTTAGAGACTTGGCAACGAAAAGAAATATTGTTCTGATTTTTGATGAATGTACATCTGGATTTAGAGAAACTTTTGGAGGAATTTATAAGAAATATGGAGTTGAGCCTGATATGGCCATGTATGGAAAAACTATTGGTAATGGGTATGCTTTGACTGCTGTAGTCGGAAAAAAATCTGTAATGGAAGCTGCACAAAACACTTTTATTAGTAGTACTTTTTGGACTGAAAGAATAGGTCCAACTGCAGCTTTAGCTACATTAAAGGTAATGGAAGATATCAAGTCTTGGGAAATTATCACTGAAATAGGTAAAAACATGAGGGAAGGTTGGACAAAATTAGCTAAATCTTATAATTTAAAAATCAATATTTCAGGATTACCTTCTTTAAGCACCTATAGTTTTGAAAGTGAAAATGCTTTAAAATATAAAACTTTCATTACTCAAGAAATGTTAAAAAAAGGATACTTAGCAAGTACTAATTTTTATGCTTCAACTGCACATAGAATTGAAAATTTGACTTTATACTTCGAGGCTTTAGAAAGTGTTTATTCTGTTATTTCTGATTGTGAAAAAGATATTTTAAAAATTGATAATTTATTAAATGGTCCTGTATGTCATTCTGGCTTTAAAAGACTAAATTAAATAACTAATAATGTATAAAGCCTTAAATAAACAAGTATATAAATCAGGAGATTATACAATCTCTCCTATTCGTTTTGAAGATAGGCTTGATATTATGAAATGGCGCAATGAACAAATTTATCATTTAAGACAAAATAAGCCCTTAACAGAAATTGATCAAGACAATTATTTTAAGAACGTTATTCAAATTCTATTTAATCAAAATTTACCTGATCAAATTCTATTTTCTTTTTTAAAAAATAATGTTTGCATAGGCTATGGTGGTTTAGTACATATTAATTGGACTGATAAAAATGCAGAAATATCTTTTATTATGGATACTTCGTTAGAGGAAAATTATTTTCAAGATTATTGGACTTGCTTTTTAAGATTAATTGAAAAAGTAGCTTTTGTAGATTTGAAACTCCACAAAATTTTCACTTATGCGTATGATATAAGACCAAATTTATTTAAAGTTTTGTTACAAGCTAGTTATTTTGAAGAAGCTAGATTGATTGAACATTGTTTTTTTGAAGATAACTTTATTGATGTATTGATTCATTCTAAAATTAATTCTTTCCTGAAGCTAAGAAAAGCTTCTATTAAAGATACAGATATTACTTTTGATTGGGCTACTAATAAAAGAATTCGCCAATATTCACTTCAGAAAGAAGATATTACTTATAAAAATCATAAACTTTGGTTTTTTGACAAGATAATGTCTAATTCATGTGTATACTTAATTGCAGAAATAAATAAAACTCCAATTGGTTCAATTAGGTTTGACATTGAAAATGATAAAGCTGTATTGAGTTTTTTATTAGACCCCAGCCTGCATGGTAAGGGTTATGGTAAACAAATATTAGAAAAAGGTTGTAAAGAGTTTTTCAAAATATCAAAAGTTAAAAAAATATTAGGTTTAGTAAGTATTAAAAACTTACCATCAATAAGAACATTTAAAAAATTAGAATTTACTAAGATTCTTGAACAGAATGAGTTCATTACTTTTGAAAAAATTAAACAATTATGAGAATAGAGAATTTTAATATTAATAAACATTCAAAAGTATTTATTATTGCTGAACTTTCTGCAAATCATAATGGAAATTTGGATACTGCAATCCAAACAATTTTAGCAGCTAAAAGAGCTGGAGCAGACTGTATTAAATTACAAACATATACTGCAGATACGTTAACAATTGATTCTAAAAAAAAAGATTTTATAATTAATGGCACAATTTGGCATGGAAAAAGTTTGCATGATTTATATAAAAAAGCACATACTCCATGGGAATGGCATGAAGAAATTTTTAAAGTTGCTAAAGAACAAGGTTTAATCTGTTTTTCTTCTCCATTTGATAAATCAGCAGTAGATTTTTTAGAAAAATTAAATGTACCAGCATATAAAATAGCATCTTTTGAAATTACTGATATTCCATTAATTGAGTATGTTGCTTCTAAAGGAAAGCCTATTATTATATCTACTGGAATTGCTGAAGTAAAAGATATTGAGTTGGCTCTTGATGCGTGTAAAAGAATGGGTAATAGTGATATTGCATTATTAAAATGTACCTCTAGCTATCCAGCTCCAATCGAAGAGGCAAACATGTGTATGGTAAAAGATTTAGCAAATAGATTTGATGTTATTACTGGTTTGTCAGATCACACTATAGGCTCTACAGTTCCAATAGTAGCAACTTGTTTTGGGGCTAAAATTATTGAGAAACATTTTATTTTAGATAGATCTGTTGGAGGACCAGATGCTTCTTTTTCAATGAATGAATCTGAATTCACAGAAATGGTAAAAGCTGTCAGAGAAGCTGAAAATGCTATAGGTGTTATAGACTATAATTTAACTGATAAACAAATTAAAGGTAAAGACTTTTCTAGATCACTTTATGTAGTTAATGACATAAAAAAAGGTGATATCCTGACAAAGGAAAATATAAGAAGTATAAGACCTGGATTTGGATTACATCCAAAATATTTAAAAAAAATCATTGGTAAAAGTGTTAATACGAATATAGAAAAAGGTTCTAGACTTGTTTTAAATAAAATAAATTTATGATTAAGAATGAAATAGGAAATTTGATATATAAGTTCTGCCAAGACCTGTTTTTTATAAATCGAAGTATCACAGGTGACGGCGTTAGAGAAACTTTGAAAATAATTTCAAAAAAAATTAACAACTTTAACATAATTGAAGTTGCGTCAGGGACACAATGTCTAGATTGGGTTGTCCCTGAAGAATGGAATGTTACAGACGCATTTGTAAAGGATGAAAATGGAAATAAAATCATTGATTTTAAATCAAATAACGTTCATTTACTTGGTTATTCTCATCCAATAAAAAAAACAGTTTCTTTAACTGAATTAAATGAACATTTATATTCAATTCCGAAGATGCCTAACGCAATCCCTTATATTACATCTTATTATAAAAAAAATTGGGGTTTTTGTATTTCTGAAAATGAAAAATGTAAATTAAAAGATCAAAATTATTATGTAGAAATTGATTCTAATTTTAAAAAAGGATCCCTTACTTATGGTGAAGTATTGATTAAAGGTAAAAGTAAAAAAGAAATTGTTTTTTCAACATACGTATGTCATCCCTCTCTTGCTAATGATAATTTATCAGGCCCAGTCTTAGCTACATTTCTTGCTGAGTATCTTCAAAAATTAAAAAATTTGAGATATTCTTACAGATTCATTTTTATTCCTGAAACTATTGGAGCTGTTGCGTATATTTCTAAAAATCTACCAAATTTAAAAAAGAACACTTATGCGGGGTTTATATTAACATGTGTTGGGGATAACAATAACTTTTCTTATTTGTCATCAAAAAACGGAGATGCGGTTTGTGATAATGTAGCACTTCATGTCTTAGATAATCTGAATATTAAATATAAAAAATATTCTTTTCTTGAAAGAGGAAGTGATGAAAGACAGTATTCTTCACCGGGTGTAGATTTGCCTTTTTGTACTGTTATGAGATCAAAATATGGAGAATTTAAAGAATACCATACTTCACTAGATAATTTAGATTTTGTAAATCCAGATGGATTTCAAGGTTCTTTTGAAGTCCATAAAAAAATAATAAACATTTTTGAAAATAACTATACTTATAAATCAACTGTTATAGGTGAACCACAGTTAGGTAAAAGAGGACTTTATCCCAACCTTAGTACAAAAAAAACTCATCAACACGTACAGGATATGATGAATCTTATTTCTTATTCTGACGGTGAAAAAACATTACTGGAAGTTGCAAATGAAATAGAATGTCCGATTTGGGATTTATATCCAATTTTGGATAAATTAATTAAAAATAAAATTTTAAAAAAAATATAAATTGAAAAAAGCATCAACAATTCAATATCTACCTTTAACAAGACCTTTAGCATCTTATGCAATATCTAAAAAACTTCTTTTAAATGATCGAAACGTAATACTTGACTTAGAAGACAGTGCTCAAGATATTTTTAACGATGAAACCAACCAGGTACTTAAAAAAAATGCTAGAGAGGGTTTAAAAGAAATTTCAAAATTTAAAATCCCAACAAACAGTAGTAAACTTTATGTAAGAATAAATTCTTCAGAAACTTCTTTTTACAAACATGATTTAGATGTAATAAAAGAATGTTTAGAAAACGGTTTCCCAATTACAGGATTATTTTTACCTATGGTTAATAATTATGATCAAATTGAAAATGTTTCTAAAATTTATCGAGATAAACTAGAAATTGTGCCTATGATTGAAACAGTTAAAGGAATGAATAATCTTGAAAAAATTTTAACTAATGATTCAAAAAATATTATAAAAAGAGTTCATTATGGCAATTTTGATTATTCTTACAGTGCTAAGTTTTGGCCATTTTTAGATCCAAATCATGATAAATATTGGAATGTTATCAATTTTATAGTTAAAATTTTAAAAAAACATAATAAATCATTTGTAGGTTCACCTTTCCCTTTCCCTCATAATGATGAAATGTTCTGGCAGTGTGCATTTAAAACTGAAGAGATATCTGATTTAGATGAGATTTGGCATTGCTGCGTTAATTCTAGTTTAGCTTTGTCAGAAAGACCTAAAACTTGTTCAGAGCTACCTATAATTAAGTATCAATTTAGTAATGATAATAAAATTGTCATTGCAAATAATATTATAAAAGATTTTTTAGAAGGTAGATCAAATAAACGATCATTTGGAGTTAGTGATCATAGGTTTATTGCTCCACATCAATATTTAGCAGCAAAAGTATTTTTAAAGAGCCATGGATAGTATTGAAAATAATTTTAATGAAGAAATAAAAAATTTATTTCTAGATCTAGGATTGGAAAAAGATGAAAATGTTTTTATCACTGGAAATATTGCTGCTTTAGGTAGAGTTAGAATTCCTAAAAAAATAAAAATGGAAGTTTTATTAGACTCTATTTTTAAAATAATTGGAAAAAATTCAACTGTTTTCTCGCCTTCTGCATCAATGAACTTGTGTAATACTGATATACCATTCGATATTGAAAATACTCCTTCAAATCAAATGGGTGCTTTTGCTGAATATATTAGAAAATTACCAAATTCTGTAAGAAGTAATCATCCTTTTTGGTCAGTATCAGGTATTGGAAAAAATGCAGAAATTTTAAAAAGCGTTTCTAAACATGCTTTTGGTGCTTGTTCTCCTTGGAGTCATTTTTTAGAAATGGATGTCCGCCAGATAAATTTGGGACTTCATCCTTCAAAAGCTGTAACCCTTATTCATCACATTGAAACAATTTATGGTGTTCCTTATCGATACACAAAAGAATTTGAACATCCTATACTGAAAAATGGAGAAATTTCATATGAAAAATTTTATCAATCTGTAATGTACTTAAATTCAGATATAAAAAAAAGAATTTTGCTTAACGAACATTATTTTGAATCATTGAAGTCTGAAAAATTAATAATAGAAAATACACATAGTTCTGGACTTAAAGTATGGTCTTTTAAAATGAGAGATTTTTATAATCATGCTATTAAATTTTTTAATGATGATATATACAATTATTTAGAATTTGAACCTAAAATAAAGCCTTACAAAAAATAATTTTAATGATTAAACAAAAAATGCATGAAGCTAAAAAAACTCTTTGGTTAGTTGACTCACCAGATGATATTAGCCCAAATGATGTGTTTTTTGGTGCTTGGTGTTTTGAAAATTCTAAATATTCAATGTCTATTAAAATTAACGAGTTTGAATCAATTTCTGAAATTAGATCTCTTGAAAAAGAATCTAACATTATTATTGAAAATTTAATAGCATACTTTTGTTTGAATTTAAATTCGACAGATAATAAAAAATTTAGCACTAAGTTTTTAAACATTGTATTAAGACCTTGGCTAAACGCTCTTGTTCATCTAGTATTATTAAGAACTCATGCTTTAAAAAAAATTATTAGTAAATACGAACATGAAGATTTAAATATTAATCTTATGAGTGATAATGTGTCATGGGATTTTTATGATACGTTAGATTTTGTAAAGAACGGATCTACAAATAAAAAGTTTAATTTCTGGCTTATTTCTAGGATTATTGAAAAATTTAAACCTGCTAATTGGAATTTGAAATATGTTTCTAATATTTCTCCAGATGAAAAAAAAACAAGAAATATTCCCTTTAGAGAAAAGTTATACAATTATTTAGTTTATTTAATACCAATTTTATCAGTAAAAGGAATGGGACTTAAAAGTGCTATAATTTTACATTTAAAATTAATCCTACGAAATCTTAAGACTGAACCCAGTTCAAAAGTAGCATCAAAAAATGTTTCTTATAAAAAAGAAACTGAATTTGATTGGGAAATTTTAGCTGAAAAGTTATTACCGTCTACTTTTAGAACTATGAAGTTTAAAAAAGAAACTTCTTCTAACAATAAATTTATTATTTGTTGTGGTTCTAATTTATATTATAATGAAAAATTAAAATTTAAAATTGCACAAAAAGTTGATTCAGGTGATTCACTAATTCTGACTCAACATGGAGGTGTTTACGGTACAACAGGCGTACATTCAGCTGTAAATTCAGTTGAATACTATAACTCTAATATATATATAACTTGGGGTTGGAAAAAAAATAGTTATAAACCCAATGCAATTTCGTTACCATCTCCTTATTTGTCTAAATTTAATTATAAACAACAAAATGATAATATAATATTTATTGAATCTAACGTTAATTTGTATTCTTTTAGAATTAATTCAATTAATCTTAGTTTAGAGAATTTAGAGCGAAGAAATAATTTATCTTCAATATATACTAATTTAGACAATAAATTAAAAAGTCATTTTTTTTACAGACCAGCTCTTTCTTTTTCAGGTGGAGGGGTTTTGTCAAACGATTTTAAAAAATTATTTAAAGAGAACATTAATATCATTTCAGGTGATTTACATAAAGAAACTATGAAGTCAAAAGTTATTTTAATCGATGGGCCAGGAACAACTATGAATATCCTTCTTTCAGCTAATATTCCAACAATAGCTTTTTGGAATTATCATTTAAATTTTTTTGATGAAAATTCCATTAAAATTATTGATAACCTAAAAAAACATGGAATAATACAAAAATCAGCTAAAGATGCTGTTCAAAAACTTAATGAAATTTATCATGATATTGAAAGTTGGTGGATGAATGATGAATTACAAAAAGATCTTAAAGAGTTTAATGTTAATTATGCTTTAAAAGATTTAAATTATCTAAAACATTGGACTAAGTTTATAAAAAATCTAAATTAATATGAAACAAAATACTATTGGAAGTTGGATAACTTTAGGTCACCCGTCCATAGCCGAAATTATGGGTAATTTTAAGTTTGACTGGTTATGTGTGGATATGGAACATTCTGCAATTGATTTTTTTGAAGCTCAACAATTAATAGCTACTATTCAATCAAAAGGTATTAAAGCTTATGTAAGGGTTGGTGAAAATAATAGTAGAATTATTAAAAGAGTTTTAGATTCTGGGGCAGATGGAATTATTGTTCCAATGGTAAAAAATAAAGAAGAAGCCTTAGATGCTATAAGTTCAGTAAATTATCCACCAATTGGGACAAGAGGAGTGGGATTGGCAAGGGCTCAAGATTATGGACTTAGTTTTGAAAAGTATAAAAATAACAAAGCAAAAAACATTGAGTTAATTATTCAAATTGAGCATATTGAAGCAATTAATAATTTAGAAGAGATTATAAGTTTAGATGGCTTAGACGGAACATTTATTGGTCCATATGATCTTTCCGCTTCAATGGGTAAGCCTGGAGAGTTTGAAGACAAAGAAGTTGTAGAAGCTTTAAATAAGTATAAAAAAATAGCTCTTGAAAATGACAAAAACATTGGAATACATGTCATAAGTCCAGATTATAATGATGTATTAACTAAAAAAAAAGAAGGATATAATTTCATTGCATTTAGTTCTGATATTATTTTTCTTGCTGATACAATCAAAAATAACATGTCAAATTTAAAATAAAATTCATGAAAGTGTTAGGAATAATACCTGCCAGATTGGCCTCCACCAGATTCCCCAATAAACCAATGTCCTTAATTTGTGGAATGCCTATGATAGAACACATTTATAAAAGAACTTTATTTTCTAAATTTCTTGATGAGGTTTATGTTGCTACATGTGATCAAAAAATTTTAGATTATGTTAAATCTATTGGCGGAAATGCTATTTTAACTAAAGATACTCATGAAAGAGCTACTGAAAGATCTGCAGAAGCTTTGTCTTTAATTCAGGAACAGAATAATGAAAAGTATGAAATTGTTATTATGATTCAAGGTGACGAACCCCTAATCATGCCTGAAATGATTGATTCTTTAGTTAAAGTTCTAAAATCCGATAAATCTGTTGAAGTTGCTAACTTGATGCAAGAATTAAAGAATAGAGATGATATTGATAATCCCAATATTGTGAAGGTTGTCAAAAATAATGATAATATTGCTCTTTATTTTTCTAGAGAACCTATACCTTCGTCTAAAAATTATAAAAATAATATTTCATATTATAAACAACTTGGTCTAATAGGTTTTACAAGCAAATCTATTATTGATTTTATTACATTAAAACCAACAACTCTTGAAATTATAGAATCCATTGACATGAATCGATTTATTGAAAATCATTATAAAATAAAAATGGTTTTAACTAGTTTGAATTCCGACGGTGTTGATACTGCTGAGGACTGTGTTAAAGCAAATTTATTAATGAAAAATGATAAATTATTTACAAAGTATAAATAATGAAAGTAGTAGTTTCTAGTATTTCATTTTCAAAAAACAAAAAATTAGTTGACGAGTTGAAATCAGTTTTTCCTGATTCTATTATTAACAAAAGCGGTGTTAGGTATGTTGGTAAGGATCTTATAAATTACTTTAGTGGGGCAGATGTTGTTATACTGGGAGTTGAAAAGGTAGATGAAAAATTACTCAAGTCATTACCTAATTTAAGGTTTATTTCAAAATATGGTGTTGGTCTTGATAACATAGATTTAGAGGCGTGTAAAAAATATAATGTTCAGATAGGTTGGACAGGAGGAGTTAATAAAACATCTGTTGCAGAAATGACATTAGGATTTATGTTGATGTTAGTAAGAAATTTGTATGTCACATCAAATCAGTTAAAATATGATTCTGTTTGGAACAAAAATGGAGGATTTCAGTTAACAAATAAAACGATTGGTATTATTGGACTTGGATACATTGGAAAGGAATTGGTTCGATTACTTCAAAACTTTAATTGTAAAATTATTGCAAATGATATTGAGGACTTAAGTTATTTTGCTAACCAGCATAATATAGATATAGTTGATAAAAATACTTTGTTTAGAAATTCTGATATTATAACCATCCATACACCATTGACAGATAAAACTTTAAGAATGATAGATTTACATGCCCTCAAAAAAATGAAAAAAGAATCTTTTTTAATTAATACAGCTAGAGGAGGTATTGTGGATGAAACGGCTCTTGAAACAGCTCTAAATGAAAAATTTATTGCTGGAGCAGCTTTAGATGTTTATGAAGAAGAACCAGCCCATAAAAGAAGTTTACTGAAACTAAATAATCTAATTTGTACTCCACATACAGCTGGAAATTCAAAAGAAGCAGTTATTTCTATGGGAATGTCAGCAATTAGTCATTTAATCAATTTTAAAAATCAATAAATCTAAAAGTAAATGAAAAAGTTAAAGGTAGGGATTATCGGATATGGTATTGTTGGTAAAAGAAGAAGGATTTTTATTGATCAAAATGATAGTTTAGAAACAATCAGCGTTTGTGATGTCAGATTTTTAGAAGATGCTTTTAGAAAAGATTTAGGTAAAATTCATAGCAATTATGATTCAATTGAGAAGTTATCTCTTAAAGAAAATGTTTCAGGTAAACTTAACGATGGTGTTGCATATTATAGTGATTTTAAGCAAATGCTTTCAGAAAACAACTTAGACATGGTATTTGTTTGCCTTCCTAATTATCTTGCCCCTCAAGCTACAATAGAAAGTTTAAAAAAAGGTTGTCATGTTTTTTGCGAAAAACCTCCGGGAAGATCCGTTCAGGACATAGTAAATGTTAGGAAACAGGAATCTAAAAATAGACGTTTGAAATTAAAATATGGTTTCAATCATAGGTATCACGGCTCTGTTCAAAAAGCAAAACAAATAATTGACGAAAATTTATTTGGAGATATAATTAATTTTAGAGGTGTTTATGGTAAAAGTTCAATTGTTCCAATAAAAAATGAGTGGAGATCACTAAAAAAATATTCAGGTGGAGGGATTTTGTTAGATCAAGGCATTCATATGTTAGATTTATTTAGGTATTTCTGTGGTGATTTTAATGAAATAAAAAGTTTTGTTTCAAATAATTATTGGAAACATAATGTTGAAGATAATGCATATGCAATTATGAGAGATGAAAAAGGAAGAATTGCAATGATTCATTCAACTGCAACTCAATGGCAACACCGTTTTAAATTAGAAATAACTTTTGAAAATGGTTACATTGAATTAAGTGGAATTTTATCAGGTTCAAAAAGTTATGGACAAGAAAAATTAAAAATTATACCTAAAGAATTAAATTCATCTGTTGGTTCATTAAAATTGGAGGAAATCAATTATTTAAACGATAATTCGTGGAATGATGAGATTCTTGATTTTACAGATATAGTTTTGAATAATAAAAAAGTAGTTACTGGAAATAGTTACGATGCTTTGAAAGTAATGGAACTAGTGGAGAATATTTATAAAGCAGATACTTAACAATAAAAATAAATAAATGAAAGAAAAAGTAGTACACGCAAGTGATGTGAAACCTGATTTTACAGAAGTAAAGAAAGCTTGGTCTAAATTATTGTCAGATTATTATGACAATGACGGTGAATTAAAGGAAAAATATGTAGAAAATGTAAATTGTCCGCATTGTTTTAGTAATAATCACAATAATGAATTTAAACTAAATGGATTTACTCACGTTCAGTGCAAAAATTGTGATTCAGTATATGTAACTCCTAGGTTGAAGGATGAATTTATTGATAAGTTATATACTGATTCTTATTATTCTGAGATGTTTACAAAAAGTATGATCCCGTTTTTTGAAAAAAGAAAAAAATTACTTGGTCAAAATAAGTATAATCAAATATTACACCATTCAGTTAAAATGGGATCTGTTTTAGACATTGGGTGTGGAGTAGGTGAACTGATCGATGTTTTTAAAGACAATGGTTGGGATAGTGATGTAGTAGAACTAAATCCAGCAGCAATTAGTTGGCTGGAAAAAAAAGGTCATAATGTTAATAAAGTTCATTTTGCCGATTACAATACAGAAAAAAAATATGATATAGTAATGGCTTGGAATGTCATTGAACATGTCTTAGACCCAAAAGAATTTGTTAAAAAAGCGTTTGATCTTTTAAAACCTGGGGGTATATTTGTCTCTGAAGTTCCTCACGGAAATTCTTTGCTAATAGATTACTGCAGAAAAACTAATAAAGATCCTTTAAGAATTCTTCAAGGAGAGCAACATATAATGCTATATTCAAAAAAAGCTTACGAAGATTTGCATGTGAAAGCAGGATTTGAAAAAATATTTGTAAAAACCAATGGTCTTGATTATGGTACAATTTTAAACTTAAATAACGTTAAAGTTGATCCAGATTTGATTTTAGATATTCAATCTTTAATTGATTCAAAAAATTATGGTGATTTGATGAGAGGATTTTGGTTAAAAAAATAATAAATAAATAATTATGAATAGAAAAGAAGCAGTAAAAGATTATTTTGTTGACTACAAAAAAAGACTTTTTGATTTAATAGAAGCTACTGACATCGATGCAATGACAAAAGTTATTGATCAAATGATAAACACTTTTAAAAATGACAATACAGTTTATGTTTGTGGTAATGGTGGAAGCGCTGCAACTGCCTCTCACATGCAAGCTGATTTTTCTTTTTTTACTAGATATTTTACCAATTTTAGACCTAAAGTAAAAGCCTTAACTGATAATTTACCACTAATAAGCGCTATTGGAAATGATAAAAGTTTTGATGAAATTTTTGTAGAACAATTAAAGGGTAATTTCAAAAAAGGTGATATGTTAATATGTATTTCTGCAAGTGGAAATTCAAAAAATTTAATCAATGCTGTACAGTTTGTAAAGGAAAACAAAGGATATTCGGTCGGTTTGTTAGGTTTTGATGGTGGAGAATTATTAAAATTATGTGATTTGTCTTTGTTCAATAAAGGAATGAATAAAGATTATGGTCCAATTGAAGATGTTCATATGATTTTTAATCATTTTATTGTTAATTATCTTTCTAAAGATCAAGAATTTTTAAAAATAAAATAAAGTATTAATATATTTTCAAGTGGATTATTACAAAATTTTAGATATTGGACTTGGCGCAGCTGAATCAGCATTAGAAATTATTGAATCAGAAAAACATAGTTTTAATAAAATAGAAAAGAATTTATCCAAAGATGTTAAGGTTTTTGCAGACATTAAGAGTGAAAAGGTAATTATTGAATATTTAGAAAAGTCAACTGATTTTTCAATTCTTTGTGAGGAATCTGGTTTTATAAATAAATCCTCAGACTATGTGTGGATTGTAGACCCAGTGGATGGAAGTGTTAATTTTTCAAGAGATATTCCGTTTTATTCAATTTCAATAGGATTGTGGAAAAATAATATACCAGTTTTAGGAATTATTTATGATTTAACAACTAATGATGTATATAAAGGTATAGTTGGTCAAGGAGCTTGGTTTAATGAAAAGCACATTAAGACTAGTGTTGTAAAAAAAATTGAAAATGCAATAATTTGTACTGGTTTTCCTGTTTCTTATAATTTTTTAGATGCTGAAATAAATACTTTTGTCAAACAAATAAAGAATTTTAAAAAAGTAAGATTATTTGGTTCAGCGTCTCTGTCTCTTGCCTATTTAGCAAAGGGAAGTGTTGATGCTTATTCTGAAAAAAATATAAAAATATGGGATGTTGCAGCTGGAATTGCTATTGTTATAGCTGCAGGTGGATCAGTCGAATTCTCTAAGTTTGATGATTCCTATAAACTAAATGTAATAGCTTCTTGTCATAAAGATCTAAAATATTAATTAAATTGAAAACAATAAAACTTTTATCGTTTGCCATCTCTGAAAATACTCCAGCTTACGGAAATAAAAATAAATTTATTTCTAATTCTTTAAGTAGTATCAAAAATGGAGATACCGCAGATTCATCTAAATGGATTTTTCAAACTAATCATATAGGAACTCATATTGATTTTCCAAGTCATTTTTGTAAGAACGGTAAGACGTGTTCTGATTACGAACCTGATTTTTGGGTTTTTAATAAAATTGGATTTATCGAATGTGACATATTAAATTTTGAGAAAGAAATTATTAAAATCCCAAGTGATATTGAAATTCTTATATGGAAAAGTGGATTTGGAGAATTTAGAAATAAAGATGTATACTGGGAAAAACAACCTGTAATTCCATCAAATTTTGCAGACATGATCTATGAAAGATTTAAATCAATAAGAGTTTTTGGATTCGATATGATTTCATTGACAAGTCAACTTGATAAAACTCAAGGAAAATTAATTCACAATAAATTTCTTTGTAATTACGAGATTTTGGTTATAGAAGATATGGATTTAAGTTTTATAAACTTTAATTTCAAAAAAATCATAATAAGTCCTTGGCAAATAAAAGGAGCAGATGGAACGCCATGCAGTGTATTAGGATTTGTAGATTAGTTACTGACTTGAAAAAATCAAACAATATTTTTAAACAATACCATAAAGAATTAGATAACAATTTGACTATTGATTTATTAAACTTATCCTCAGCTCATACAAGCTTACTTAACTCAATTTCTATTGATATTAAAAAAGATTATAATCTACTAATCAGAAATATTTTAGAAAAAACTGATAAAAGAATACACTGGATAGTATGCCCATTAATTAGTAGAAACAATTGGTTTGGCACTCTTTTTATGGATTTATGTTATGTTGAGTTAGTAAAGAATGTCTTCGCAAATGAAAACATTACTAAGTTCATTTTACCTTCAAATAGAGTAAAGGTTACTTTAAAAACTTTTTTTAAAGACAGTGATAAATTTTCTTTTATTGTTGTTGAAAGTAGATTTTCAGAATTCTTTAACTCAGCACTTTTATTTTGTAAAAGTTTTATAAAAAATATACTTACATCATTTGTTTTATTATTGAATTCAAACACAAAGAATAGAAAAAGTATTTTAAATCTTAATCGCCAATTCACCTTAGTTGATACTTACGTAACAAATTCAGAGTTTAAAAATGGTAAATATAAAAGTAGGTTTTACAATAAAGCAAACTTTTGGAATAATATTAATAAAAATTTAAAAAACGATTTATTTTTTGTCCCAGAACTAGAATTCTCTGTAAAACAAATTTTATCATCTTCATTAACTAACTCAATTAAAGGATTAAATAATTCTGAGGAAAATTTTTTATTTAAACATGATTTTTTAAATGTACAGGACTTTTTCTTTGCTCTGTTAGCTCCTTTTAAAACTCTGAACTATGATTTTTCCAAAATTACTTTTAGAGGATTTAATATTTCTACATTATTAAAATATGATCTTAAAAGAAATTTACAGAACACAAATTCCTTTTATGGCATATTAAATTATAGGTTTTTAAAAAATCTTAAATCAAAAAATGTTGAACTAAAAAAAATAATTTTGTGGTTCGAAAATCAGCCCTCTGACAAAGGATTTTCAGCAGGAGTAAAAGATTTTTTCCCAAATATAATTTTTAAAGGATTTCAAAATTTTGTTGTTTCTTATCATTATAATCATCATTTAATTCCAACTGT
>Ga0055584_100003625_pt1 | contig 15192 bp, 15 predicted proteins | sample OSDHelmetaG_FD_58716 | JGI IMG/M metagenome (GOLD analysis project Ga0055584, IMG submission 58716) | Pelagic marine sediment microbial communities from the LTER site Helgoland, North Sea, for post-phytoplankton bloom and carbon turnover... | ecosystem: Environmental > Aquatic > Marine >... | reverse complement strand
CATGCCACCATTCCACGTGGCGACGTAGTCAAGTCCATCACTGATACTGTGGCCGCGACCATAGTCCAAGGTTTGCTTTATGCCGCGAATCGCTAGCGGCGACTTGCTCGCTATTGCCAAAGCGACCTCGCTGACGTGTTCGTGCATTGCCTCCGGCGTCTCTAACGCCCGGTTTACTAAGCCAACACTTTGCGCTTCCTTAGCATTCATGTCTCGGCCAGTGAACGCCAGTTCGCGCACTAAACCCTCGCCGACAAGGTAGGGTAGTCGTTGTAGACTGCCGACGTCGGCAACCAAACCAACATCTATCTCTTTGATGGAAAAACGCGCGTTGGCGCTCGCGTAGCGCATGTCACAACAAGCGATGATATCGACACCGCCGCCAACGCACGCGCCTTGCACTGCTGCAATGACTGGCTTCCTGCAACGCTCTATGGTCGTCAAGTTCTGTTGCAATTGTAGGATGCGCCTGCGCAGCGTTTCTACACGACGGGCTGGCTCGCCATGCGCATGTAGCGCTTCTAGCATTTCCAAGTCGATGCCGGCGCAGAAATGCCGGCCGTGACCGCTAAGCACGACAACGCGTACGGCGTCGCATACATCGAGCGCGCTAAAACACAGCTCCAATTCGTCCCACATGAGTGCGTTCATGGCGTTGGCGTGGTCAGGACGATTCAGGCCGACATGCGCGACGGCTGCATCGATATCGACGGTCAGTGTATCGAACTGCGGGACTATAGCTAACGACGCAGGAGCAGGTGCATTCATACGTCAAGAAATTCCTTGAGCTCAGCCTTGTAAGCCGCATCGCGCGTGGCGATGTCCATAACATCAGCACCAGCAACACCGGTTAGCTGGCTCGGATCGATGCCATCACGAAGCGCCTTGAGCGTGTCGTGCACGGCTTGGACGCCAGCGCGAATTGCTTGGTGACCTTGTAGTGCAACGCGCACGCGCTGCGAGGCTAGATAGTCACGATCGCGCAACTCGCCGGACGCACTGCCAAGCATCAATGGCAGTGTCGTTGCGGCGCTCAAACGTTCTAGATCTGCGCGTTGCTTGATGCCTACGAGCATCAGCATGTCGACGCCAACGGCTTCGTACGCTTGGCAGCGCGCGATCGCGTCATCAATGTTACTCAGCGACGCGGCGCTGGTCCGCCCAGCGATGACCAAACTCGGGTCCGTGCGCCCAGACAAGGCTGCCTTCATTTTGCCAACACCCTCGTCGATGCTGAGCATTGGCGGGCCGCCCGCGGCGTAAGTTTGCGGTAGCACTGTATCTTCAATCGTCATCGCCGCGACGCCTGCTGTCTCGAGCTCTTCGACTGTGCGCTTGGCATTCATCGCGTTGCCATAACCATGGTCAGCGTCGACTAGCAGTGGCAGGTCCCCTGCCCGACAGATACGTCGGCATTGCTGCGCGAACTCTGACAGCGTCAACACAATGATGTCCGGCGCGCCCAGTACCGTCAGTGACGCTGTTGAGCCAGCAAACATGCCGGTTTCGAAGCCAAGATGCTCCGCGATTCGCGCTGACATAGGATCGTATACCGACCCTGGATGTACACATTGCTCGGAATTCAGTAGTGCGCGAACACGCTCGCGGCGGGAAGTGGCGGACATTGGGAATGCTCTCGGTAGTTTGCGAAACACTGCATTGTCCGCATCCTGGCAGGTACTGCAACTACCATGCGCGCCGCCTGAGCGCGGCACGTGCTGGCGCAAAGCGCTTGTGTGTTGCGGCTACAAACTATGAGAATAGGCGACTACAGTTCGATGCTTGCATGCAAGAACGGAGAAGATGTTGAGCCAAATCACCGCCGCACAACGTTCGCCGAACGTTGTTGATTCTGTCGACGCGCTGCTCGCGCAGCGTCGCACTATTCATGAGTTCCGCGAAACTGCGCCGCCGCAAGACCTAGTGCTTAGTGCGCTTGATGCTGCCCGTTGGGCGCCGAATCATCATTTGAGCCAACCTTGGCGATTTTATCTACTTGGTGCTGAAACGCGTGAGCAAATTGCACGCTTAAATGGCGACCTGGTGGCGGCCAAAAAAGGTGCGGATGCGGGCGAGGCCAAGTACCAGCGCTGGCGGCAGATCCCTGGATGGTTGGTGGTGACTTGCGAGGTCAACGCTGACACGGTGCGCCACCGCGAGGACTATGCCGCGACCTGCTGCGCGATTCACAATTTTGGCTTGTCGCTGTGGTCGCACGGCGTTGGTATTAAGTGGACCACCGGCGCGGTCACGCGCGCGCAGGAGTTTTATGACTTAATCTGGGTTGATGCGCAGGCCGAGACCGTTGTTGGTCTGGTGTGGTTTGGTTACGCGGCAGAAACGCCGGTGATGACCCGCAAATCGCTTGATGAAGTGCTGGTACGATTACCCTAGGCACGCTTGGCATTGACGCTGCATTGATGATCGCGTGGAACCTGCGGGCAGCACTACCCTGTGCAGCGGCTTTGAGATCATCGTGCGCGTCGCGGAAAAAGCCCTATGCAGCTTGCTGATTCAGCCGGGTTCGTGTTGCGGGCCTTGCACGCGAGTGATACCGCGACGATTGCGCGCCTTGCCGGGCGGCGCGATGTCACAGACATGATGTTGTCGTCTCGGTATCCGTTTGCTGCGCTTGCCGTTCGTCAATATTTGCAAGAGGCCGCGCAACAAGAGCTAGATGGCACGGCGCGTTACTTTGCGATCGAATCAGCGGGTCAACTGGTTGGTGGAATTAACTTGTTGCACATTGACGCTGAGCATCAATGTGCGGAGCTGAGCTGCTGGGTCGGGCGCCCTTTTTGGCGGCGCGGCTTCGCTACCCGCGCCGGGGCGGAAGTTCTCGCATGTGCATTCGAACAATTGCACTTGCATCGTGTGCAGGCGTTTCATCTAGCTGACAATGGCCCGGGCGCGAAAATGCTGGCCAAGCTTGGCTTTGTACGTGAGGGCGTCATGCGCGATGCTGTGTGCAAGAATGAGCATTATCGAGACGTGGCTGTGTGTGGCTTAATTGCGAGCGACTATCGTGTTAGCGCCACCGCGCAGGTATGAATCTCTGGAACCGTGGCGCAGGGCTTTATTGCACGCCAAATCGTTGCTTCACCAACGCATATCCTGCCTCAGTTGCCATCATGTCCCACTGCGGCTCGCGGGTATCATCCAAATCTTCGTAACAATTGTTGGCCAAAGCGTCAGCTTCAAGGTCTTCTGCGGAGATCTCGTGATCGGGCCGCGCTGTATCGCGCATTTCGATGAGACCGGCGTCCGCCAGTACCAGTAAGCGCCGAGCGAGTGGACCGGGTCCACCGTACAAGCCAGCAAACTCTCCGCATACCATGTACCAAGGCACTTGCAGCGTAAGTACTTCTAGTACGTCAAGATCGACGTTGTCTATTGTTAGAGACGCTTCCACAATGATGACTGCACCTTAGTTTGTTCACCAGCGCCGAAGTGGCGCTGGTATGCGCTAACTCAGTCCCTGGCTTTGGATCGAGCTAGTTAGTCTGCCGGGACCGTGCGTTGCGCCGCCCACGAGCGTAAATAATTCAATTTCTCGGCCATGACAATTGACAGTGGACGAGTCTGCTGCAGTTCTTCTACTAGAAGTGTTTGATTCAGTCCACTGCTACTTGCGTGCGCGCTATACAGGCCTGCCACCACCGCTTGCTCAATTTCCGATCCAGAAAACCCATCAGCGACGCGCGCTAGTTCGCGGGTATTGAATTGTTGTGGCTCCAGATCACGTTTGCTGAGGTGGATTTTGAAAATCGCTTCGCGATTCTCAAGGTCAGGCAAGTCGACGAAGAAAATTTCATCCAGGCGACCCTTGCGCATGAGTTCAGGCGGCAGCGATTCGATATCGTTTGCGGTTGCGACTATGAACACGCGCGCGGTATTTTCCGCCATCCATGTCAACAGAGTGCCTAGGACGCGTTTCGACGTGCCACCATCCATGCCATCCGCGCCAATGCCTTTCTCGATTTCGTCGATCCACAAAACGCACGGTGACATCAGCTCAGCTTGCTGCAGGCTATTGCGCAAATTGCGCTCGGTTTCGCCATGAAATTTGTTAAACAGAGTGCCAAAATCGAGCCGCAGTAGCGGCGCGTTCCAAACTCCTGCAACTGATTTCGCCGCTAGACTCTTGCCGCAACCCTGAACGCCGAGCAGCATCAGCCCTTTAGGGGTATCTAAGCCGGGCGTGCTCAGCTCGCCAGTGAACACGGGTTTGCGCACGTCCAACCAGCGCTTTAGAGCGCGTAAGCCGCCGACATCACTAAATCGCGCAGTGTCGTATTCAAACGACAGCACACCATCTTGGCCAAGCATGTCAAACTTGGCTTTCATTACTTCTGGCAGATCTTCCTCGGTGATGGCGCCATCGTCTTCAATTGCGCCGCGCGACAAGCGTCGCGCTTCGTCTACCGGCAAACCCAACAGTGTTTCGACCAATCGTTCTAGATACACGCGGTTGGTGCGTACGTTGCGTCCGCCAGAGCGTCGCGACCACGACTGCGCCTCCTCAAGCACCAGCGCGCGCAGCGCTTCACGGTCAGGTACAGATAGATTGTAACGAGCGCTACAGCGTTCCAACTCAGCCGGAATAGTTAGACTGTGTGACAGCAACACAATAGTGTGGTCGCCTTCAGCTTGGCGCAATGCGATATCGCGCAACAAACGCGTATGCACTGGATCATCCAGGAACGGATGGAAGTCCGACAGGACATATATCCCGCCGGCCCGAGTTGACTTGATCTCTGCTAGGACCTCGGTTGGTTGAATCGCTTTTGCATCGTGGCTGGACAATCGGCCGAGCTCGCGGATGCCTTCTGTTATGGTCCAACGAAATACTGGCATGCGTTGACGTGCGCCAATCTTGGCGATGATTCCGAGTACGCGCACTTCTTCGTGCGATTCGATCACTATGATTGGTACATTCGACTTGATTAGTAACTCAAGGTCTTTGATGTCACTCATATGCCGCTTGCGTCGTCCGCCTAGTTCGCCTTATGTACGCAGAAGTGTAGCCGCTCGCAGTGCCGCTAGGATCGCGAATCCAGCTTACAGTCTACAATGGGCAATATTTTGCGGTGCACCCGCACACGTTTTGCTGATGCAGGAGACAGCGCATCTATGGACCTAACGGACGCATTGATTTACGCGCGTCATCCGCAGCCGATTGATGTCGAAATTGACCGTAGCGGCGATCGTAGTGAAGCCCAGATGCGCGAAAGCTTGGCAACGCTGCTTGCCGAGCGCGTTGACGGCAATGGCATTTGGATTTTTTCGTACGGCTCATTGTTATGGAAGCCGGAGCCGGAAGTAATAATTAGCAAGCAGCGCTCGGCGCTCGTACGTGGCTTGCACCGGCGGTTTTGCCTGTGGCAGTGGCGCTCGCGCGGTAGTCCGCAGCAACCGTGCCTGATGATGGCCTTAGACGGTGGCGGCGCATGCCGCTCGATGGTGCAATGGGTGCCGGGCGCGGATATTGCTGACGCGATTTGGCCGTTGTGGTGCCGCGAAATGCGCGGGCACGGCTATGTGGCGCGCTGGGTTAAGGCGAGCACTGCTGAGGGTTCGGTGCAGGCTTTGACATTCGTCGCTAATCGGGCCGGGCCACGCTACACCGGAGAGCTTGATCTCGATGCTGCGGCTGCTTACTTGGCGAGCGGTTGTGGGCCGCGCGGCGCTTGTGCGCAGTATCTGCGCAATACAGTTTTGGCTTTGGATGCAGTGGGCATTCGTGATCGCAACTTGTGGACGCTGCAAAGCAAAGTGGCTGCCTTGCTGGAAGCAACAGCCGTGACCGTGAGCTAATCTGCTGGCGCTTGTCCCAGCCAATTAATCTGCAGGTGAAATGGCTAAGGCCGGTCTACGCGTGAGGCTTTAGCGGTTTTCGTTTTCGATCTCGAATTCTACACTGGCGGCGAGCATTTGCTGGTAGCTGAGCATTCTGCGCGCATCGATCGTGCCCTTTGCTACGGCTGCTTGCACGGCACAATCCGGCTCGTGCCGATGCAGACAGTTACGAAAGCGGCACTGGTCGAGATGCTCGCGCATCTCTGGGAATCCGCTCGCCAGATCAGCCCTACGCAAATGGCCGGTGGCAAACTCACGCACACCTGGCGAATCTATCACGGTGCAACCGTTGGCGAGCGATAACAGCCGCGTTGCACTAGTGGTATGAGTGCCGTGTGCTTCGTTTTGTGTCAACGGGCCAACTGCTTGGAAGTCCTCGTCCGATAGTGCGTTGACGAGTGACGATTTACCGACGCCGGATTGCCCCACAATGGCCGCAGTTTTGTTGGCCAATTCCGCTGACAACTCGTCTAGACCAGCGTGGTTGACCGAACTTACATCGATCCAGTCATAGCCGATCCCTGCGTACAGCGCGCGCTCGCGCGTGCGCAATTCAGTGAACTCCGGCTCGACCCGATCGAACTTGCTGCCGACCAATAGTGCTGGAAGGGACTGCAGTTCTAGATTGACTAAATAGCGGTCGATGAAGCCCGAAGGCGTTTGCGGGACTGGGGCCCACAAAATCAACACAAGATCGATATTTGCTGCAACCGGACGGCCTGCGCCAACACTGTCGGTGCGCACGAGCAACGAGTGCCGCTCACGCAGCACCTCGACGCTCCCTGAGCCACGTTCGGCGGTGAATTCGACCAGATCGCCACTCGCCAGTGGCGCCAGTTTGTGGCGGCTGCGCACGCGGTGCTCGCGTCCATTCTCATCGCGAACTTTGACAAATTGGCCGTGTACTGACACCACCATGCCGGGTAACAGAGATTGTTTTGCAGTGCGCCGTGCGCTCGCGCTCTTGGGCGATGACCGAGCCAATTTAAACCGAGCCTCGCGTAGGCTGATTCAAGCGAGCAACTCGTCTATTTTCGCGGCGCAAATGAAATCGTTCTCCGACAAGCCGCCGATGGCGTGTGTTGTGTAACGCACGTTCACACGACTGTAACCAACCTCGAGGTCGGGATGGTGGTCTTCACGATGCGCGACCCAAGCCAAGGCATTGACGAACTCCATTGTCTCGTGGAAGTTCCTGAACCGAAATGCGCGCGCGATCTCAGCTGCGGCTGCGTCTAGCTGCCAGCCCGTGAGTTCGGCGCATAAGCGTTCCGATTCGCTGCGATCAAGCGGATCGACGCCGCCTTCGCAAGGTTTGCAGTGACGCGTGATCAGGTCAGATCGGCTAGTAGGTGCAGACATGGTGGTCTCCTTGAGAGTTTGGGTCGTTAATGACGGTGTTATACCTTATCGATTAGCCATACAGCTGCGCTTGTAAGCGTGCACAGAGCTAGCTCTGCGCTGTGCCGCTGAGTGCTTCGAGGCGTGCGATTCGCAACGGGGCCGGTGGATGTGAGTCGTGGAAAGCGGAATACAGTGGGTCCGGCGTCAACGTTGCGGAGTTATTTCGGTACAGTTTCACTAAAGCATTCACGAGTGTCGCGCCGTTGGCATGTTGTGCCGCAAAAGCGTCCGCTTCGAATTCATGTTTACGCGATAACAGACTCATCAAAGGCCCTAAGAAAAAGAAGAAGCTTGGCGCTGCAAGCATAAATAATAACAGCGCCGCTGCGGTGCTCGGCGTGGCTACACCCAGGCCGGAGTAGAACCAGCTTTGCTCTGCCAGCCATGCCAGCAGCGCGAGCGCGCTCAGCACTATTGCAGCTGAGAAAGCTAATTGTTTCGCGATGTGTTTGCGTTTGAAATGGCCAACTTCATGGGCAAGTACGGCTTCGACTTCCTCAGCGTCGAGGTCTTCGAGCAGGGTGTCATAGAAAACGATGCGTTTACTGGCACCTAACCCGGTGAAGTACGCATTACCGTGGCCGCTACGCTTGGAGCCATCAGCGACAAAGATCCCACTTGTAGAAAATCCGTGACGCTCAAGTAGGCTTTGAATGCGCGTTGCAAGGCGCGCGTCATCAAGCGGTGAGAAGGTGTTGAATAAGGGCGCTATCCAAATAGGAAAAGCCCACACGGCGAGTAAATTTATGCAGATCCACAACAACCACGCGTAGACCCACCAAAAGCCGCCCAGCGTCGCCATGACCCACAAGATGAGCATCGCGATAGGTGCGCCTATCAATAAGGTCAACAACAGCTTCTTCAGCGTATCTGCGGCAAAGGTAGCAAGGCTCGTGCGGTTAAAGCCAAAGCGCTGTTCGATGTTGAAAATTGCGTATAACTCTAACGGTAGGTTTATCAACGAGCTGAGCATGAAAATGCTCAGGATCACCGCGGTTCCGGATACCAAGCCGGGGCTCAGGCTTGCATCCCAGGCCTGCGTCAAAGCGGTTATCCCGCCCCCTAGTGTCCAGCCGAGTAGCAAGGCCACGGATAGCACTATGTCAATGATGCCGAGGCGTACGCGTGCAACTGTATAGTGCGCAGCCTTACTGTGCTGGTCGAGGGTGATGCGGCCACGGAACTGCTCAGGTACCTGCGCAGCGTTACCGACGACATGAACTAGTTGACGCCGCGCTAACCACAACTGCACACCTGTAGCTGCGGTCAACGCGATTAAGAAGATGATTGTGAACATGTGCATTAGTACGGCCTGAAGTTCGGTTAATTATTGTATTGCAGGTCAGAGTCGCACACGCTTTGGTGCTATTCTCACGGCTCGCACTCACAACACAACGAGATCATGGGTATGACACCAGATCCGCGCAACTTGGTCTGGATGGATCTCGAAATGACCGGATTGGATCCCGACACGGATCATATCATCGAGATTGCAACCGTTATTACTGACGGCCAGCTCAATCTTATCGCTGAGGGGCCGGTGATGGCCGTACACCAACCCGACGAGATGCTTGACCAGATGGATGAGTGGAATCGCCATCATCATGGTAACTCTGGCTTGATACAGCGCGTGCGCGACAGTGAAATTGATTTGCGTACTGCTGAATGGCGCACGCTGGAGTTCTTGCGCAGTTACGTTACGAAAAATGGTTCGCCACTTTGTGGTAACAGTATCTGCCAGGATCGACGATTTCTCTATCGATATATGCCTGAACTCGAACGCTTCTTGCATTACCGCAATCTCGACGTAAGCACGCTCAAAGAGCTGTGCAATCGCTGGGCGCCGTCGATCGCAAAAGGTGTAACTAAACGGGCGACGCACCGCGCCCTCGATGATATTCGTGAGTCGATTGAAGAGTTGCGGTACTACCGGCAGCATTTCTTAAAGGTGCCGTAGCGGCACGGTGGTTGCGAGCAGTGGATGAAAATCGAGTAGCGCAGCACGCTCCAGGCTTGCCGCTTCAAGCTTTCGGCATCGACGCCACCCGTAGTCTTGAGCGCGCAGCGATTGCAGGTCTTGGCATTGCCGGACTGGTGCTTATGCGCAGAGCAGGGCATGCGTGTTTCGAAGCGCTGCGCGCGCATTGGCCGATGGCAAAGTGCATCGCAGTGGTCTGCGGTGCGGGTAACAATGCCGGCGACGGATTTGTGCTTGCCACATTGGCACAGCGGGCCGGTTTCGATGTGCGCGTGCATGTTGTCGTACCGCAGGCACGCTTCGTCGCGAATCTCGCTTTGCCCGATGCATGTGCTGCTTATGCTGACATGTGCTCGGCGGGCGTGAACATGACGTCACTGCAGTCGGCCATAAGCGATGCCGACGTTATCGTTGACGCACTCCTTGGAATTGGCTTGTCGCGTGCGCTTGATGCGGATTTTTCGCACGCGATTGCCCAGATTAATGCGGCTTCAGCGGCCATTGTTGCAGTGGATGTGCCGAGTGGTTTGGATGCCGACACCGGTGCCGTGGCCGGGGCTTGCGTTGGCGCGGATCTGACCTGTACGTTCATCACGCTAAAACTCGGTTTGCTGACCGCGCGAGGACCCAGCGTTAGCGGCGCTGTTATTCACTGCGACTTGGGTTTGCCTGCACCATTGCTCGCGACAGCTTCAGCGCAGGCGGTACGCATTGATGCGCCCGCGAGGCTAATGAGCCAACTTCCACGCCGTGCCATCGATGCACACAAGGGCAACTTTGGCCATGCGCTTATCATCGGCGGCGAGCGGCCTTATGCCGGTGCTGTGTTGCTGGCTACGCAAGCGTGCGTGCACTCCGGCGCCGGCTTGGTCAGCGTCATGACCCGCCCAGCGCATGCGTCCACGCTGGTCGCTGCGTGTCCCGAGGCGATGTTTGTCGGAGTCGATGATGCAGCTGAATTGCCCGCGTTGGCGGCGCGTGCAACGGTTTTGGCGATTGGACCGGGTTTAGGGACAACACCTTGGAGCGAGGCTTTGCTGCGCGCTGCTCTAAGCAATCAGTCGAGCATAGTTTTGGACGCGGATGCACTCAATCTGCTGGCAAGCGGTGCGGTGCGGGAGACGACTGTTGAGCACTTGGTGCTTACGCCGCACCCAGGCGAGGCGGCGCGTTTGTTAAATACTAACGTGCACTCGGTGCAAGCTGAGCGCTGGGCTGCCGCACAAGCTTTGGCTGAGCGCTACGGCGCGGTGTGTGTGCTGAAGGGCGCTGGCACTATCATCGCGAGCCCAGGCTCAGCGCCATCGGTCGCCGTTGTCGGTAATCCTGGTCTCGCCGCGGGTGGTTCCGGTGACACCTTAACAGGCATTATTGCGGCACTCATTGCACAACGCAGAGCCTTAGGGCTAACGCTGCGTGAGGCGGTGGAGCTTAGTGTTTGTGCACACGGAGTTGCCGCGGATCGAGCCGCGCGCTCGGGTGAGCGCGGCATGCGTGCGACGGACGTAATTGCGCAATTGCGCGGTGTGCTGAACCCCGGAGTTGGCGCGTGTCGATGAGCATCGAAATAATACTCGCTGAGGAAGCGGATTCGTTGCTTCTGGGCCGCGCTCTTGCGAATTGTCTGCCGATATCGTGCACGGTGTTCTTACACGGTGGCCTCGGTGCCGGCAAGACCACCTTGGTGCGTAGCGTGCTGCGCAACTTAGGCGTCAGCGGACCGGTGCCAAGCCCAACCTATACCTTGGCTGAAATCTATGCAGTTGGTGATCGCGAAGTCCAGCACTTCGATCTATATCGCCTAGCCGATTCAGAAGAGTTTGAGCTCATTGGTGCGCGCGATTATTTCGCCACTGTGGCGACACGATTCATTGAGTGGCCGGAGCGGGGTGCTGGAGTATTGCCGGTCCCGGAATTTAGCATTGCCCTCGATATTGCCGGTAGCGGGCGTGCGTGCGTGATGACTTGTGCTGTTGAGAAGCATGAGTCAGTTCTTTTATGTATTAGTAACAGTATGAAATATAAAGAAAAACATACGGGTCTTGATAATTGACTTGAAGTATCGGGTGTAAATCAGGAAAATGTCACGAAACTCGCGACATAAGTACTCTGATGCGCATACTTCTAACCGCTCTCGCCATCGGCTTGTTTACACCCGTTTTAGGGTGGGCAGCAGATGTGCTGGGTGTGCGTTCATGGCCAGCTCCAGACCATACCCGGGTGGTTTTTGATGTCAGCGGGCCGGTTGAACATCAGATTTTTCAGCTAACAAACCCTGCTCGATTGGTCATCGATTTAGCTCGAACGCGCTTACTGCGTGGCATGTCCAAGACCTTTGATCGCGGGCAGCAGATAAAGAAGTTTCGCTTTGGTCGGCGCAAGGGTACTGATCTGCGCGTCGTGCTCGATTTGCACGGCCCGGTCAAACCCAAGAGTTTCTTGTTAGCCCCGTCAGGCAACTACGGCTACAGGCTGGTTGTTGATGTTCGCGGCGCGCAAAGTCGCCCCAAGCCTATCGTGGCCAGCGCGCGCCAATCGCTGGCACCAGCGCAGCCCGTGATTGTTGCAATTGACGCGGGTCATGGCGGCGAAGATCCAGGTGCAATTGGCGCGCTTGGCACACGGGAGAAGGTTGTCACGCTTGCTGTCGCACGCAAGCTCGCGAAGCGATTGAACGCGATGCCCGGTTTCAAAGCGGTGTTGGTGCGTAGCGGGGATTATTACGTCGGATTACGCCAACGCATCAAGATTGCCCGTGAAGCACGAGCAAACCTGTTGGTGTCCGTGCATGCAGATGCATTCAAAGATAGACGCGTGGGTGGCAGCTCGGTGTGGGTATTGTCACCGCGCGGCGCAACCAGTGAAGCCGCCCGATGGTTAGCAGCGCGCGAGAATGCGGCTGACCTGGCTGGCGGCGTGAGCCTAGATGATAAAGACGATGTGTTGGCGTCGGTGCTGTTAGACCTTTCTCAGACCGCCACGTTGACCGAAAGTAAGGCTGTTGCGCATAGTACTTTTGCAGAACTAAGTCGGGTCGGGAAAATGCATAAGCCGCACGTCGAACGTGCAGGTTTTGTGGTGTTGAAGGCGCCGGATATTCCTTCAATTTTGGTTGAGACGGCGTTCATCTCGAATCCAAGTGAGGAACGTCGACTGCGCCGAGGGAAACATCAAGACAAGCTCGCCAAAGCACTCGCGCTAGGAATTAGAAAGTATTTTGAACGCCGTCCGCCAGTTGGCAGCTTGCTGGCTGCGCAGCGCCACGTGATTGGATGGGGCGAAACCTTGTCGCAAATAGCGATGCGCTATGACGTTAGCTTGCGCACCCTAAAGACGAGTAACAACTTGAGCTCTGACAACGTCAGACAAGGCCAGGTTCTGCGCATCCCTCGCGGGACTTAAAGCTCGCGCAAACCTTCGCCGGCTAGCTGCGAACCTAAATATTTGTTGGCGGTGGAATCGTTGGCGATGTCCCGCCAAGCGCAACCGTCAGTGTCCTATAAACCTAGCTAACAGTTGACTGTTGCGCCATCTGTGCTACGCGCGCAATACGCTGACGCGCCAGCAGCAGACTTCGCCTGCTGCCTCCGAGCTGGCGCCACAACACCGCCGAACGAATCCCGGACAGCAACAGCGCGCGAATTCGATCTGCATTGTTTGTATCGTTGAGCAAGTGCGGCTCGCCATTGACCATGATTCTTGGAGCGAGTCCGCTCAGAGTTTCTTTGTAAGTCTGCGCAAGAGTCCCGAGTACTGCCTGGCCCAACAGCTCAGGATCGCTATTCCAGTCTTTCGGCTCGCGCCCTTGAAGTTGGTTGGACGCCAAGTGGACGCCTTGTTGTATGCGGCTAATCAGATCCGGGCGTTTGCGTAGGTTGCGCTCTAGCACGATTAAGTCGCTGATATATTTGGTCAGTTCCAAATCGCGCTTGTCGTCACCAAATCCAAGCTGACTCAGTATCGTTTTGAAGCCAAGATTCAGAACGCTTAATTCGCCGCCGTACACGTCGAGGGTATTGGCGGCGTCGAGTCGCAGAACGCTCGCAACATTCGCGCGCAGCGCTGCATCAGGCGCGTTATTGGTGCGCGCGGCGCGTTGTACTAAAGCGGCAGCCTGAAAGATGCCAGCAAGTGCGGCACCGCGATCTAGCTCAGGAGAAATAGTTGCAATCGCATTCATCCGATTGATGCCTCGGCTGACGCTTGGGCGCTCGGTGACGGCGGTTCTAGAGACAGGCCGTGGGTAGCACTTGCCGCCAGCGCCTGCGTCTGATTTATAACGCCGCCGCCGAGACATTCATCGTGTTGATAGATAACTGCCGACTGGCCTGGTGTTACGGCGCGTTGGGGCTGGTCAAAGCGCAGTTCAAATTGATTATCAGGCAGAGGCTGAACGGTACACCCGACGTCAGTCTGACGATAGCGCGTCTTGACCGTTGCACGGAAAGCCTCTAGAGGAGCCACCCCGCAAACCCAGTTCGCGTCATGCGCTCGCAATCCGGTGCTGAACAGGAGCGGGTGGTCGTGCCCTTGTACTACGCCCAGAACATTGTTAATCATGTCTTTTTCATAGACGTACCAAGGCGAATTGTCCGCGCCGCGCAAACCACCGATGCCAAGTCCTTGGCGTTGCCCCAAAGTGTAGAACGCTAAGCCCATGTGCTGTCCAATCTCACGACCCTGTGGAGTTTGAATCGGGCCTACTTGCCGCGGGATATAGCGTTCAAGGAACTCTCTGAACGGCCTCTCACCTATAAAACAAATGCCGGTACTGTCGCGTTTGTCGTGGGTCACCAACCCGAGCCGACGCGCATGCGCGCGCACCTCTGCTTTTTGCATCTCGCCAATCGGAAATAATGCTGATCGGAGCGCGTCCTGACCTAAGGCATGCAGAAAATAACTTTGATCCTTGTTTCTGTCAGCACCGCGCAACAGTGCGGTATAGCCATCGCGCTCGGCGCTGGAAACGTAATGTCCGGTGGCAACACGCGCGCCACCAAGACTTTGCGCGTGGTCTAAGAATTCTTTGAATTTAATCTCGCGATTGCACAATATGTCCGGATTGGGTGTTCGCCCAGCGCGATGCTCCAGCAGGAATTGCTCGAACACGCGGTCCCAGTACTCAGTGGCAAAATTAACTGTGCGCAGCTCAATGTTTAGCCGGTCTGCTACCGTCTGTGCATCGGCGAGATCTTCGGCCGCGCTGCATGTCTCGTCATCATCTTCTTCCCAGTTCTTCATGAACAGGCCGGTGACGTGGAAGCCACGCTCAATGAGTAGTGCCGCAGCAACGGAGGAGTCTACGCCGCCGGAAAAACCGACGACTACATGTTCAGTAACGTGATTCATTGGATGTTCGAGTTGTTCCGCTTTGCACCTGCAGTACTACGTGACGATGTGCTTGCGCCGGTTATTGCGCTTTAGCCAGTACCGCTTTGTGCATAGCGTTGGCACAATGTGTGGGGCTGTGGCGACAGTGTATCGCACTACGCGCTACAACCAAGCCAGCAGCTGCGGCTCGATTAGCGATGGCGATGCAAGCCGTGATGGCGCCGGTCATGATGCCGACTCACGCCTACCATGGCAGCGTCGCTTGCGAGTGCGAGCAACGCGCCCTGTCGTGGGCGTGTGCGCCACTTAGCCTACGCCAGAGCTTGAATCAGGCGCGCGCGGATTGGCATAAGCCTTTGAAGCGAAAATGTTTGTTCGATTAGTGCCGGCGCGGTGCTGATGTTTGTTCACTTAGCTTAGCGCTGGCGTGCTCAAGCCCCGGCGAAATTCACCGCTGCGGTTTGTGTGTCTGCAAACTGTCGGTGCGAATTTTGTGTCGGATGCTTAGCGGCGTGTCGGACTTGCGATTGAACTTTTCACGCTTGGGTCGATCTGATTAATAACGGACTCACCAGGCGATTCAGCATGAGCCACTTCCGCACGATTGATCGAGACACGCC
>Ga0055584_100003624_pt1 | contig 15196 bp, 14 predicted proteins | sample OSDHelmetaG_FD_58716 | JGI IMG/M metagenome (GOLD analysis project Ga0055584, IMG submission 58716) | Pelagic marine sediment microbial communities from the LTER site Helgoland, North Sea, for post-phytoplankton bloom and carbon turnover... | ecosystem: Environmental > Aquatic > Marine >... | reverse complement strand
GAGGATATTTTTCAAGGTATTGTTGGCCGTTCCCGAGTTATGAAAAATGTGTTTGAAAGAATTAAAAAGGTTGCCGAGTCTGGCTCAACAGTTTTTATAAGTGGTCCTAGTGGAACTGGTAAAGAACTTGTCGCCAAAGCGATTCATAATCTTTCTCCAAGAAATGAAAATGAGCTTGTTTCTGTAAACTGTGGAGCGATTCCTCAAGAGCTTCTTGAGAGTGAGCTTTTTGGACATGTTAAAGGCGCCTTTACAGGGGCCATTTCAGATAAGATAGGAAGATTTGAGGTTGCTGATAAAGGGTCAATTTTCTTGGACGAAATTGGTGATATGCCTCTTCTTCTGCAAGTTAAAATCTTAAGAGTTTTGCAAAATAGAGAAATAGAAAAGGTTGGTGGCCATAAGAATAAGGTCATCGATGTAAGGATTATTACGGCCACCCATAAAGACCTTGAAAATGAAGTAAAAAATGGAAATTTTAGAGAGGATCTCTTTTACCGTCTTAATGTTATACCCATAGTTATCCCTTCTCTTAGTCAGAGAAAAGAGGATATCCCTTTGCTTATTAGTTATTTTTTAAAGAGATTCTCTAGTGCTGATGGAAGAAACACTTTAAGCTTTGATGATAGTGCGCTGGAGCTGATGGTGAATTATAGTTGGCCGGGTAATGTCAGGGAGTTAGAAAACCTTATTGAAAGGCTTGTTATTCTAAAGGGTGGACAGAAGATAAAAGCATGTGATTTGCCCTCTAAGTTCTATACGGAAAGTAACACTATCAATACCAGTAGTATTGTGGAGCTTCCCACAGAAGGGCTAAATTTAAAGAGTATGATTTCCGAGATAGAGTACTCACTTATCCAACAGGCCATTGAGCGAACCAAGGGAAATAAGAATCAAGCTTCCAAGCTACTAGGGCTAAATCGAACCACTCTCATAGAAAAAATGAAGAAATTTAGTCAATTAAGTCTCTAACTGATTGATTAAATGTAGGGCCCCTAGGGGTGTCAAAAAATCACCGGAAAAAAAATTCCTCTAGAAAAATATTCCTTCAAAATTTTCCAAAAGAGGGTAGAATTTTAGGTGCAGGGCAAGAAAATGATTCTTTCTTGCCTATTGGTAATGACTTTAATCTTGAAACAGGAAGTTTCTATTAGTCGTATGAAATTATATCTAAAATTTTTGACACTTCTTTTTATCGTATTAAGCGTACCACAGGAAGTATTTGCAGCTGAATCTTCTAGCTTTTTCCAAGAAAAAATGGACCTCAATTTAAGATGGAATTTCTATGCATTAAAAGACAACCTTCTATTTGATAAAAAAGGCCAGTCTCTTTATATCAAAAGTCTGAACTCGGATATTTTTGGTGAGTTTGTTGAAGGCCTTAAAAAGGTAAGACCAAATAATAAATATATTAGTAATATACTCGTTCATAAATCTAAAGATCACGGGATGATAACCTCTATAGAGGTAAAACTAAAAGGGCCAGAAGTTGAAACTTTTTCCTTTTATAGAGATCGTGAAAAAAAGTATGTTCTAGACTTTTGGATTGATGAAAGTATCGCCGAAGCGCAAAGAGCATTAGAAGTAAAAAAATTACCTGCATCTGTGCAAGTTCCAACTCCAATTCCTCCAAAGTTAACAAAAAAGAAAGTCGTTAAAGTTACAAGAAAACCTACTGAAGTTAAAAAAGTTATAGAGAAAAAATCTGTTAAGAAAAAAATAAAGGAAAAAGAATTTAGAGACTTTAGATATGGAGCATCTTTTGTATGGGATTACCCAGCTCTTCTTCCAAGTCTAGAAAAGTCGATAGATATTTTAAGCAAGACTCCCGAGTATTTCTATCCGATAAAAAATAGAAAGTTAAACTCTGGAGATGCTAAAAAGGATGAGCAAGAGGCCCATCTTCAATTATCCATAAATCTATTTAGACAGAAAAAGTTTGGTTTGATGTATAAATCAATAAAGCTTTACTATCAAAAATATGGAGAAAAAGTTGATTTCGAATTAAATGAATATTTAAAGGCCAATGCTATTTTAAGAACAGGCTTATCTGATGCAGGGAATGAGCCAAAGAAAATGGCATTTGCTATCTTAGATAAATTGGCCGCCGAGACTACGAACTACGAGCTTTCGAGAAGCATTTTAAAATATCTTATTGCTATAAAACAAGAACAAGGGGAGTGGGTTGATGTCCTTAAAAAGGCGAAAACACTTTATGTTTTAAGTAAAAAGAACTTCGACTATGAAACGAGTGGTCAAATGGGAGAAGTTATTTTTCATAGTCTCTCCTTTGTAGGTCAAATAGCAAAAATCGATGATCTCAAAAATGATAAAACGATTAAAAAGCTGGTAGCGAAACAAAAAGTATTGGCCTATGAAATATATTCTTTAATGACTTTAAAGAAAACAAAAGAAGTAATTAGAAGATTTAATGAAGATAAAAAAGGAATGGATGGAGATTACCTCCCTTCAATTCTTTACAATGTTGCTGAAGCTTATTTCCAAATGGGTGACTATAAAAATGCTGGGAAATATTTTGATAGCTTCATTGGTAGATTTTCATACCATATCAATAGCCAAAGGGCCCGTTTAAGACTAGCTCTTTCATATGAATTACTTAATTATCCATTTACTCAAACACAAGAACTATATAAACAAGCTATTGATAGAACAAATCAATTTGATGTCTCTTATGAAGCAAGATTAAGATATGTGGGCATGAGAAACCTTAGAAAGATTAAGTTTGATGAAGAAGATGAGCTCGTAAGGGTATTTCTCGCCAACGAAAAGAAAATAAAATTAAATAAGGACCTTAAGAAACTTCTTTGGTTAACAAAGTTAAGACTTTTAATCGTTGATGAAAAGTTTGAAGATGCATTGGCCTATCTAAGCGCAATACCTTTAGAAACAATGACATCAACTGAGCGTAGAGTATTTCAGGCCGATGGGGCAGAAATTATTTATGGAGTCCTTCTTCATAACTTTCAAAAAAGAGACTTCACGAGAATTATAAAAGTATGGGAAATTTATAAAGATGTTTATATAGACAAAGTTGCTGGAGATCCTTATATCAACTTTATTGTCGGTAAGGCCTTTATAGAGATGGGACTTTTTGATGGGTATAATAGAGCCTATAAAAAGTTTAAAACACTTAGAGATGGCCCTAAGAGGACTTATCCTTTATGGGTGAGTCGACCAAAAGGTATCAAGGGAGAGCATCTAATTGTTGAACTTAACTTAATTAAAAACGTTAAACAAAATAACTGGGTAGAGCTAAAAACAAATATAGAAAAATCAGAGAAGATGAACTCTAACAATAATCGTGTGAATTTTTATAAAGGATTTTTAGCCTACGAAAATAAAAACTATCAAGAAAGCATTAAATTTTTTGAAAGTTATCTGGCTCAGCAAGAAGAAAAGAGGGTTGAGGATGGGTATGAACTGGCCGAGATCTTAAGGAAATATACAAACTCCTTATACTATGTCGGAAACTTAGAAAGATATAAAAAGGTCGGCGAGGCGATTCTAAATGATCTGAAAGGTTTATCTTCAGATAATCTCTATATAAAAGAAGTTAAAGAAAAAATCTCTTATACAATGATTGAAGTGTTATCCGGTGATAAGAAACAGAAGTCATATTTACTGGTTGAACCAAAAGTAAAAGAGTTTAAGAAAAATTTTCCAGAGTCGGAATATATCAAAAGGCTAGATTATTTAAGAGGATTAGCTTTTGTAGAAACAAACCAGCTGGAGAAGGGAAGAAAAATATTTAATGAAATTTTAGGCATGGAGGATGCTCCAAATCATCTAAAGGATTTAGTGAAGTCGGAGCTTTCTCTTCTAAAGATTAAGGAAAAAACGTTATAAAGTTATCCCAGGAGGGGATATTAAATGACAGGAGGTCAAATGGATAATGTAAGGTTAGAACTTTTTGGAAGTGATCCTAAGATTCAAAAGGCTATTTCTGTAAGCAGAAATGTGGCAGTAACAAAGGCACCAGTTCTTATAGTTGGTGAAGCAGGAACAGGGAAAAAATGCTTAGGTCGTTTTATTCACGAAAATTCTAATAGAGCTCAAAGCCCTCTTAAAATTATCGATTGTAGTGAAGATGCGAAAACCGTTGAAAATAATATTTTAGGATATAGAGACGAAGAAACTCAACGCTTTCATAAAGGTGGACTTGAGGAGGCCAACGGAGGCTCTATCATTCTTGCTAATGTTGACTCATTAGAAGAAGAGTTTCAAAAAAGGCTTCATAAAATTCTACAAGAGCTTGAAGATTATGATATCGATGTTAGAGTTATTGCGACAACCACTAAAAATCTATCAAAGCTAGTCGGTGCTGGAAGATTTTATAGAGGCCTTTATACTCTGATTTCAAATAACTCTATTAATCTCACTCCTTTAAGAGAAAGGGTTCAGGATCTCAATTTAATTGCTGAGCATTTTGTAAATCAGTTTTCTTCAGAAATGAATAGACCTTTTTCTCTATCAGATAGTGCTAGAAATAAAATCCTAAGTCACTACTGGACTTATAATGTTCATGAATTAAAAACAGTCTTAGAATCTTGTCTTGGAAGCACATCAAATGATGTTATTACTGATGAAGATATTCAAATCGGTGAGAAGAAATCAGTAGGACTTTTAAACGACGATGATAGTGAAGGTATTAGACTAATGAGCCTTAAAGAAGCAGAAAAACTTCTAATTAAAAAGGCCTTAGTTCATACAAGTGAAAATAGAACACAAGCAGCTAAAATTCTAGGTGTTTCTATTAGAACTCTAAGAAACAAAATTAATGAGTACAGAAGCACGGGAAGCTCATTTTTTGTAAACTTGAGGTAATGAAATGGATATAGAAGATAAGACATTAAAGGCCTTGGCCACCTCTTTGAAATTTAGACAAATGAGGCAAGAGCTTATCTCATCAAACATCGCAAACGCTGAGACTCCTGGTTACAAGGCAAAAAGAATTGATTTTGAAGAAGCCTTGGCCAGGGCCTTAGATGTTGATGGACAAATGGGAATGGATTCTAATGATTCTGAACATTACGACGTTGGAAGTGGGGGCTTTAATAATTTAGAGCCTAAAATTTATAACGATCCTAATGGCATTGTTTCAGAAAACGGTAACACTGTAGATAAAGATGATGAAATGGCCAAAATGGCCGAAAATAAAATTCTCTACGATGCTTCTGTTCAACTTCTTAATAAAAAGCTGGGTTTAATGAAGTATATCATTGGTGGAGAAAGGTAGATAAATTATGGATGTATTAACAAGTTTAAAAATTAGCTCTTCAGGACTTGCGGCAAATAAAAAAAGAATGGCCGCAATCTCTTCTAATATTGCTAACGCTCAGACAACAAGAACTGCCGAGGGTGGTCCCTATCGTAAAAAAGAAGTGGTGTTTGGATCAGAGCCGGCAAGAGATAACTTTTCAGATATTCTGGAAGGAGAGCTCGAAGAAATGGCCCAAAAAGTTCATGCGACTGAAGTGATCAGTACAAATAAACCACCTATTCTTAAGTATGAGCCAGGGCACCCAGATGCAAATGATAAAGGTTATGTGGCCTACCCAGACATAAATGTTATGGAGGAGATGGCCAATATGATTTCTGCCTCAAGAAACTATGAGGCTAATATTTCTGCTTTTAATACGGCCAAAGGAATGGCGGTGAAGGCCCTAGAAATTGGTAGAAACTAATACGGAGGATTAAATGGCAATTCAAACAACTGGATCTCTTGTGAACACATTAAATAACTACAACGCAAAAGAGTGGACTGATGGAGTTCGTCTAGATGCTGAAAGTAAGCTTAAATTCAGTGATACTCCGATGCCGGGAGTTACTAATGAAGAGTCAAAAATGAGTTTTGGAGACTTACTTACAAAAAGCTTGGCCGAAGTAAATGGATTACAGGTTGAGGCGAATACAGCAATCGAAAAACTTGTTTCTGGTAAAAGTAAAAACATTGAAGAGACTATGATAGCTGTTGAAAAAGCAGATATCGCATTCAAGGCAATGAACCAGATCAGAAAAAAAGTTATTGATGCTTACACAGAAATAATGAGAATGCAGGTTTAATAACCTGATCGAATAGGAGGCTACCTTGCAAGATTTTTTAGAAAAAACTCTTCGAAACCTTATGGAGTTTTTTAAAGAACTGGATACTGCTAAAAAAATTGCTTTAGTGTCTGTTACAGGCGCCATACTGGCCGGTATGATTGGTATTGGTGTCTGGGCCTCAAAAACGCGATTTCAGGCCATATATACAGACCTAAACGGAGATGACGCAAAAAAAATAGCAGTACTACTTGAAGAAAGCAAGGTTAGCTATCAATTTGATGATGATGGAAAAACAATAAAAATTCCAAGCGATATGGTCGATGCCTGGAGAATTAAATTGGCCATGAAAGGGATTGAGTTCTCTGGGACAATTGGTTATGAAGTTTTTGATAATCAAAGCTTTGGAACGACTTCTTTTGTTCAAAAAGTAAATAAGCAACGTGCCCTTGAGGGTGAGCTTATTAAAACAATTCGTCACATTAAAGGTGTCAAAAGGGCCAGAGTCCACTTATCTATTCCAGAACAAAGCCCTTTTGTTGAAGAGAAGAAGCCACCATCTGCTTCAGTTGTTCTTGAGCTTAATGATGGGGTCACTTTAACAAGTCCGGAAATCAAAGGCGTCGCCTCACTGGTTTCAGCTTCAGTTGATGGAATGAGACCAGAGCATGTTGTTATTGTTAATAACCGTGGTAAAAAATTATCAGAAAATGTTGGAGACGCTCTGACGGAGTATACCTCTAATAGAATGGCGCTTGAAGCTCGTCTTAATAGACAGTATGAAAGCCAAATTGAGGAAATCCTTGGAAAAGTAGTAGGGGACGGGAAGGTTGTTGCTAAGGTTAGTGTTAATATGGATTTTACTCAATCTGTATCCACAAGGACTCAATATGATCAAGAAAACGCAGCGGTTTTGTCTGAAGTAAAGAATGTACAAAAGTTAGATGGCAAAAGACCTTCTCCACAGGGAATACCTGGTGCAAGAAGTAATCTTCCAGGAGAAACTCCACAGCCAGGAATTCCAGAAACTACAAATCAAGTTAATAAAGAGCTATCGACCAAAAACTTTAATGTACCTAGTGTAGTGACAAAAGAGAAAAGACCAACAGCGGGTATTAAAAAAGTAAGTGCGGCAGTTATGCTTGATGGTAGAAGAGTACCTGTTCTTGATGATGCAGGAAACCCTGTCGTTAAAAATGATGTAGCACAATACAGGTATGAAAAGTGGGCCGAAGCAGACTTAGAGAACTTTAAGGCCATTGTGGCATCTTCTATAGGAATTAATGAGGTTCGTGGTGATAAACTTACCATTAGAAATATGGAGTTCGTTAAAGAAGATATGGAGCATGTAGAGGCCTTATTAAGAGAAAAGGCCAATCGCGAGCTTATTAAAAATATCATTATGTATCTTGCCATTGGTCTTACGATTACTCTATTTTTCTTCCTTGTTGTGAAGCCGTTTATTCAATGGGTAACTGACAACACTGTTGAATCTGTTGAAGACTTTCTTCCTAAGACACTTGAAGAATTAGAAAAAGTTCAGGCGCAACAAAAGCTTCCAGGACTTGAAGATGCATTACCACAAATTGAAGAAAAGCTTAATCCTGAGAAAATTGAAGGGAATATGCTGAGAGAGAAGATCATCTCTCTTATTGAGGCCAACCCAGGTAAGGCAGCTCAAATTGTAACTGAGATGATTCACTCAGGTTCATCTGATAAGGCAATAGCCTAAGAAGGTAAAAACAAATGATTTACAAGGATAAAAACTTCGAACATTTGAATGAATTAAAAATCCAGAACTATGATTTTGAGACCTTTCTTGGCTCTGAAGAGTCTGACTTTGAACATAAAGAATTTGATGTTCCTGATTTTGAGGAAGGTAAGTTAATTAAGAGGAATGTAAAAAGTATTGTAAATGTCGCTATCGAAAAAGATAGCGCTCTTCAAACGGGCTTTCAGATTTCCCCGATAGTGCAAGAGCATAGAGGGCATAAAGAAATCGAATTAAATCAAAATAAAAGAAGAATTTCTAAAGAAGTTGAGATCAGAATAAATCAGCTCAGAGATGAAGCTTATAAAGATGGTTATAATGAAGGACTTCGCCAAGGAAAGGAAGATGCTTTAGAGCAACTTAAGGAAAACTCTGAGGATAAATTAGCGAGACTTACTGAAATGATTTCAGAGGCCGTTAAATATAAAAAGGATCTTTTGAGTAATGATAAAACAGAAGTTTATAGATTAGTAAGAGATTTAACTAAGTGGATAGTATTAAGAGAATTAAAGTCAGATGATGAATATATAGAAAGATTAATTGAAAAGATGATTCATGAATTAGGTGAGAAAAACAACTTAATAATTCATGTTAATCAAGAACAGTTTGAGGATATGCCAGAAGTTTTGGAAAAGGTTCAGGAAAAACTAGGTGAGTTATCTAATGTAAGAACTGTTGTTAACTATGACTTAAATAAGAATGGAATAAAAATAGAATCGGAAAGCGGAATAATATGTGCGGACATAGAAAAACAGTTTGAAAATCTTAATAAAATATTTGAAAGTGTAGGTGTCATTGAAGGAGAAGAAGATGGAACCAGCGGAAATGAATCTTGATTTTTCTTCAATTAGATCATCTTATGAGCACTCGCAGCCCTTTGAAAAAATAGGAAAAGTTATTGCCAACCATGGTCTTGTGTATGAGGTTTCTCTGTCACGTGCAGTTATTGGTTCGAGTGTAGAGTTTATTACCGAAGTAGGGGAGAGCTCTTTAGGGGAAGTTGTTAGTATTAATAAAAAGACTTGTATGGCGATGCCTTATAATGATCTAACAGGGATTAATACTGAGACTAGAGTAATTCTTAAAGATTTAACTACTGAAATTAAGGTTAGTGATTCTTTTCTCGGTAGAGTTTTGGACTTTCAATGTGAGCCATTTGATGGGAAAGGTAAAACAGAAGGTCCCTTTACGAAAATGAATATTTTTGGCCAACCTATTAATCCTTTAGATAGACCTCCTATTGAAGAACCACTCGATACAGGAATACACGCGATCAATTGCTTTACAACAATTGGTAAAGGCCAAAGAATGGCGATTATGTCAGGGTCAGGTGTCGGTAAATCAGTTCTTTTGGGTATGATTGCTCAAAATACCTCGGCCGATGTAAATGTCATTTCTCTTGTCGGGGAACGGGGAAGAGAGGTTTTAGAGTTTATTAAAAATGATCTAGGGCCAGAAGGTTTAAAAAAGTCCGTTATTATTGTGGCAACTTCAGATACCTCTCCACTTGTTAGAATAAAGTCTGCTTATGTCGCTACAACAATTGCAGAATATTTTAGAAATCAAGGTAAAGATGTACTCTTTTTAATGGACTCGATCACCCGATTTGCGATGGCGATGAGAGAGATTGGTTTAAGCTCAGGAGAACCTCCAGGGCAAAAAGGATACACACCATCAGTTTTTGCTAAATTACCTAAGATTCTCGAAAGAGCAGGTACAAAAGAAGGTTTTGGATCGATTACAGGTCTTTATACCGTCCTTGTAGAAGGTGGTGACTTTGATGAGCCTATCTCGGATGCGATTAGGGCCATTAGTGATGGTCACGTGGTCTTAAGTCGTGATTTAGCAGCTAAAAATCATTTTCCTGCAATAGATGTTCTTTCATCTATATCAAGGTTAATGAATAAAGTGGCAACTCCAGAGCATAGAGTAGTAAGTGGTTATTTGAAAGACCTTATGGCCTCTTATAAAGAAAATGAAGACCTGATTAATGTTGGGGCCTATGCCAAAGGCTCAAATAACAAAGTTGATAGGGCCATTCTTATTTATGATGATTTAATGGATCTATTAAAACAAGAGCAAGGGCTATGTCAGTTTTTTAGAATAGAGGATCTTTTTGATAGAATGGTTGAAATTGCTAGGAAGGCCAAACTCATGGGCGAAGAGGAAAGTGAGGCCAGTTAATGGAAGCTTTTAAGTTTAAATTAGAGGGTCTACTTAAGCTAAGAAAATTTAAAGAGGATAATCAAAAGGTTATTCTAGGAAAAATAATTAAAGAAATAAATATATTAAATGATGAGATTACAACTCTTAAAGCTGATATTGGCGTAGGTTATAAATCTCAAGAAGATATTCTAAAAGAGAATACAGATGGTAAATTACTCCAATTTTTTCCTTATTTTATCCAGGGGAAATGGGAACATATTAAAGATAGAGAAAATAAAATTTTAAAGTTAAGGTCAGAGCTTTCTCGTAGGATGAAAGAAATGGAGAAAATTATGGCCGATGTTAAAGTTATTGAGTCTCTAAAAGAAAAAAAAGAAAAAGATTATAAAAAAGAAAAAAATAAAAAAGAGTTTGAAAAACTTGATGATATCCTCATCCGAAAGGGAAATAAAATTTTAAAGGAATAGGAAGGCTCAATGAAAGCATTAATCATTTTTTTATTCATATTTGCTCCCCTCACTCAAGCAGAGGATAAAAAGAAATATTCTGAGTCTGAGTTTCAGGAAAAGCTTAATGAGTTAGTAAAAAAAGAAGTTGAAAAAAGATTAACTCTAAGTGGTCGAAAAAGAATTGTAGCCTTCTCACATGAACTTTTTGAAAAAGAAAAAACCATTATTCAAAGAGAGCTATCATTAAAGAAAAAAGAAGATGCTTTAAAGCTTAGAGATAAGCACTTTGATGATAGAGTTAAAAAACTTCTTGAGGATCAGGATCGTATTTTAGGTTGTATAGATGGTAACAAAAAAAAGGAAGATACAAGAATTCTTCATATGGTACAGGTAATATCTGGTATGAGACCTAACAATGCGGCCCAGGTATTGTCAGTTCAAGAGGCAAATATTACTGTTAAAATCCTTGGAATGCTTGAACCGGAAAAAGTTTCTAAGATATTTAACTTAATGGACAAGGAAATATCTGCCCGACTTCAAAAACAGTACTTAACTATGGAAAAATAACACGGTGCGTGTAGTGCGCATTAGGAGTTAAATGAGTGTTAAAACCATAGATATATATAATCCCAAAGTATCTTCTAAAGTTGATCCGAAGGTATTAGAACAAAAGCAAGACGGAAAATCTACTAACCCTGAAGGCTTTGATAAACTCTTGCAGTCTATCGTTGAAAAAAATCCTAAAAAAGATCAAAATTCGCTAACAAGAAATCTAGCTCAAGAAAAACTATCATCTAATAAAAAAGCTAAGTCTCTATCCCAACAAAATATAGGGAAGCAAGAAAAGAACGGTGATTTAGAAAAACCATTTTTTCTTAAAGATATACCCGAAGGAAGGGAAGTTGTTCATATAGGCAAGGCACCTATATCAGAGAAAAAAGTCACGCCTCAAAAGGGGTCGATTTTAAAAGTTGATGATGTTTTAAGGCCTAAAACAGAAAGTCTACAAACTGAAAAACAGGCTTTAAAAGAAGCTTCTCCGAATAAAATAAAAACTGATAGGAAACCTTTCTTTTTTACAAATCAAAAAATAGAGGATTTTGAATCTAAGTTTAGCGAGAATAATTTAAATCAAAATAAGGCCCTTAATAGGGGAGGCTTTTTTCCTAAGAAAACGAAGGCCATAAATAAACTACCAAGCCAGGTTAGTAAGCTTGACTCTAGTTTTGAAAGAGAAGCATTAGTTGATAAAGATAATGTTCTTCCATTTAGAAAGGCCATTTCACAGCAAACTTATTTTCCTGAAGTAAAAATAGATAAAAAAATACAATCTGAAGAAAATGTAAAAGTAGAGCCATTTAATAAGTTTCAGCAAAGAGATGAGATGTTTTTTGATCCACGACCAGAAGTGAATATAACAAAAACTGAAACAATCTCAAAAGCACCACTTCAACTATCTCAATTGCAAGGAACAAAATCAGAGGTCATTGAACAAATATCTGACTATATAATGAGAAATTCCTTTGGAAATCAAAAAAGCTTAACTGTTACGGTTTCTCATAAAGATATTGGCCAATTTCAAGTAGAGGCCCATCGTAATGGAGACCCTGGTGATATTAAGTTGAATATCCGGGCCAATACAGAAGAGGGAAGGCTTTTCTTTAAAGCAAATCAACAGGAATTGGTCCAAAAATTAAGTGATAAGGGTATTTTTGTTTTCGATTTCAAAGTATCCAATTTTTCTAGTCCAACAAACCAGTCATCCAAAAATGATGGTAACTTTAACTTTCAGCAAAACCATTCAAATAATGCCTATAGTGAAGATTCCCAAAATCCGCAGTATAATGAAGGACAGGAGCGGAGAAAAGAGTTGTGGGAAAAATATAAAGAACAACTAGGTGCATAATAGTGGATATAGGTAAACCGGCCCAGCTTAATAAATTTGCAAATATTAAAATGGCCGAAAAACAATCAAACAATCAAAACACTGAAATCGGTGAACAACTTAACAATATGGCGGGTAATGAACAGGTCCGTAAAGGTGTTAAGTTTGTTGATAGATCTAAGCATAATCAACTTGGAAAAAGTGATTTTTTGAGATTATTAGCATTTCAATTATCTAATCAGGATCCCATTAATCCTATGGACCAGAAAAAGTTTGCTGCAGAACTAGCGCAATATAGCTCACTTGAACAGTTAACTGGTATTAATGATAAGTTCGAAAAAATGGATCGTAATGCGGCCGTGGAAAATAAATATTTCGGAGCAAGTTTTCTCGGTAAAGAGGCGATTACAGCGGGATCTACAATTATGAATAAAGGGGATGGAAGTAAAACAGAAGTTCCTTTTTTCTTACCAAAAAGAGCAGAACGCTTGATGGTTCGTATTTTTGATAAAAAAAATCAAATTGTTCAACAGCTTAACCTTGAGAACGTTCCAGCAGGACTTAATAGTACAACTTGGGATGGAATTAGAACGGATGGGATTGACGCCGAGAAGGGACAATTTAGAGTACAGGTACTTGCATGGGATGAGAGTTTAGCACCATTTCAGGCCCAAACAAAGGCAAGTGGAACCGTTCGAGGGGTGACCTTTGAGGACGGTGAAACTATATTAAAACTTGAGGATGGTAAGAAAATATATTTAAGAGATGTTGAAAGTTTTCGACTTCCATTACAAAATAAGAAAACAGAGGTGTCTGCACCTCAGAAAAAGAATTTAACTTCCAAGTTTGAAGAGATACAGCAGCAATAATGGTTAAAAATAACGTTAAAAACAACTTTCTAATCCCTAATGTTACTAAGATTCAGGAAAAGGGAAATGAAGCTAATAAGCTTGAAAAAGGCAAAAGTTCTGAATTTGGAGAGTTAGTTCAAAAAGAAATTGAGCGTGAAGACAAGGGAATTAATATTTCAACTCATGCTGCGAAAAGATTAAAAGAAAGAAATATAGAAGTTAACAGTGAGGAATTTTATAAATTAAAAGATGCTGTTGATAAATTAAAGGAAAAAGGAGGTAAAGAGTCCTTAATCATTACTAACACTGGTGCCTATATTGTTGATGTAAAGAACAACACCATTGTGACAGCAATTGATAAGGAAAATATAAGAGATAATATTTTTACAAAAATTGACTCAACAATTTTATTAGACTGAGGAATTGGCCGGTCCTTCTTGGAGGCCTCGATTTGAATCTGTTGTTATTCAAACACCTCAGCAAATGTCTAGGAGGGACATATGGGTATTTTAAGATCAATGAACATTGGTATATCCGGTCTTCGTGCTTCAGGGGGCGGGATGTCTGTAATTGGCGATAACATTGCTAATGCGGCCACGACGGGTTTTAAGGCCTCAAGGGCCGAATTTCAAGATGTTTTAGCTACATCACTTAAAGGTATTGATGGTGGTGATCAGTTTGGTGCTGGTACAAAGCTTTCTCACATTAAAGTTCTTTATAATCAGGGTGATATTTCGAGAACCGACTCTTCTACTGACTTAGCAATAAGTGGAGACGGTTTCTTTGTAGTAGATGCTGATTTTGGAAGAGGATACACAAGAGATGGTTCACTTCATTTTGATGCTCAAGGAAATCTAGTTAATCCAGATGGCTTTAGAGTAATGGGATTTGAGGCAGATCCCGAAAGTGGAAAAATCACAAATAAAATGGGGGCCATTAAACTTGGGTCAACGACAATCCCAGCTAAGTCGACTAAAAAAGTTGATGTCTCAATGAACTTAGACTCTAGAGAGCCTATAAGACAATTTGATATAAACAAGCCTGATGATACTTCTTCATACTCAAATAGTGTTACTGTGTATGATAACGTTGGTACAGCAAGAGTTTTAACAGTTTATTTCAATAAAACAGCTGATAATAACTGGGAGTACCACGTAACTGCCGGAAGTGATGATGTTGACGGAGTAGAAAAAGGTCAATTAACTGAAATGGCATCTGGTAATCTTATCTTTACACAAGAAGGGCTTTTACAAGAAGAAGCTGTTGGATCGAACTCATTTTCTTTTAATAGAGGCGCCAAAGCAGATCAACAAATCGAGTTCAACTTTGGTGAAACAATTACGGAAGGTGGAGATGGGTACAAGGCCTCTACTCAGTATGGTACAAAGTCAGCGATAGCGAAGCATTTCCAAGATGGATATACAGCAGGTGCTTTAACATCACTTTCTTTCAACGATTCTGGGATTCTAACTGCTATTTATGACAATGGTGAAGGTAGAGATATTTCACAAATAGCGGTTGCGAAGTTTGAGAATAATGAAGGGCTTTTTAAAGTTGGTAAAAACCTACTCAAAGAATCTCGCTCCAGTGGGCAGGCAGCAGTAGGGAAGCCTTCTGAGCAGGGAAGAGGTAATGTATTATCTAAGTCGATAGAACTTTCGACAACAGATATTGCAACTGAGTTTGTTGGACTGATGACACAACAAAGAAACTTCCAGGCCAATGCTAAGGCCATTCAAACTGCCGATCAAATGTTAAATGAAGTTTTAAACCTTAAAAGGTAATAGGTATTGAAGGGGTCACCATTAGGTGGCCTCTTCATTATCTTCTCCAATTGAGCCTACTGGGCAAGCATCTAGCGCCTCAAGGCATTCTTCAATTTCTTCTTTTTTTTGAGGCTGTTTTTTTACGTAAGCAAGGCCAAGATCATCATTCATAGCAAAAAAGTGTTCGGCCGCAAATATACATGCATCACAGGCAATACAGTTTTCATCAACGAAAAACCGACCAG
>Ga0055584_100003622_pt1 | contig 15199 bp, 19 predicted proteins | sample OSDHelmetaG_FD_58716 | JGI IMG/M metagenome (GOLD analysis project Ga0055584, IMG submission 58716) | Pelagic marine sediment microbial communities from the LTER site Helgoland, North Sea, for post-phytoplankton bloom and carbon turnover... | ecosystem: Environmental > Aquatic > Marine >... | reverse complement strand
TCATCATCATCATCATCATCATCATCATCATCATCATCATCATCATCGACTGGACGTTTCTTTTTCTTACGTTTATTTGAGGCGAAACCTACATCGTCTTCGTCGTCGTCATCGTCGTCATCGATATCTTCACCGCCCACAAAATCTAAACGTTTAAATTCTTTCTTCGCTTCGGCTGAATCCTCAAGACCTAGTTTTTCATAAAGGTCATCTGATAAATCCCAAACAAGATAAGATTGTTCCTCTTCTGTTAGAGGAGTACGATCACCTTTATCTAGTTGATACTTCTCAGCACCTGCTGCTTTAGGGTCATACTTAATAGCGATATCAATGCCGTATTTAACGTCATCTATAGGGAAAGTCTTTCCATTAAGTTTCTTATTCTTGGACTTAACGATATTTCGCTCAGTCAGTCCGTCAAGCTTACCTGCTAAGCCGTTAGGTAAACGTATAACTCGTACTGGTGACCAGGCTTTACTTCCCTTTTCCATTAAACCTGTTTTCTTCTCTCTATTAGTAGGTTTAACTTTCTTACGAGGCTCGTCCTCTTGTATATCACGAACAAGAGCATTGGCATAATAAGCAACACTCGTTTGGCAGGTAGCGTCATCGCCACCTTGAGTAAGTTCACAGTAAGGACAATGTGTACCTTCTTTAGGAGTACCTTCAGCATCTGGGTCAAATGATACACACAACTTCGGAATTTTAACTTCTTTCTTTTCTTTACCTGCTAATATTTTAATCCAGTGAGTTTTCACCGGTAGCATATCAGTAGATAGGAAGCGCAATCCAACCCATTGGTTCTTTGCTTCTGTGGCGAGTTGGAAAATATCGACTAAGTCGTCCATTTTCAACTTGTCTTTACTGCCTGTCTGTGGGCTTATAGACCCGAATCCGCGTTTAGCCATTTAGATTTTCTCCTGTTTATAATTCGAAAAATACATTTACAGTTATGTATTTTGTAGACCTTGTTCGCGCATAGATACGCGCATCTTCTCTTTTTCAGATTTAGAAAACACCTCACCTATATCAAGGGTTAGTCTAGCACAACCATTAATGTCGGCGTGTTTTGCCAAGTACATAATATTATTAGACTCTCTCATGTTAGCAACCTCACTACTTAAGTCATAGTCGTTTGTAACTTTGTTATGTAGACCTTCCGCTGAATCCCCATCATCGTCTTCAACTATTTGGTCTAAGCTTGTGCTGAAATTAATCATAGTATTGGCCGAGCCTGACATAGCTAATTTTTTCTTCTGACCTTGAGGCACAGTAAAGGCTATGCCGTACTCATGCTCAGAACTACTACAGGTCTGAGCATTAAACATCCACCACTTTATGTAGGAAGTTAAGGCACCTTTGTTTGCATCGTACTTGTTTAGAGCAATTATAACATTCTGTAGGAGACCTTGCCTTACGTCTAGGAAGTCGTATTGGTTATGAGGATTGGCCATAACGTGCTGCTTAGCCTGTGTGCTGCAAAGCCTTACGTATTCTTTCGCTACGTCTTGTTGATAGGCGTAAAACATCTTTAGGTAGTCAGTACTTTGATTGAAGCATAAATATAAGTCGGACCGCTTTGTTGCGCCTAGGTCACGTTGGATTAGATCCAAATGCCTTGACCAACGGGCCCTGCGATTATCGAAGTTTGTAAGAAATTTATCGTACAAACAATTAAACTCATCCTTATACCTATCCAACAAACGTTTAATGAAACAGTGGATAAAACTCCTCTCTATTCCAATCTTACGTATTAAGTTAAACTTCTTCTGCCTGTCAGACTCAAGATGTATCTGGCATAATATGTTAATGGCGTCTTCCCGTTCAAGAGCAACGAGTTTACGCTTTTTGTTTCTCGTTATCACCGATAGTATGTGAACCATTTGGGTATCAAATATATCAGTATGCAGGACAACGGGCTCAAGTGCATTATAGAGTAAGGTATCCATAATCTCACTTATCTGGTCGCCCGTTAAGTTCTTGGTTTGGTCATCGGACATTAAACAGACTACCTTAGACTATGATTTCTTTTTGTTTCTTGGAGGGTGTTTTGACTTTAGGGTAGATGGAGTTCCCAACTCCGTACCGATAAATTCCACACTATCTTCATTATCGACCGTGCTAGCGAGTCCGTGAGATAGTTCGACTACTTCTTCGTCTACCTCTACCTCTTCGTATACATCACCAACTACCTCTACCTCTTCGTTGGATTCTAATGACTTAGTAGTAGGCATGCTTACGGCTGATGTAACACGAATAACATCCGCAATATTTGTAGAAACTTTCTCACCCGTAAGCACGGATTGATGTACTTTAACAATGTCGTTAAGTACTTGGATATCTATAGTGTTCATACCATTACTGTCTGGAGATTGCTTTAAAAGCTGCTCACAGTACCAAGTCAAAGCACCGACTTTAAGTGAGGCATCTTTAGATACTCCTACCCACTTAAGGGTTTGCTCTTGTGACGCCGCAAGTTGCTGAGTAATAAGTCCGAGCTTCTCTTGGACTTCGATACGATTCTCAACCTCAAGGGCATGAAGGACTTGAATCTCAGTCAATTGATCCAGTATGCCATCTCGTTGATTCTTCATAGAGTTAGCGCGATGTGTTGCTGTTTTCAGTTGCGTAATGAAGGCTCCTGATACGGTAGGAGCATTTTCTTTGTTATCGGACATTTATTTTCCTTTGGGACAGTTTTCAATGGTTGCAGATTCTGGAAACTTAGAGGGATTGCCGTCAATGCCGCATGTATCACAGGTCATGACGTAACCTTTAGGTGTCAGTTTAGTTCTCTTAGCACATACTGTATTTACAGTTACATCAGGACTAAGGGTCTGCTTACGTGTAATTAGTCTATGGAAAGAACGTTTTATTAAACTGGAACGTCTTGTACATCTACCGCATGCCATATTAGGCTCCTTTACTTATAACAGCGTCAGCAGTGGCGATAAGATGTTTACAAAGACCAGGCGTCTCACCTGGGTTAGTAAAGTTAGGCTTATCACCGTTGCCATATATAATACGCGCCGCGCCGTACTTGGCGTTTGCATATTCCCACATGTATGTATTATTCTCACAGTCACATGATACTAGGACTTTCTGATTCCTATCTGAAATCTTCAAGTCGTGAAGTCTACCTATGATAGTAACTTTATGATCTCGCGGCGTAGCGTCAGGTCGCCATGTATCAAAATGCCTACATGTGGCTGTAACCGCAGGTAACCCTGACGCCGTCTTAGTACGCTTGAACTTTCTAACTGTAGTCTCAGAGCCATTCTCCTTCATCAATCTAGGAGTATTACGGTACAGTTGCTTCAAAGTCAAACCTTTCTTAGAAAGAGATGTCTCGGGAAGCTGCTGCACCAGGTTCTGACCTTGCAAAGGCATTATACGAACCTGTCTTACTTTTTGCGCCCTAGTAGTTCTAGTGGCTGCTTTCTTCGGCTTTGCTTTTGCTGCCGTAGACTCAAGACCTTTATACTTAGTTTTACGTGTCGAGGTACGGGCTTTACTGGCGCGTTCAGCGTTACGCTTAGCTGGAGACTTGGTTTTCTTAACAGAGGATTTAATTCCAGTGTATTTGGGCATGACTATTCACCTTTTCAATATAGATTAAAAGTAAATTACTTATCGTGAGTCATCCATTTCAACCCTTCTAGAGTATCGTGCAATTTAAACAATCGAGTCTTAGTGCCTTCTTTTGTTTCACCTACGATATAAAGATTAGCGCTGTAATTACTAGGTACCTTATCTTTAATCTGTTTAAGGGAGGCATAAGATTTCTTACCTTTCTTCTTACCCTTATACAATGAGTAGGAAGAATACTTTTCGCCCAACCAGCTCTTAACAATCTCAAGCATTTCATCAGGATATTTGTACTGCATCTCCTCGTCATTCAAACGATAGAACATCGTGTTTGCACCGCCCTTACCGACTAGGTAAGTAACGCCAGCAACAGTTGCTAAGAACTGCCACTGGAAAATCTTTCTTTCTTCGGGAGTCAATGAAGCTTCTTTAAGTAAAGCTCCTTTCACTTGGTCATGTAGTACTTTAAATGGATTCACGTTACCGCCTGTAGTTACAATAGTTCTTTTGGTATTTTACCTAACCGAACATCGTTATATATCGCAACTACTGATTTAGAGTTTCGTATATTCCAGTCAGAGCTAAGTAGTTTATCGCTAAAGTTGTCTGCGATGTTAGTATCACCTAATTGAAAGTTCTGGTGAGGCTTAACTATACATTTTTTCAAGTCATCGGCAAAGGCTTCACGTAACTGGCGTTTCTGAGGCTTGTGCATCTCCTCGTAAGTCCCGACCGATAACATTTCTGCCCACACACGGCAAGTAGTGAAAGGTATGTGGAAGATTTTATCTTTCTTGTAAGCCAAGTTCTGGAAGAAAGTATTTTGAATCTTTACGTCACCGCGAAAGTTAGATTGCCAGTACTTCTTAACAATATCTTTGGCGTGCATACTAGGTTTCTTAGCAGTGGCGAAGTAGATATCTGAATCAAAGCCAACTACAATATGCTTTGCTGGGCAGTTACGTACTGCTTGCATCATAGGCCAGATACATTCAATTGAACTTTTCTTAATAAGACCTAACTTACCGACAGCATGTTTAACCCAACTCTTTAGGTGTTTCTCGGAAGAGTTTAAAATAACTGGATTAAACTCCAAGCCGTAAACTTCTGAGGCATGTTTAGCTGCTTTGAAGTCGGTACTTTCATGTGTGTCTAAAGTAAACGAAGTGATTAATGGGCGGTGTCCTAGAGCTAGCATGGCCCATAGTACCGCGTGGCTATCCATACCGCTAGACATAAATACGGAAGTACTTTGTGTAGTAGGTATAGGCCGCAGGGCACTCATTAATGCCATCTTCATGTCAGCAGGGCGAGAGCAGTTGTCCTCAAGCTCTTGTCTAAACTTCTCTCGCATCTTTTTTGTGCTTTCTGATATAGCCACGCACAGTCTCCTATTTTACGTTAAAGAACTCGTCTGCTTTGACAAACGCCGTAAGCAACTCAGGTTCGCGTGTAGGATCGAATACAGGTACGCTGTATTGCGCTTTCAGCTTATCACGTAAGGCAGCGTATACTTCGAAGCTTACTTCACGGCTAAATAAAGAGATTGCACCTAGACGTACATTAGGATTAGAAAAACGAGCAACCTGTAAGTTGAATCGAATTGTCTCATCTAAATCAATAGGCGTAGTAGTATCATTAATAATAGTACGGCTAGGATCGTGGCAGGCGATCATCATATCAGGCTGTGAGCCTTGAATGATCGCATAAGTAGAACCGCCGAAACTAGGATGCAATATAGAGCCTTGACCTTCAACAACGTCAATGTGATTATGGGGTGCAGAAGGTGTCTCTTGCTCAAGTGCCCCTACAATGAAATCAGCAGGTATCGTGTCGTTGGTAATGCCTGCACCGCTGATCAAGTAGCCTGTCTGGCCAGTTGCAACGAAACGACTGGAGTAACTTTGATTTAGCAATTCTTTCCATACTGATAAGGCTGTGAACTTCTTGCCTGATGCACAATCTGTACCGAAGGTAAGAATACGATAACCTGAACGTTCCTCGCCCGTACCTTTAATCCAATCGATAGGTTTATGTCGGAAATCGTATACTTCTATTCCGTTTAAGTCACCAAACTCAGCAAGCAACACAGGCTCAAGTTTAGCATGAGAGCCTGATGCTATATTTAAGCCCAGGTCAATTGCTTCTTTACATACGCTAAGTACTCTAGAATTGAAGTTACTTACTTCTCGAGGACTGAATCCGAGTAATAATGTTTTAGCGCCTGCTTCTTTAGCTTGCGCTAAACTCATATCAGGAAGACCTAGGTCGTAGGCTTCTTCGCTATCACGGTGTTGAGCCAGACATCGCTCAGGGGCCCAATCGACAATACCACATGCTGTCTTTACTTTACGGAATATAGTTTCGGAGCCTACATATATAATAAATGGATGTTGAATATTCATTTGTTTACCTTGTGTTATTTGATGCAGACCCAGCCTGCGAAGTTTAAATGACGATAGAAGCAATCGATGTTCTTAAAGCCCGCAAGCGTTAACATTTCCTCATTGGCTCTAGCGGTTTGCGGAACAAGAACGCCTTCGAGTGAGGCTTTCTTGCGATCAATATCTTCGTAAGAATAACCATTACTGTGTTTCATTTTATGATACTCACCGACAAATAATTTGTTCAATCTACTACCACTACCTAGAATCTTCTCCACAAAGATAAAGGCTCCGCCGACAGGTAAGGCATCATAGATATTCTGAATGATTTCAAGTCGGTACTCTATAGGAGTAAACTGGATAGTTAGTATAGAAAGAATCAAACCATGCTTCTCAGGCCAACCTATAGTTTGAGGACACTGAAAAATATGAGGCTGCCTCAAATCATCTCGATACACTTCAACGTTTCGGTTCTCAATGAAACGATCGTCAAGCTCGGTCAGCATAGGCTCAGATATCTCAATAGCATAGCAGCCTATAGTAGGGTCTTTAGTGAACGGGGCGAGTGCTTCACCTCGACTAGCTCCTAGATCAAGGACAGTACGTAGACCGAAGTTTGAGCGGTTTTGCTCTGCTCTAGGTAAAGCATTCAATACGTCCATACCTAACTGGTAAGTCAGACTACGCATCATGTCGTAGCTAGGTATACTACGTGATAGCATGTTATCAAAAGATTGTGCAACATCCTGGTTAAACTCCCACTTGTCGCCTGGGACGTGCGTATCTTCTCGGACTTTGGGTTCGTCTTTCACCGATAGTCTCCTTATGTTTCTGTTGTAGGGTTTCGACGGTTTGAATAAAGTACATATATCTTACCGTATATAGACGGTGATATTTAAGTCTTTACAGTAATCTATTGACCTAATTACCAGCTATCTTTATAGGGGTTTTCCGTTTCAGTCAGGTCATACTTAGATAGAGGGACTTCATCGGATAGGTAGGTAATAGGGTCTCTTAAAATACATAATACACTTCGAGTAACGTAATCTGACACAGGTGTGGCTGCTTGAAGTATGTACCCTCCTGAGTCAATCTGTGCGCCTGTATAGGTCGAGTAGTTAATACTGTTTTTAAGTCGCTCAACATCTAGTGCGAACTCAGGATCAGTAACGGTATCCCGTTTGTGGTCAAAAGCCATGTGCGTACCAAGCTCAATCAAACGTAAACCTAATATCTTAGATCGCTCTCTGCTATAGAAAGGTAGAATTAGATTCTTGAATAGTTTAAGCAAGGCAGAACAGTCCGATACAAAAGCCTGTAAGAAAAGCCACTGATAATCCAGCTGTCATGTAGATGTTGAATCTATCAATGATTTTCTTACGAGGCCATGTGCTTTTGAATAAGTAGATCTTATTAAAGAGCATCTATATACCCTTACCGCTTACGGGGCCTTTAGTATAGTCTAAACCACAGCCATCGGCAATAACCTTAAGCAGATTGTTGACAATCTCTTTAGTTATACAGTACATCATTTGCGGAGGTACGGAACGACCAAGACGCTCCCATTGCTGCTCATACGTACCTATTAACTTGAAGTCTTCCGGGAAACCGCACACTACCTTCAATTCTTCGATCGTGTACTTACGCTGTACGCCCTCAAACGTCTCGATAAACCCACCAGAACTAAACTGAGCCGTAGGTGAAGTAGCACCGTCACTAGCCGTAATGGTAGGATGAGGAACTTGCGCAGTAGCCCAGTTAAGGGTTCCTCCGGCTTCTTTAGATCTAAGCATAGCGATGTGCGGCAGTTTCTCCTGCACAGTAACCTGTCTGTGTGCAGGTTTAGGGAACACAGGCTTCAAGTCGTACTTCTTAGCAAGGTCTTTTCTGATGCCGACGTAGATTATACGTTCACGCCCTTGAGGAACACCTAACCAAGAACCGTTTATCTTTGCAGCACGTACAACGTAACCGCATTCAGCAAGCTTACCAGTTATTTCTTTGAAGTAACCTTTAGCATCACCTTTAATAAGGCCAGTAACGTTTTCTGCTACGAACACCCAAGGCTTTAAACCTTTTAACTCACGGCAGAATTCAAAGAACAAATCGTCTACACGTTGCTTAACGCCTTCTGAGTAATCCTTTGCTTCGCCCCATCCATCTTCACGAGTACCTGCTGTAGAGAACGCACTGCATGGTGGGCTTCCGTCAAGAAAAGGTAAGTGTCCTTTCTTTATTCCTAAAAGCTTCAATACGTCGGAAGGTTTAACCTTTCGGATGTCTGAACCATCGCAGAAGCTTTTAACGTGGTTGGCTTCATACGTTTCACGCGCAACGGGAATAAATTCGTTAGCGTATTTTATATCAATACCCGCCATTTTGTGCCCTGTACAAGAACCACCACAACCTGAGAAGAAACTTGCTCCTAAGAACAATTTCTTCTTCTTGTTTATCTGCTTCATTGTAGGAATCGTAGGAGGAAGTTTCATATAACCCAACCTAGTTTCGTTTGAATTTGAATAAGAGTATAGTTAAATATAATAGATGCCTGTTCCATAAGAGTAAGCATCAATATAATCTCTTGTATACATATATGCGGCATAATATGTCCTATTAGAATTATTTACCTGCGAAGCGGTACTTACATCGAGGACAACACTGATCAAGTTCATCATCAAATGTATCCTCACCGTATTCCTCAAATGAGGCAGGACCTTTACCTTTTGACTTAGAATCAGTAGACTCGTCACTGGAACCTAGTGAAGGTAACTCGGGAAGTGTTTTAATTTTAAGGGCGTCAAGCCCCATAGTATCGATATCAAACCCTCCGTCGCGTATTTCAAGTTCTTCCACCATGAAAGCAAGTTTACTATTGTCGAACTCACCACCATGTGCGTTAGCTGCAATGTTTGCGGCGAATTCTACTTTCTTATCGGACCAGTCTACTACGCGGAATGGAATACGGTAGTTTCGATTATCTCCTAGAATAACAGTCATGAATCCTTCTTCGATAGTACCGTGCTGGCAATCTTTAATAGGATTAGTTATGATTTTAGTCTCATAACCTTTCTTCCTGATACTAGAAGTACGTTGATGTCCAGATACTAAGTGGCCTGAACGTCGGTTAAAAACGATACCTGACAGGTCACCGAATTCTTCGTATGACTTACCTAAGTTATCTAATCTACGTGCAGTAATGAAACGTGGGTTATAGCTCGCACCTCTTAAGTCAGTTAGGCCCCAATCTCCTTTACGTTTAGAAGTCTTCTTATTCTCCCGAACCTTCTTAACTTTAAATTTCTTTGTGGCTACTTTTGATATACCTGATATCTCAAGTGAACCAGAAGCAGAAGTGGACCCAGACTTAGGTTTAACTATTTTATCCAGTTTCCCTGATTTCTTGGCCTTTTTAGTCTTTTTAGCTACTTTAGACTCAGAGGTAGCCTTAGATTTCTTTGTTAATTTCGCAGCTTTCCCTCTAACAGCTACTTTCGTTTCTTTCTTTGCCATTTTTTCGCACCTTAAACAAGAATACCCAATAATCTTAATTGACTATTGGGTATTCTTTACAGTTTTGTGTTTAGTAGTAGTAGTATATCCACTACACTAAAGTTCGTCGTCCGTATCATCAAAATCTTCGTCGTCATCTTCACCAGAATCTTCGTCGTCATCTTCACCAGAATCTTCGTCGTCATCACCGAAGTCCGCAGAACCATCACTATCTTCACCGGTCTTAGTATCATCGTCTACTAAGGAGTCAGGATCAGATCCACCTGCTTTCTTATCTTTCTTTTTCTTATCATCTTCTTCACCTAGCTCTTTTATTAACTCTTCGTTACGTTCAGCCATGCGCTTCTTGGCCATTTTCTTTTCATGCTCAATAAGATCCTTATCGTCTAAGGTAGACGGATTGTTAATCCCAGGAACATTAGGTCTATAAGGCTGCTTACTAAAGGCTTTTAGCATAAACTTATCAGTAACTAAGCAGTCGGATTTTAGAAACAAAAGCACAGGGCGCATTAGATATCTCCTAACTCAGGAAGTTCATTGACTAAGTCTTGCATTACTGATTTACTTAACTTAGCGAGGGCTTTACGAATGTTAGCAGGCGTCATACCCATCGACATACCTTCCTTGATGTTATTAAGGAACTTAGTATCTGAGGCTATTTGTTTTTTAGCGTCGTCTGGTCGTCCGCCTACCTTCAATGATCTAGTAACGGCATTGAACTTATTAGATGCGGCAGGTGTAGAAAAGAACTTGCTTCCGTCAGTAAATACAGAACTGATAATTACTTTCTTAGCTGTATGTATTTGCATCTTAGCCATAAGACCATTAATGGAAATCACAGCCTGTTTGCCGTCTACGTAAGTTGTAATGTTAGCCTGGTTTGGATTCAGTATAGGTTCTATGTTCAAAATAGACGAGCTGGTATCAGTATTATTTTTAAGTTGCTTCAATAACTTAATAGCAACATCGAATGCAGTACCTTTAGATTCGAACTGTACTGCGTCACGGCCATCAACAGCAGACTCAATATTCTTCATACCTGCTTTCTTCATTGCATCAGCCATGAACTCACCGAGCTCCGAGCCAATACCCTGAGCGATAGTATAGCCTTGAGCTAGCTCTTGGTTGATACGGCGTTGCTTGTCACTCAAGCCGGAGGTTAAAGCTTTGTTTTTCTTAACCTTCTTAGGTTGCTTCACACTAAGTATGTTGGCGTACGGTACTTTGAAAGGACCAGGCATGATAACTTCATCGTCATAAACCAAAGCATATTTTTTCAATGTTTTGTGTATTGCATCAGCCGTTCTAGTCTTTCCGTCTTCGTCAGTATATTCGAAAGATAAGACTCCATCAATGTCATCTTGGGTAAACTTAGGTGTAGGTTTACGGGCTTTAAGAACTTTATTAGCAGCTTTCTGGGCAGCTTTGTTTGAAGTATCAGAAACTTTATTAGCAACGCCCGTACCAGCAGCATTACCTAATAAGGTATTGAACTTCATTACTTCTTTAAGATCTTTGTTGTACGCTGTCTGGGCGTCAAGTAACTTAGGAAGTTTAGAGGCTACAGCTTTCAATCTAGTACCTAACGTGTCAAAGCCTTTACGTTTCTTCAAACGGTCTATAGTACGTTGGTCGAAGGAGGCTTTAAGGAATGCACCTAAGTTATCAACTAATGCAGATTCGGCTTGACCTAATTTCTTTTTAAGCTTCAACAAGATATCGTACTGAGCAACAACTACTTTACCTTTAGCGCCCCATACTACCTTTGCAGTTTCTTGTTGATTCTTGGTAGATGACGTTGAAGACATCTTACCTGCTTCTTTACCCAACAAAGTACTAAAGGCGTTAAGACCTTTCATACCCTTGTCGTGTGCTTCACGTAGGACAGCTAGCTTGGAGGCTTGTACCGCTACACGCTTTAATCTAACAGGTAAAGTATCGAAGCCTTTACGTTTCTTCAATTTAGCAATAGACTTATCATCTAGTTCCGTTTTAAGAAATTCTGTAAGGGTAGATAGTAAACTATTTTCGTCTTCGCCTAACTTCTTTTTAAGTTTGATCAATGTGTCGAAGTTAGCAAGGAGGGTTTTTCCCTTAGCACCCCAAATAAGTTTAGCTGTTGCCTGCTGCTTCTTGTTGGCTGACTCTGAAATCAGTACATATCTAGCCATTATGTTCTCCCAATAGGTCTAAGGTTGATTTAATTTTTTTGTAGTTTACTGATATCGCTTGATATCGACAGGTACAGTACCGTTGTTGCTTAATTCTACTGATCTGTATATCTTCCAGCAACTCAGGTGAGCACATACCTAGTTGCTTATGCAAACGTTTTAATCCATGTACGGCATCTACGTAATCAGTTACAGATCTAACGTATACGAAGAAGTTGGAATAAAATGAGTTTGCATAGTTGTCCTTAAGTACAGCATTAACCAAATCAGGTGTGGCTGAATTCCTTTCAAAGAACTCGACCAAGAATAAATATACACCTAATTCTCGGCTTAACTTCTCAGGGGCTCGCCCAAGAGACTCAAGGTTTTGTACGAATCGTCTATGATTGATAGGTCGCGGACGAATAAATATACCAAAAGCATTATCTGTAATCAGATCGTGCTTCATAATGTTTCCTGTTTACTTGAATATATGTCTAAAGAGTTTCGTGGGTTATTTTATGTTCGGACTTCCGAACACCAAGTTTCTGGTATTCTTCATTCTTAATTATCTCAATGGTCTGCTCGAAAGTCGTTTCTTGCAGTTGGCCTTTATCGTGTACTTTCTTCCAAAGTTTAAGCCGCTTACGTAACTTATTAGGACTAAAGCATACGTCAAGCATTGGACAATCATCATACCCGTGCATATTCTTACGGTAATCACGCTCACAGCTACAAGGCTTCTGGTAGATAGATTCCTCGAAGGTATCTTCTTCCAAATCCTGTAACACAGCTTTATACCGTTTAACATTTTGCTTAATTACTTTGACGCTATGTTTATCCCATTTATCAGACCATGGGGCATTGTACTCATAAAACATAAAAGGATTATCGCGAGGCATATAGATTAAAGAGAAGCCTCTAATATTCATCTTATGTTTCTTTTTCAAAATGTAAGCATATACAGGTAGTTGAGCCAGATGTTTTTTCTCAGGGAAATTCTTATCACCGTCTACTACTTTCTTCAAGCCCGTTGTCTTATAATCTACAACCCAATAACCACCACCCATACTCTTGGGTAACTTCCAAACCCCGTCTATATGGCCGGTAAGTCCTTTGTAGGATACCTCAAGTTCTATATAGAACATAGGTATCTTACACTTAGGGCATATATTATCACAACTAAACTTTCGCGTAAGCTTACCTTCTTTAACCATTTGACCGTCTGCGGTCTTTATGTCACAAGCTGCTTTACCGTGCTTACATTTAGGATTCAAGCATTTCCAATGTCCAAATTGGACTTTGGTCAGACCCATGAAAAGCTGACTAATCTCATGTACCGCGGTACCGACACCAGTAAAGTAATCCATACTAAATTTACGTTCAGCTATGTGGTGCCCTAGTGTAGCACCTCTATATTTCTGCATCCATACTTTTACAGAACATTGAGGAAAGCTAGAAGGTCTTAATTCAGGTCCTCGACCCATCGGATGTAAAAACGATGACTCAAGACAATCCATGAATGTTTTACTAACCCAGGAGTCACTATTAGGGTTATACTTGGTTCTTGCTGTATTGCTTTTGTTTTTAGTGGCTATAGCACCACCACCAATTCGCCTAGACATTTATTTTACCCGCGCTTTTAGGGCCGTCGAGTCACTGAAAGCCGTTATATCTATAATAGTTTTACTATCGAGATGGAAAGCTTGTATAAAGATACCAGCCAATGAGCAGGAGGCTAACAGAGAGGCTTTTGATTCTACTACCGCTGCTAGTTCCCTAGATGATTTTACAGTATTAGGTATGTCATACCCTATTACTCTATTATCATTAGCCTTTATCTCATATTCATTAATATTAGGTATATGTGGAACTAGTATAGCGCGTAGTTTCTGTGTAGGTATCCCTACAATGCGAGTTTCAGTTTTTATTAACTGCATAAGCTAAACCTGACGGGTGTATGCACCCGTATATAGTTGACTAGGGCAGTACCTAACAGCATCTTCACTAGTTAGTTGCTCGCCAAACCAATTAGCCAGCAATGGGTGTGCGTTAATGAAATGCGTGGCTTGCTTTACTAGAGCGGGCTTTGCTTCTGGCGGAAAGATGAAATGACAATCCCCAGTTACGAATATTTTTCGAGCCATAATGTCATCGGCCAGTAGGGCATCCACAGACAACTTACTGCGGATGTTTGTACCTAAGGCATCTACGATATGTTGAGCCTGTCCTCTGTCTACGCCTTTCCCTTTGAGGAATACGAATAGGCGTAAGCATACATGTTGTGCGTGGTGGCCTCTAGTTTTATATAGATAGCTTTTCGGCAGCATATCCGCTGTGGCTGGTCCTGGCATATTAATAGCAACTGGTAACATAGTAGATCTCCATGATCTGTAAATACATAAGAGTATATATAAATTACGAAATTAAGGCTCACCTATGTCCAAAGAAGAAATAGATGCACATAGTACAATTATGTCAGAACTCAGCAGTGTCCGGGGTTGGAAGAAAGTAGCCGGGGATACCTTAATGTGCCAGTGTCCTTTCCACGAGGACAAAAGTCCAAGCTGCGGAGTATACACAGCAGTAGGTATGGAAATACCTTTAGGGTTCTTTAACTGCTTTGGGTGCGGAGAAAAAGGTCCTTGGAATAAGTTTGCAGAAAAGCTAGGGCTGAAGACTATAGCTGGATGGCAGATGATTGAAGGTGAAGGGGCTAACCTAACATCTAGATATAGGAAAAACTCGGATAAGCTACTTACATTAGATACGAAGACGTTCAAGTCATTGATGCGGAGTATAGGAGATGTACCGAATTTCCCATGGTCCCATAAGACTGAATGGCGAGGATATCCAGGTAAGCTGATTAAAGATTGTGAAGGGCAGTATCTAGTAGAGTCCTGGAAAGAGGATACAGATAACCTTATGTGCTTCTTCCCAGTAGCGATAGGTAAAAAGTACTACGGTGGTATACGTGCCTACATGATCAAGCCTGCGGGAGGTATGTCGTATGTTAATACAAAAGGTGATTGGGTTAAAAATCACGGACTGTTCCCGTACAACTTAACCGCTAAGATGATTAGACAATACGGATTGAACTACGTAGTGTTGACAGAGGGGCCACGTGATGCTCTTAGATTAATTGCGGCCGGAATACCCGCAATGGCTATACTTGGAGGGCATAACTTCACAGCAACCAAACTAAGTCTAGTTTTAAAACTAGGTCTCGATTCAGTTTTTGTAATGTCCGATAACGACAAAGCAGGAAAGCAAATGAGGAAGTTAATTAAGAAAACATGCTATGATGCAGATGTAGCGTTCAAGGCGTTAAGACTTCCTGAAGATTATAATGAAAAAGATAAGTTGATTAAGATGGACCCCGATGATGCTCCGAACAGTGTCATCAGGGAAGTACGTAAGTATCTTAGAAGTGAAGCAGGCGGCCTATTACCTAGGAATGACGCGTATAAGCGTATACCTAAGCGTAAAGGATGCAAAGGCAGGAAAGCGTTGGAGATCAAGAAGTAAACAATAAGCCCAGCATCTTTTAGGTGTCTGGGCTTTTTT
>Ga0055584_100003621_pt1 | contig 15201 bp, 7 predicted proteins | sample OSDHelmetaG_FD_58716 | JGI IMG/M metagenome (GOLD analysis project Ga0055584, IMG submission 58716) | Pelagic marine sediment microbial communities from the LTER site Helgoland, North Sea, for post-phytoplankton bloom and carbon turnover... | ecosystem: Environmental > Aquatic > Marine >... | reverse complement strand
GTCCGCCGCGTCGTCGTCGTCCGCCGCGTCGTCGTCGTCCGCCGCGTCGTCGTCGTCGCCCGTCGCCGAGTCGTCGTCGTCGCCGGTGGCCGAGTCGTCGTCGTCGCCCGTCGCCGAGTCGTCGTCGTCGCCGACGGGGCAGCCCTCGTCCACCACGCCGTCGCAGTTGTTGTCGACCCCGTCGCACACCTCGGGGTTGCCCGGGAACGCCGACGCGTCGTTGTCGTCGCACTCTTCGCAGCCCGCGAAGCCGTCGCCGTCGCCGTCGCCTTCGTTGGGCTGGGCCTCCGTCGCCGGGTCGCAGTCGTTGTCGAAGCCGTCGCACGCCTCGACGTTGCCCGGGAAGTTCGCCGCGTCGGCGTCGTTGCAGTCGGCGCAGGAGATCGAGCCGTCGCCGTCCGCGTCGCCTTCGCCGCCGACCGCGGCCGTCGCCGGGTCGCAGTCGTTGTCCGCGCCGTCGCAGGCCTCAACGTTGCCCGGGAAGGCCGCCGCGTCCGCGTCGTCGCAGTCCAGGCAGCCGAGGAAGCCATCGCTGTCCCCGTCCAGCTCGCCGCCCAGGGCGTCCGTGGCCGGGTCGCAGTCGTTGTCCGCTCCGTCGCAGGCTTCGGCGTTGCCGGGGAAGTTCGCCGCGTCGGCGTCGTCGCAGTCCGCGCAGGTCACCGAGCCGTCGGCGTCGGAGTCGCCCTCGCCTCCCGCCGCCTCCGTGGCCGGATCGCAGTCGTTGTCGGCGCCGTCGCAAAGCTCCGTGTTGCCCGGGAAGTTCGCCGCATCCGCGTCGTCGCAGTCGGCACAGCCGATCGCACCGTCGGCGTCGCTGTCCCCTTCACCGCCGGAGGCATCCGTCGCGGGGTCGCAGTCGTTGTCCTGCCCGTCGCACAGCTCGGTGTTGTTGGGGAAGTTCGTGGCGTCGCCGTCGTCGCAGTCCACGCAGGACAAGGAGCCATCGCCGTCGCCGTCGGCCTCGCCGCCCAGCGCGTCCGTCGACGGGTCGCAGTCGTTGTCGAACCCATCGCAGGCTTCCACGTTGCCGGGGAAGTTCGCCGCGTTGCCCTCGTCGCAGTCGGCGCAGGAAAGGCTGCCGTCGCCGTCGGCGTCCACCTCACCCGCCGCGTCCGCGTCGGCCGCCTGGTTGCAGTCGTTGTCGAAGCCGTCACACACCTCCGCGTTGCCGGGGAAGTTCGCCGCATCGCCGTCGTCGCAGTCCGCATCGCAGACGCTGACGCCGTCCCCGTCGTCGTCGAGGCACGCGGTGATGTTCAGCGCGTAGGCGCCCGAGCTGAACGACAAGAAGCCGTCGATGTTGACGAGCAGTTCCTCTCCGACCAACGCCGTGTAGCGAATCAGGGAGCGGTTGCCGTCGCCGCCGTCGTCGTCGCAAGCCAGTTCCGCCGCCGGGCAGGTGGTCTCCCGCAGGGTCAGGGCGGTGTCGTAGCCGGAGCCGTTCGTGTCGAACTGGTACTCGCCGTCCGCCGGCGCCACCCAGGACCACGTTTCGTCCGGGCTGCCCTGGCCGTTGGCGCACGACGCCGCGAACGGGGTGCCCGAGCCGTACTCGTTGCCCAGGTTCGCCGTGTTGCCGGTCGCCACCGCGGCGCCCAGCGCCGAGGCGAGGTCGCCGTCCACGGGGGGCCCGGCGTCGGCCCCGTCGCAGTCCTCGTCGACCGAGTTGCAGGGCACGTCGAAGGCGCCGGGGTTGATGGCCGGGTCGGTGTCGTCGCAGTCGACGCTCTGGTCGAAGCCGTCCTGATCCAGATCGAACACGGGGAGCGTGCCCCGCTGCACGGTGCTCTGCGTCTGTCCGTTGCTGCCGCCCAGCACGTACATCGTCGAACCCACCACCGCGCCGGCGGCCTCCCGCACGGACGTCGACAGGGTGCCGCCGTCGGTGGACCAGGTGTCCGTCGAGATGTCGTAGCTGTAGACGCTGTTGAAGTAGGGGGAGCTGTTGTTGCCGTTGCTGGTCGAGCCACCGACGACGTAGATGGTGTTCCCGTGGGTCCCGTGGGCGAACTGGACGACCGCCGTCGGCATCGTCGCGCCGGTCGACCAGGTCCCCGTCGTCACGTCGAAGATGTCCAGGGTGTTGCTGCTGTCGGTGCCGCCGAAGACGTAGAGCCGCCCGTCGGCTCCCCGCAGCGCCCCGTGGGTCCGGCGCGGGTTGGGCAGCGCCGGGCCCGCCGCCCAGGTGTTCGCGACCGGGTCGTAGACGCCGTGCGTGAGGGTGTCCGACTCGCCGCCGAGGGCGTGGAAGAAGCCGTCGTCGTCGGTGGCGGCGCCGCACTCCCAGCCCGACGGGTAGCTCCCGCCCGACGTCCACGAATCCGTCGTGACGTCGTAGATGTCGAGGTTGTCCAACGCCCCGGCGAAGTAGCCACCCAACACCGCGATCCGGCCGTCGGCCAGGACGTCGCCGCAGCCGCCGCGCCGGGCGTTGGGCATGGGCGCGAGCGCCGCCATCGTCCCCGTGCTCGGGTCGTAGGACCACGCCGCAGCCCCTTGGCTGAAGCCGCCGAACAGGTAGATGAGCCCGTTGGGGTGTGCGATGGCGGTCATCTGCGACTCGGCGAAGCCGAGGGCCGTGGTGGTGGTCCACGAGGTCTGGGCAGTCGCCAACGAGGGGACAAGAAGGGCGAGGCAGAGGATCAAGGTGCGCATGGGGTCTCCGGGTGCGGCCGCGGACGGTACAGAACTCGCGCCCGATGCGTGCGAGTATTCGGCCATGCGTTGGACCTGCCTGCTCGCACTGCTGCTCCTGGGCTGTCCGCCGTCCCGGAACGCCGCCGACGACGACGCCACCGACGACGACGACGCCACCGACGACGACGACGACGACGACGCAGCCGCTCCGAGCGACTGCGGCCTGGCCGATTTCGAGCTGGAGGCTCTGGTCCTGGGGCCCAGCGGAAGCCCCGACGAGGACCTGATCGCCGGCGCCCCCCTCCGCTTCGACGCCCGCATCACCAACCCGTGCCCCGCGGAGATCGAGTTCGAGACCTCGTCCAGCTGCCTCTTCTCCCCGTTCCTGATCGAAGGCGACGGCGACACCGTCGGTTGGGGCTGCGACGACGCCATCACCGCCTGGCAGATCGCGCCCGGCGGCGTGCTGGTCGAGTTCCAGAACCAGGGCGACGGGCTGCCCGCTGGAGCCTGGGTGTTGCAGGTCGGGTTCCTGGGCGGCCAGGAGCTCGCCGTGCCGTTCGAGGTCTACTGAGCCTCAGCGCGGCGCGACCTCCACGGCCCAGGTGGGGCCGAAGAACGCGTCGGTCCAGCTTCCCCCCGCCGTCGCCACCGCCCGACGGATGGCCCGCGGGTCCGGCGGCACCCGCTGCGGATCCAACCGCGCCCACACCAGCCTCACCGTGCGGCCCTCGCCCAGCCACCGCACCAACGCTGCCTGCAGCGCCGCCTCGGCGTCGCCGCCCCGCAGGCTGGCCCGGGAGACGAAGCACGCCGTGCCCCCGCGCCACGCCCGGCAGTAGCCGGGGTACGGGTCTTCGTGGCTGCGGAAGTCGCCCAGCTCGGCGGGGTGGAACGCGGCAAACAGCGGATCCGCCCTCATCGGCAGGTCGTTCACAAATGCGATGTCCCACAGGTAGACGGCCACATCGGACGCCGTCCGGGGCAGCAGGAACGCGCGGATCGGCGCGGGATCCGTCGGCGCGGCGACCGACATCACCCGAGGCCCGTCCCGTCCCGGGATCGGCCGCGCCGCCCACCAGGACAGGGGCACGTGGGCCTCGTCGCTGGTCAGCTCCCGGGGGAAGCCCGCCGGCGCCCAGGCGGGACCCGATGGCGCATTGGCGTCCGGGGCCGGGTTCGGCCGGGGCCGCGGCGCATCGAGGGGCGGAAGCCGCCAGCCCTGGGGACTGAGGGACCCGACCTCCACCAACTCCACCGGAGGCGACACCGCGCGCACCGCCGACAGCCCGACCCACGGCGCCAGCAACCCCAGCAGCACCGCCCGCTGCCGCTTCGTCCCGACGGCCCAGCCCCGCGCCACCACCGCCAGCGCCGCCCACGACGGCTGCAACCAGTAGGGCGTCTGCCGCACGAAGGCCGCGCCGCTGATGATCCCCGCCGCCACCGCTCCGGCTCCGGCCAGCCCGAACACCGCCAGGAAGCGGCCCGCCCGGTCTCCCCGCGCGAACCAGGCCGCGCCCAGCACCGCCGCCGTGATCGACGCCCAGCTCAGCGCCCCGCCGTACGCCGAGAACGCCGCCGCCAGCTCCGACGCCAGCTCCGCCAACGGCAACCGCTCGTTGTGGAAGGTCGTGTCCCCCGCCCGCTGCCCCAGCGCCGCGATCAGAACGGGCAACGCGAGGACCCCGGCCCCACCCAGCACCCACACCCCGCGCCAACGCCGCGCCAACGCCAGCCACAGTCCGGTCACCCCGACAAGGCCAAACCCCGCCAGGTGCCCGTGGAGCGACAACAACGCCCCGATGCCCAGCGCCCCCAATCCGCCGCGCCGGTCCTCGCCGATGGCGCCCGCCGCCACGAGCGCCGTCCCCAGCAGGAACAGCGGGTAGTTGTTGAGCTCGAGCCCGTAGTGGGCCTGCAGGGGGCTGATGGCGAACAGCGCGGCGAACAGCAACCCGCCCCGACGCAGCGCCACCGCGCCTACGGCCCCCGCCCCGACCGACAGCAGCAGCGCCAAGCCGTACAGCTCCCGCAGCGTCCCGCCCGCGGCGCTGATGGCCGCGTTCAGCAGAGCCCACTGAGGCGGGTGCAGCCCCATCAGCCGCACCCAGGCGACGTGGCCGCCCCGCAGCTCGTCCCGGTGCACAAAGGCGTAGCTCGCGTAGTCGACGGCCCAGAAGTTCCACGACACGCCGAAGCGTCGGAGCCGCACCGCGACCGCCAGGCCCAGCAGCCCCATCAGCGCGACGGCCAAACGACGGCGGTCCAAGTCCCTCAGTTCCCGCGCGCCCCGTCGGGGACGGGCTTGCGCGCCACGACGACGCCGCGCGCACCCCACGGCGTGCTCAGTCGCGACTCGGCCACGAATGCCGCGGTCAGCACGCTCGCCGCCACCTGGGCCAAGGGGTTGCCCCGGGCGGAGCTCGCCGTCTCCGACGGGCTCTTGCTGCCCAACGCCCGGTAGTACGCGTTGTAGAGCGGGAAGCCGACGGCATCGTCGACGTCGATCGTGAGGCCCCGCGCGCGGCAGAGCCCCGCCAGCTCATGCCGCCCGTAGCGCCGATGGTGTCCCACCGCGTCGTCCACCTGCGTCCAGCGTTTCGGGTCCAGCGGCACCGTCAGGAACAGCCGCCCACCGGGCCGCAGCAACCCCACCAGGGAGTCGAGGGCCGCCTCATGCTCGGCGATGTGCTCCAGCACCTCACTGCAGACGATCGCGTGGAAGCCGGCGTGCCCCAGGGACCCGTCCCGCTCGATGGCGCCAGCATGCACGGCCTTCAGGAACGACATCCCGCGCAGCCGCTCCAGGGCGGCGGGCGCGTTCTCGTGAGCGCTCAGCTCGACCCAGGGAAACCGCTCGTGCAACCGCTCCAGCAGGTGCCCGTGCCCGGCCCCGACCTCCAGCAGCCGGCCCGAAACGCCGTGCTCTGCCAGATGTCGGACCAGCAGTCGGTACCGCGACCGGAAGCCCGGTCCCGACGAAGCGGCCTCACCCCACGCGGCCTCCCAGAGGTCGTCGTAGCGGCCCTTGCTCAACGACGCCGGCGAAGAACCCCGAGCAGCAGCACCGGCAGGGCCAGCATCGACGCGTGGGTCCCGGTCATGGAGCTGTTGCAGTCTTCGCAGTTGGCGGCCGCGCCGCAGTCCTCGTCGACCGCGCCGTCGCAGTTGTTGTCGATCTCGTCGGCGCACACCTCGGTGATCGAGGGGTTGATCGTGCCCACCGAGTCGTCGCAGTCCTCGCCGCCAGCCTCGGTCGAGTCGAACCCGTCCAGGTCGACGTCGGTCATGTCGCCGCCGGCGCAGTCGTTGTCCTCGCCGTCGTACGGCACCTCGGTCGCGCCGGGGTTCACCTCGGCGTCGGCGTCGTTGCAGTCGTCGCCGCCGCAAGCCGCGTCGAAGTAGCCGTCGGCGTCCTCGTCGATCTCGTCGATGTCGCCGTCGCAGTCGTTGTCGCGGGTGTCGCAGACTTCCTCGGCGCCGGGGTAGGTCAGCACCTCGGAGTCGTCGCAGTCGTCGCCGCCGCAGTCGGTGCCGGCGAAGCCGTCGTCGTCCAGGTCGGACACGAAGCCTTCGTCGGTCTCGCCGTCGCAGTTGTTGTCGACCGAGTCGCACAGCTCGTCGGCGTCGGGGTTGGTGCCGCCTTCGGTGTCGTCGCAGTCGCCGTCGCAGACCGCGAAGCCGTCCAGGTCGGCGTCCTCTTCGTTGGTCTCCGGCGCGCCGCTGCAGTCGTCGTCGATGCCGTTGCACAGCTCGACCCCGGCCGGGTTGATGGCCGCGTCCGCGTCGTCGCAGTCGTCGCCCGAGCAGTCGGCGTCGATGTAGGTGTCGCCGTCTTCGTCGACGTCGTCGGCGGTGCCGTTGCAGTCGTTGTCGACCGAGTCGCAGAGCTCGACGGCGCCCGGGTAGGACGTGTCGTCGGCGTCGTCGCAGTCACCGCAGGCGTCGGTCCAGCCGTCGCCGTCCAGGTCGTCGCCCGAGGTCAGGCAGAGCTCGAGGCCCGCGCTGTCCAGGTCGTTGGGGGCGGCGATGGAGCTGAACAGCTCGTAGACCGCGTCCTCGGTGCCCTGGCCGATCATGGGCTGGTTGGCGAGCAGCTCGTAGTCGCTCAGGTCCACTTCGCTGACCAGGCCCGAGTCGCCGCAGGCGAAGCCCACCAGGCCGCCGGCCTCGTCGACGTTGCCGAAGTCGAGGTTCGCGGTGCCGTCGACGTTGAGCGTCAGCGTGAAGTTGTTCTGGCTGCCCAGCTGCGCGAAGCCGGGGACGTCGGTGAACGTCACCGACCAGCTCACGCCGTCGACCTCTTCGACGGACACCGTCCCGGCCGCGCCGGGGTTCAGGTCCGTCCAGAGCGCCGCGATGGCCGGCGTCTCGGCCAGCAGGCCGGGGACCGACTCGGTGGACGTCTGGTCGTCGAACCCGAAGGTCAGGCGGCCGTTGTCCTGGACGTAGACCGAGTCCCAGTCGCTGCCACAGAAGGGGAAGCTGAAGGAGCAGAGGCCGAAGAACAGCGAGCTGTCGTCGTCCACGGCGTAGTCGCCGGAAGAGAGCTCATCGACTTCCGAGTCGCAGTCCTGATCGATGCCGTCGGCGCAGAGCTCCGGGGCACCGGGGAACGTGAGCGCGTCGTCGTCGTCGCAGTCGGTCTCGCAGGTGAAGCCGTCTCCGTCGAAGTCGCCCAGGTCCACCGTCGACGGGTTGCAGTCGTTGTCGATGCCGTCGTTGCAGACCTCCGAGAAGATCGGCGCGCGCGTCGGGTCGGCGTCGTCGCAGTCGGCGTCGCAGCCGCTGCCGTCGCCATCGGCGTCCGCGTCGGACACGGTGGCCGGGTCGCAGTCGTTGTCGACGCCGTCACACAGCGCCTCGAAGGCAGCCGGGTTGATGGTCGTGTCGGCGTCGTTGCAGTCCACGTCGCAGTTGAAGAAGTCGCCGTCCGCGTCGTCGACGTCGGGGTCCGCGACCGGGTCGCAGTCCTCTTCGAAGCCGGTGCAGAGCACCTCGACGGCGCCGGGGAAGATGGCCGCGTTGCTGTCGTCGCAGTCGTTGTTGCAGTCGACGCCGTCGCCATCGACGTCGCCCAGGTCCACCGTGGCGGGGTCGCAGTCGTTGTCGATGGTGTCGTTGCAGAGTTCCACGAAGCCCGGGTAGACGAGGGGGTTGGCGTCGTCGCAGTCGGCGTCGCACAGCGAGCCGTCGCTGTCGCCGTCGAACAGGTCGTCGGTCGCCTCGTCGCAGTCGTTGTCGACCCCGTCGTTGCAGGCCTCTTCGGCCTCGGGGCTGATGTTGCCGTCGGTGTCGTCGCAGTCGTCGCCGCCGCAGGCTTCGCTCGTGTAGCCGTCGTTGTCGCTGTCGGCGAGCCCGTCGACGCCGTCGCAGTCCTGGTCGATGCCGTCGTCGCAGATCTCAACGTTGCCGGGGAACGCGTCGCCGTCGGCCGCGTCGCAGTCGCCGCAGTTGTCCATGGCGCCGTCCAGGTCGAGGTCGTCGACCGTGTAGATGCGGACGTTGTCGATGTAGGCGCCCTCGCGGGTCACGCTGCTGTCGCTGTTGTGGCGGAACTGGAAGGTGACCGTGGACCCGGCCAGCAGGGACAGGTCCTCGTCCAGCAGCTCCCACCCGTTGGTGTCGTCGAGCTCACCGGAGATGTCGACGAAGCCGAAGCCCGCGTCGGCCTCGATGACCAGATCGTCGCAGCAGGTCTCGTAGTCCTTCCACAGCGCCATGGACGTGCGGACGTTCCCGGCCGGCAGGACGAGCTGCGGCATGGTGACCGTGGAGTCCGTGGAGTTGGCGTAGTCGCCGTCGAGCACGGTGGCCCAGACGTTCGTGCCGCTGAAGGCAGCGCCGGGACCGCTCGTCGGCGCACCCCAGGCCCAGTTGGCGTCGCCGCCGGCGACCCAGGTGCCGTCGTCCGCCTCGAAGTCCTCGAAGTAGATGTCGATGGCACCGACGTCGGGGTCGAACACGTCCTCGAGTTCGTCGCAGTCGCTGTCGATGGTGTCGCAGAGCTCCGGCGCACCGGGGAACACCGTGGCGTCCGCGTCGTCGCAGTCGTTGCCGTCACAATCGGCGTCGAACGCTCCGTCGCCGTCGGCGTCGATGTCGTCGTCGAGGTCGTTGCAGTCGTTGTCGGCGCCGTCGCAGACCTCCGGGTTGCCGGGGAACGCGGTGGCGTCGCCGTCGTCGCAGTCGCCCGTGCACTGGGTGAACGTGTCGCCGTCCAGGTCGTCGTCGCTTCCGTCGGAGATGCCGTCGCAGTCGTTGTCGATGCCGTCGCACTCGACCTCGGTCGCGCCGCTGTTGACCAGCGGGTCCGCGTCGTCGCAGTCGTCAGCGCAGGTGAAGCCGTCGGCGTCGGCGTCGGTGCTGCTGTCGACGGCGGGGTCGGTGTCGTCGCAGTCGTCGCCGCCGCAAATCACGCTGGTGGCTCCGTCGGCGTCGGCGTCGGACACCGCGTCGGCGAAGTCGCAGTCCTGGTCGATCGTGTCGTCACAGATCTCCGCGTTGCCGGGGAAGACGTCGGCGCTGGTGTCGTCGCAGTCGCCGCAGGAGGCCACGAAGCCGTCGTCGTCGGCGTCGTCGTCGGTGCCGGTGACCAGGTCCAGGGACCAGCCGAGCAGCTCGCCGTCGTCGCCGCTGACGAAGTCGTCGAACACGGTGAGCGTCCACACGCCAGTCGGGTCCTCGCCGGCGAAGGCCGAAAGCGCGTCTTCGGGGCGGTGGGGGCCGCTGAACGGAGCCGAGCCGCCCTGGATGCTGGTGGCCGCCGAGTCGTCGAAGATGGTCCCGGTGTAGTCGTCGCCGCTGCTGCCGTTGTCCGACGACAGGTTGACGACCGTGCCCGCGGGCGAGGTCAGGCTGATGTCGAGGTCGCCGTCCCAGACGTGCTGGATGTCGAGCGTGACCGTCAGGTCGAGGACCGACGGGTTGGTCAGGGGGCCGACCACCTCGACGGTGCTGGTGTAGGTGTCGACCTGGGTGACGCTGGCGTCCATGAGGATGGGCGTGTCGGCCGAGGTCAGGGCGACCGTGTCGTCGATGGTCGCGCCCACGTCCAGGTCTTCTTCGTCCGCGTTGCCGTCGCAGTCCGAGTCGATGCCGTCGCAGAGCTCCGCGGCGCCGTAGAAGACCGTCGCGTCGGCGTCGTCGCAGTCGTTTCCGCCGCAATCGAGGGGCGCCTGGCCATCGGCGTCGGCGTCCACGTTGTCGGTGTTGCCGTCGCAGTCGTTGTCGTCGCCGTCGCAGACCTCCGTCGCGCCGGGGAAGATGGCGTCGTCGCCGTCGTCGCAGTCGCCGTCGCAGGCCGTGACGCCGTCGGCGTCCTCGTCGTCCAGGTCGTCGCCTTCGCCGTCGCAGTCGTTGTCCAGTGCATCGCAGAGCTCCGGGGCGCCGGGGAACACCGTCGCGTCCGCGTCGTCGCAGTCGTCGCAGGCGTTGCTGCCGTCGGCGTCGCCGTCGGTGCTCGTGTTGACCGAAGCGTCCAGGTCGTTGCAGTCGTCGCCGCCGCAGGCCGTGCCCACTTCGCCGTCGAGGTCGAAGTCGGTGAGGTCGTCGTAGCCGTTGCAGTCCTGGTCGATGCCGTCAGCGCAGACTTCCGGGGCGCCGGGGAACGCGTTGGCGTCCAGGTCGTCGCAGTCGTCGCTGTTGGGGCAGAGGGGGTCGACCTCGTAGGAGCCGTCGCCGTCGCCGTCCCGGCACACCGTGGTGATCTCGATGGCGTCGCCGTCGGTCAGGAACTGCGTGTTGTGCGAGATGTTCAGGGCGTTGCCGGCGCCGGCCGTGCCGCCGCTGGCGTCCTGCACGCCGACGGTCGCGCTGGCGGCGCCGTCGTAGCTGGAGTTGTCGAAGCCCACGTCCGCGTAGTGGTACGAGATCGTGCCGTCGGCGAAGAGCTGGATCTGGAAGGAGCCGGCGCCGTTGTTGAAGTACCGGGCGACGTCGATCCAGGAGACGATGAACCGGTCCGCGACCGCGTCGTACTCCGACGCGACCAGGCCCGACTGCTGGTGCATGTCGTCCCAGAAGATCGCCAGGTCGGGGTTGCCGCTGGAGGGCAGGGACTGGTTGCTGAAGCTCGCCGACTCGGCCCCCGTCCCATCCGAGAACGACGCGTTGCCGTTCGCGTTGATGCTCAGGAAGTCGTAGTTGTTGCCGTAGAACGTGAAGCTCCAGGGCAGCGCGACCTCGGCTTCCCCTTCGTCACCCAGCGCCTCGAGCGTTCCCGTCGCCGAGATGTCGACGAAATCGAAGAACGCGGGAGCGGAGGCGTACCCCGATGCATCGGGCCCCGCGGTCTGCGCAAAGGCAGCCGGCGACAGGACGAGCGCAACAGCGATCAGGGGGAGCGAGCGGGACAACAGCGGCATGTAGACCTCGAATCGACACCCCGCGCGCGCGGGGCGTGGCGCCCCTCTTACCGCACCCGGGGCCCATCAATCCAGGGGCCTGCGACGAGTGGCCGCGATCTGCCCGACTCAGGTCAGGGGCCGAAGGCCTGGATCCGGTGGTTCAGGTGGTCCACCGCGAACACCGTGCCGTCGCCGGCGATGGCGCAATCCACCGGGCGGAAGAACTGCCCCGACAGCACGCCCCACTCGCCGAAGCCGCCCACCAGCTCGCCCGCGCCATCCACCTTGACGAAGCGGTGGCCCGAGTCGCCCTGGGTGTCCTGGCGACCGTCGAGGGCCACGATGAGCTCGCTCCACTCGGAGACGCAGAGGCCCGCCACGCGGGTCTCTTCCCCGTCGTCGACGAGCTCGAAGGCGGCGTCCTCGCCGTCCTCGGACAGCGCCCGGATGAGGAGCGTCCCGCCGTCGGCGATGGCCATGGCGTCCATGCCGGGCACGTAGGCGATGCGGCTGGCGTTCTCGAGGGCCTCGCCCGCGACGGAGTTGTACGACTCGATGAAGACGCCGTCGGCGTCGAACACGGACACGCGCTGGTTCACCGACTCGACCACGTGCAGCCGGTCCTCGCCATCAAACGCGATGCCGACCGGGAAGTGCAGGTCGCCTTCGGCGCTGCCGATCTGGCCGAAGCTCAGGCGCCAGGCGCCGTCGGTGCGGTCGAAGGCCTGCACCCGGCCGTTGCTGAAGTCGGCGACGTAGACCCGGTTGGAGGGGCCGATGGCGATGTCCGAGGGGCCGGCGAACTGGCCGTCGTTCTCGCCCGGGCCACCGATGAAGCGCTGGTGCAGGCCGCTGGTGGACAGCACCTGAACGCGCTCGTTGCCCTGCTCGACCACGTAGAGGCTGCCGCCGTCGACGGCCGCCCCGATGGGGGTGCTGAACTCGCCGGCGCCGTTGCCCAGCACGGGGACGGGCTTGGCCGGGCTGAGCGTCGCGCCCCAGGCGGCGTCCCAGATGTGGAGGTTGTCGGTCCGCCCACTGGCGGCTTCTTCGGTGCCGTCGACGTCCCGGACGAAGACCTCCCAGTCGGCGTAGTCGTCGCCCAGGGCCGCTTCGTCCACGAGGCAGGCGGCAAACGCGTCGGTGCCGCTGCAGACCATCTCTTCGGAGCCGTCGGCGCGGGTTACGTGCACCTCGTAGTCGGTGAAGTTGGCGGTGCCCGGGGGCGTCCAGCTGACCTGGACTTCTTCGGCCTCGTCGTCCCAGCGGGCCCGGACCGGGCCGGGGTTCGCGAGCGATGCGGCGGCCACGGTCACCTCGTGCACGTCGTCGGGGTAGCCCAGGGGGTGCGTGCCCGTGACGTCGGCCCAGACCGCGGAGATGTAGTACTCGAGCCCCAGGGCGGACACCGACGACGCGGGGATGACGCCGCTGAACGTGCTGGTGCCGTCGTGCTCCATCAGCGCGTCGGTCCAGGCGGTTTCGCCGGCCACGCGGTGGTGGATGTTCACGAACAGGTCGACCGGCTCGTCTTCGCGCCCGTCGGGCGGATCGACGACGGCGTCCAGAAACACCCCGACGCCTTCTTCGGCGGTGGTCGCGGCGTTGTGCTGGATGAGCGGAAGCGGCTCGCCGACGTCGTCGTCGTCGTCCCCGGTGGTCCCGGGCCCGCAGGCGAGGAGGAGGGCAAAGGCGGCGAGGGGCAGGTCGCGAAGGTGGCGCATGGCGCGGATGCTAACCCGGACCCCAGGGCGGAGCGAGCGGGGCTGTGGTGCCCGGTGCGCGCCGCGTCAGCCCACGCTGTGGGCGCGCGCCAGTTCGGCCTCTTCGGGCAGGTGGCAGATCATCTCGGGGGCGAAGACCGTGGACTGGGAGTCCTGCTCCCACTCGCCACCCAGTTCGACGATCACGACGGGGACCCGAACGTTGCTGCCGTCGGGGTGGTGACCCTCCCACTGAACCTCGAAGCGGCCGATGAGCCGGCCCTGGTCCGGCAGGCGCACGTAGACCCAGTCGCCCTTTTTCAGGGGCCGACCGAGCAGGGACCACTTGATGCCGTCGGACGTCGGGTGGTGGTCGAGGCGGTCCCACACGAGCAGACCCTTGATGGTCTTCATGCTCATCGCGGCGACCGGGCACCCGGGCTGCAGGGGCGCACACTGCTCCGTGCACCCACGAGGACAGCCCTTGTGGTTGTGAGGCGCCGGGCAGTTCCCCAGGGGGAACCCCGCGACCTTGCCGCCGCAGCAGGACAACCAGTCGGGAGATGAGCTCACGCGTCCTCCTCGGGGTCCCAGTTCCCAGCGCTCTGGTCGAGGGCCGGACGCGGCCCGTCATCGGGGTGGACCAGCCTCACGTCGGCGTAGGACGGCTCCGTCTCCCATTGGGGGTCGCCGGTGATGTCGGCCCCCCAGGTCGCGTCGGCCGGCTGGGTCCAGGCGGTGGACGACACCACCAGGGGGTCCGTGGCGGGGCTCCAGCGATCGTTGGCGACCCAGCGGGTGCCATCGGGCGAGCGGCCTTCGAGGCGGACCTCGATGTGCTCGGCCGGCAGGCCCGTGCCCGCCAGATGCAGGCGGAACCGCACGATCTGCGACGGCATCAGGGAGTCCGCGTTGTCGGCCGGGGCGCGGCGGACGAGGTCCTCGGGGGTCGGGTTGTGACCCAGGTGGGTCGCCAGGGCGAGGATCGACGGCAGGCGGTGGACGACCACGCCCGAGCCCGGGTGCTGAAACGTGATCGGTTCCAGGTGCAACTGCTCGACCCCATCGGGGCAGACGACAAGCAGGGTCACGCAAAGCGGGGACGTCGGCAACGGGTCGGAGGCTCCAGGGGGTTCCGGACTATAGGACGCGAGCACCCGCGCGGGTAGCGGCCCCCTGCAAGCAGGGCGGTCGTGCCCCGCGAGACCCTTCTGTCGCGGGGCTTTGGCGGAATGCCGACTCAGAGCCGGCGGCGGCGGGCCAATGCGAGCAGCGGGGCGAGCAGCCAGAGGCCGGCGGCGGAACCCGTCAGGGAGGCCGAGCAGTCCTGGCAGCCGGCGGCCGGCTCCTCGCAAACGGTGGCTCCGGCCGCGTCCACGTCGATCGTGCCGTCGCAGTCGTTGTCGAAGTCGTCGCAGAGCTCGTTGGCGTCGGGGCTCACGTCAGGGTTGCCGTCGTTGCAGTCGCCCGCCTCGACGGTCCAGCCGTCGCCGTCGGCGTCGTCGGGGAGGTCGGTGGCGTCGTCGTCGTCGGACGAGTCGTCGTCGTCGCCGGACGAGTCGTCGTCGTCGCCCATCGAGTCGTCGTCGTCGCCCATCGAGTCGTCGTCGTCGCCCGTTGCGTCGTCGTCGTCGCCCGCTGCGTCGTCGTCGTCGCCCGCCGGCGTCGAGTCGTCGTCGTCACCGACTGAGTCGTCGTCGTCACCGACCGAGTCGTCGTCGTCACCGACCGAGTCATCGTCGTCGCCCGACGCGCTGTCGTCGTCGTCGTCGTCGCCCGACGCACTGTCGTCGTCGTCGTCGTCGCCCGCCGGCGTCGAGTCGTCGTCGTCGCCCGCGGGGCAGTCGAGGTCCGCGGCGTCGGCGGCGCCGTCGCAGTCGTTGTCGACTCCGTCGTCGCAAACCTCTACGGCGGCCACGTTCACGGCCGCGTCGGCGTCGTCGCAGTCGTCGGCCGGCGTCGCGCAGGAGCCCGGGGCGTAGAACCCATCGCCGTCGGCGTCGGTGCTCAGCCCCTCGTCCACGCTCCCATCGCAGTCGTTGTCCACCGCGTCGCACACCTCGGCCGCGCTGGGCTCGGTGTTCGCGTCGGCGTCATCGCAGTCGCCCGCGCACGTGCTCACCCCGTCGCCGTCGGAGTCGGCCTCGTCGCCGGCAACGAACCCATCGCAGTCGTTGTCGACGCCGTCGCAAAGCTCCGGGGCGCCGGTGAACGCCGTCGCGTCGGCGTCGTCGCAGTCGTCGGCGGGCAACGAGCAGGACCCCGCCGCGTAGTGACCGTCGGCGTCGGCGTCGGTGCTCAGCCCCTCGTCCACGCCGCCGTCGCAGTCGTTGTCGAGGGCGTCGCAGAGCTCCGGCGCCCCCGTGAAGACCGTCGGGTTCGTGTCGTCGCAGTCGGTGCCGCCCCCGCACGACGCCGGCGAGGGGTCGCCGTCGCCGTCGGCGTCGACGTCCAGGCCCTCGTCCACGCTGCCGTCGCAGTCGTTGTCCACCGAGTCGCAGACTTCGGAG
>Ga0055584_100003620_pt1 | contig 15202 bp, 12 predicted proteins | sample OSDHelmetaG_FD_58716 | JGI IMG/M metagenome (GOLD analysis project Ga0055584, IMG submission 58716) | Pelagic marine sediment microbial communities from the LTER site Helgoland, North Sea, for post-phytoplankton bloom and carbon turnover... | ecosystem: Environmental > Aquatic > Marine >... | reverse complement strand
GCTACTGGTGGATTTCTGGATCCGCAAAAATTAGTGAGTTCTTTAAATATTGCTGGTCTGGTGTTTGGGGAAATGGATATATTCCATTACTACCACGAGGAAGGTACAAAACCAGCTTTCAGCGCGGCCTCAATGCATGAACCTGGGACATTTGACTTAGCGAGGCTCCAGCTGGTGCGCACGTCTGGGATCGTGATGTTTATCAGTTCAACTTCTATCGAGAGTTGGCCTGAAGATTTCCGTGTGATGCTAGCCGCTGCGAAACGTGTAGCTGCTAGTTTGGAAGCAGTTCTGTATAGTGCGCCTGAGGTACTATGGACTGAGGAGCATGAGCAGGCCATAGTAACCAAACTCGGGATCTCTAGTGACTGAATCACCGTCAGATCGAGCTATTTGGCTGAGAACTAAACTCGATGAAGCTAACCGGGCTTACCACGAGTTTGACGATCCAATAATTGATGACGCGGAGTTTGATACACTCTTTAATGAATTGATATTGTTAGAAAAACACCATCCAGAGTTGCTCGTCGATTCTTCACCCACTCAGAGAGTAGGAGGATCACCTAGTAAGAAATTTCTGAGCCTCAAGCACTCTACGCCTATGCTTTCATTAAGCAATGTTTTTGACCCGGAGGGTTTTTTTTCCTTTTGCGATCGTATTGAGCAGTCGAGTGCAAACGAACCGGTCGAGTTTATCGTTGAACCGAAGTTAGATGGACTCGCAATAAGTTTGATGTATGAAAATAGTAAGCTTGTGCAAGCGTTAACGCGTGGAGATGGGGTGACCGGCGAAGACGTGACCGAAAATGTGATGACTATTAAAGCGGTCCCTAGGACGCTAACTAGTAAAGCTCCGTTAAATATAGAAGTGCGTGGTGAGATTTATTTCGAGAAAGATGACTTTGAATCTTTAAACGCTCGTCAATCTAAATTGGGACAGAAGATTTTTGTCAACAGCCGAAATGCTGCGGCCGGTACCCTACGTCAGCTAGATCCTAAAATAACTGGATCAAGACCTTTAACTATTTGCATCTATGCATTGGTCAATGCGAATTCGATACAAAATATTACGCGACAAAGCGAGTCGCTTAAATTCCTACGTTCTGTTGGGTTCAAGACATCCAACGATACCGAGCTAGCTACAGGTAGAGCTAGTGCGCTCGCAGTGTTTAGGGACTTTGAGAAACGACGTGATAATTTGCCTTACGATATTGATGGGGTCGTTTTTAAAGTAAATGATCTCAGGTTACAGGAAAGCCTCGGGTCGGTTGCTCGCGCGCCTCGCTGGGCGACTGCTTTCAAATTTGCGCCCGATGAAGAAGTTACAAGAGTGCTTGCAATCGATGTTCAGGTGGGACGGACTGGTGTTTTGACCCCCGTGGCTCGACTAGAACCTGTATTCGTTGGAGGAGCTACTATTACGAATGCGACGCTTCATAATATGGATGAGATCATGAGAAAGGATGTAAGAGTTCAGGACACGGTTGTGGTGAGGCGGGCAGGCGATGTCATTCCTGAGGTGGTAAGGGTGGTTTTGAGTGCGCGCAAACCAAACTCCCTTCCATATCAGATGCCCACAGATGTGCCAGACAGAGCTCGCTTGACCAGAATTGCCCAACTCATCCATTTTTGCAGTAGACAGGCGATGAATATCGATGGCTTAGGTGACAAATTAATTCAACAGTTTGTTGCGAATAAATTAATCTATGATTTCGCTGACATTTATAAGCTGACGGAAGCCGATTTGATAGCACTCCCTAGATTGGGAGAAAAATCTGCTAGAAACATTCTTACTGCGATAAATAGTAGTAAGGATACTACTCTACCTCGGTTAATTTTTGCGTTGGGTATAAATGGTGTTGGACATGCAACCGCGCAAAGTCTAGCTGAAGAATTTGCCAGCCTGGAAGATTTAGGTCAAGCCAGCACAATAGAGTTAGAGGAAATCCCCGATATCGGGCCTGTGTTGGCAGGGAATATAGCGGAATGGTTTGCAACGCCAGCAAATGAACTTTTATTGAATAATCTCGTCGAAGCAGGACTTGTTTGGCCAACCCCAGTCAAAGTGAAGACCATTAAGCACGATGTAAAACTAACTTGCGTTATTACAGGGACTTTTTCAGAATTGCCACGCGAGTTATTGAAAGAGCGATTAAATACGAAGGGTATACGAGTCGTTTCCGCCTTGTCCAAGAACGTGGATTTTTTAGTCACGGGAACAAAAGCCGGAAGTAAATTAAAAAAAGCGAAAGAACTAGGACTACATATTTTTAGAGAGGGGGATGTAAGACTTCTATTGAACGACGAAATATCAGCGGATCAGTTGCTGAAAAATCAGCAGTAGGTCATTGCGAAAAAATCAATCAGCTTAGCTGAGATTTTCTATTTTAAAAATTTCCCCGTGGCACGCAGTGTTGTGTAAGGTCAGTAATTGAACATAGTCCTTCGCAATTTCATTAGGCTTAGCTAGGGAAGATTGATCTTCCGCAGGATATGCAGTTGCTCTAATATTAGTTTTAGTCGGAGGAGGGATGACTCCCATCACGTTTATTTGATCTATGGCAGAATTTTCAGCGGCAAACATCCTCATTACTGAACGTAATGCAGCTTTTGACGAGCCGTAAGCACCCCAGTGGGCCGCTTTTAATAATTGCTCGCTCTCTAATGTAAATAAGACAGACTTTAGCTCAGATTCAAGCAATAGCTGACGAAACTCTTGTAACATGAGTAAGTTGGAGTGCACGTTCACCTGAAAGACTTCCTTCCAAAGAGCGCTTGAATAATTCACTAAAGGGGTGAGCTCACCAAGCATCGCCGCATTAAGAATTAATACGTCGAGCTTGCCGAATTGTTCGCGTATGTGAGATGCAACTTTTTTGTAATCCTCTGCGCTCGCATTCGCTAAGTTTATCGGGAGTAATGAAGGCCTGCTATAACCTTTTTTTACTATCGCATCTGATAAGAGTTCGAGAGAAATAACATCTCTACCACAGGCTATTACCGTAGCTCCTTCTTCGGCACACTTTAACGCGACTGCATAACCTATGCCTTTGCTCGCTCCAGTAATAAAAACTACTGCACCGTCAAGAGTAGCGCCAGCACTCGCAGCGTCTTTTATATTTTTGTTTTTCATAGGATTGTGTCAGATAAAAAATTAATATCATCAGTTTTAGGATAATCGAGAGTATAGTGTAGCCCTCTACTTTCTTGCCGTATTTTTGCTGACTGGATGATTAGCTCAGCGATAAGAACTAAATTACGAAGTTCGATTAAATTTTTACTCACGCGAAAAGAGGAGTAAAATTCATTTATCTCACCTTTCAAAATATCCATCCTGAGTTGTGCGCGTTCTAAGCGTTTATTAGTTCTAACTATCCCCACGTAGTCCCACATCACACGTCTAATTTCGTCCCAGCTATGTGAGATAATTACATCCTCATTGCCCTCAACAACCTGACTAGCATCCCAAGGTGCAATCTCTACGTGCTCATTTGTAGCACTTTTTAATAAATCAGTTATCGACTCTACGGCTGTTGAAGCTACAACCAGGCACTCAAGCAGTGAATTACTGGCCATCCGGTTAGCGCCGTGTAAGCCGGTGCAAGCGGCTTCTCCGACAGCGTACAAATGGGGTAGATTTGTCTGTCCTTTTATATCGGTAACAATCCCTCCGCATAGGTAATGAGCGGCCGGAACAACCGGTATTGGTTCACTTGCAATATCGATTCCATACTCAGCGCATGTTTGATAAGCGTTGGGGAAATGCTCAAGCAAAAATGATTTAGATTTTTTAGAAATATCGAGGTAGACACAGTTCAGCCCTAAGCGTTTCATTTCGTGGTCAATTGCTCGCGCAACGATGTCTCTGGGAGCCAATTCCGCCCGTGCATCAAATGCGGTCATGAATCGCTTTCCATTAGGAAGCAGCAGCTCTGCACCTTCGCCTCTGAGGGCCTCAGTAAGAAGAATCGTTTTGGCTCGATGGTGGTACAAGCATGTCGGATGAAATTGCACAAACTCCATGTTGGCTACACGGCAACCTGCTCTCCATGCCATGGCAATTCCATCACCTGTGGCCACGCTAGGATTGCTTGTGTAAAGGTATACTTTTCCAATACCTCCTGTTGCTAGTACTACAACACGCGAGTTTATTGCGAGAACCTCACCCGAAGCTGCATTTAAGACATAAGCGCCCACACACCGTTTTTGTTTCGTGTGTTGACATGTTGTTGTAATTAAATCTATGGCAGCGTGAGACTCCATCAAGCTGACATTATCATAATCTTTTATCCGCGAGACGAGCGTGTCTTCTACAGCAGCCCCTGTGGCATCTGCTGCATGTACCACGCGTCGATGCGAATGACCTCCTTCTTGTGTTAGATGAAACTCTTTGTTTCCCGATTTAGATGTTCTGGTTGAAAAAGGTACTCCTTGCTCTATGAGCCATTCTATTCTATCACGTCCGCTGCTGACGATGTGTTCAACTACATCGCGATGGCATAGCCCGGAGCCAGCAGCCAATGTATCCGCGATATGAGCGTCGTTAGTATCCGCAGGATCCATGACAGCAGATATCCCTCCCTGCGCGTAGAAGGTTGCGCCTTCGTTTATTTCGCTTTTACTTATTAACGCAATATTAAAGTACTTCGGAAGCGCTAACGCTACACTTAAACCCGCGGCCCCACTTCCAATTATCATGACATCGTATGATTGCATAAACTAAATAGCTTTTATAAATTTTTATCTATCGGAGCTGTAACAAATTAAAGTTCTACCCATATTATAAAGCAATGACTTGCAATGGTGGGATAATTCTAGCGACATTTTGCACGAGAACGTTATACGTTCTTAATATACAGTTTGGATTGGGTCTTTTTTTCTTCGAGGTTTATTAAATTACTGTAATTCAAGAGTAATATAGCTTTTGGGCTAAAATAGTTTATGCTTCTTCCATACCAAATTTTGAAGGATAGTGATGTTAAATATTGCACGAGTTTCTGGGGTATTACTGTTAGCGCTGCTGAGCTTTTCACAAATGCCATTGGCACAACCGATGAATGGCTTGCCAGATTTTACTGCCATGGCGGAGGAGAATAGTCCTGCTGTCGTAAATATTAAAGCTACTGCTAAAGAGCCCGTAAGTAATTTTGATGAAAACGAGCGCGCTCCAAGATCAGGGCCACGGAATGGACCACCGTTTGGCCCGGGTGGGCCGAATGGCCCATTCTCGGATTTTTTTCGGTACTTTTACGACGACCGCGGTAAGCAACCAAGGCCCGCTAGGCCGTCCCAAGGGTCTGGATTCATAGTTTCTAAGGACGGTTATATTATTACTAACCATCATGTAGTCGATGGGGCAGACATCTTAATGGTTACACTTTCAGATCGACGTGAAGTAAAGGCAGAGTTAATTGGCTCTGACGAGAGAAGTGATGTGGCAGTACTAAAGATTGACTCTAATGATGATCTGCCGGTGGTGCGTTTCGGGAGTTCCGAAGAATTGAAGGTTGGTGAATGGGTATTAGCGATAGGTTCTCCATTTGGCTTTGATTACTCCGTGACTGCTGGAATCGTTAGTGCTAAGAGTAGAAGTTTACCTCAAGATAACTACGTGCCGTTTATTCAAACTGATGTCGCCATCAATCCTGGGAACTCTGGTGGTCCCCTATTCAATATGAAAGGCGAAGTAGTTGGTGTGAACTCGCAAATATATAGTCGGACCGGTGGATTTATGGGGCTCTCTTTCTCTATACCCGTTGATGTTGTTTTAGATGTTTATAATCAGATAAAAACTAGCGGTACGGTGAGTAGAGGTTGGTTAGGAGTTGTGATTCAGGATGTTACCCAAGAACTTGCGGAATCGTTTGGGATGCAGAAGCCTGCCGGCGCTCTAGTTTCGAAAGTAATCGAAGACAGTCCAGCTGAGAAAGGTGGAGTCAAAGCGGGTGACATTATTATCGTGTTTTCAGAAAATGCAGTTGCTAAATCTAGCGATCTACCTCCGTTAGTCGGGAAAATAGCCGTTGATACCAAAGTTAAAATGCAGGTATTGAGAAAGGGGCGTAAAATTTCTTTGACAATTAAGATAGGGGCATTAAAAGACGGGCAGCTTGCTGCCGCAAAACCCGATCCAGTTGATCCTCAAAAAGATAATAAGCTAAGTTTGGCTGTTCAAGAATTAAATGATCGAGACAGACAAGCCTTTGGCATCTCTAACGGTGGTGTTATCGTCCGAGATGTAATGAGGGGTCCAGCATTCGATGCAGGAATTCGAGTTGGTGATGTGATTTTGGAATTGGCTAATAAAAAAGTAACGGGATTTAATAGTTATAAACTAATTACTCGCAATTTAAAGAAAGGCAGCGTGATCCCAGTTTTAATTTCAAGGCAAAAATCTCCGTTGTATATCGCGCTCCGTATCCCCGCGGACTAAGCTTCGCGGGCCCAGGATTGGTACAATTAAATTCGTAGGGCGAATTGGAACAACATTGGATACGGTCTGATTTGTGTGTGATGTTGTTGTATCATTACTCCTTCACGATTAGTAACGTGACAACCTAATGGCGATCCACAGTCACTAGTCTTAGGTTTGCCTCATGAATTGAACACCTTTGGAATAGCAAATTATGCATTGGGAAATGAAAAATATCCGAAATTTTTCTATTATTGCTCATATTGATCACGGGAAATCTACGTTAGCCGATCGTTTTATCCAGCTTTGTGGGGGGTTGAGCGAAAGAGAGATGTCCGCACAAATTCTCGACTCAATGGATATTGAAAAAGAACGTGGTATCACCATAAAGGCTCAAAGTGTTAGCCTCGTATATCGGGCGTGCGATGGCGAAGATTACCTGTTAAATTTCATAGACACACCTGGCCACGTAGACTTTAGTTATGAAGTTTCACGTTCATTAGCTGCGTGCGAAGGAGCGCTGTTAGTCGTCGATGCAGCTCAGGGTGTAGAAGCACAGTCTGTAGCCAATTGTCACGTAGCAATCGACCAAGGCTTAGAAGTAATGCCTGTGCTGAATAAAATCGATCTTCCATCAGCAGAGCCTCAGCGAGTACAGAGCGAAATTGAGGATGTTATAGGCATAGATGCGACTAATAGCGTTCATGTGAGTGCGAAGTCTGGTGCTGGTGTCCCGCAGCTATTGGAAAATTTAGTTAAAAATATTCCTCCCCCTGTGGGAGAGAAGGAAAAACCACTAAAGGCACTTATTATTGACTCCTGGTTTGATAATTATTTAGGTGTTATCTCTTTAATTAGGGTATACGAGGGGCGGATCTCTGAAGGACAAAAAATCAAGATCATGTCGAATGGGCACACCACTAATATTGACGAGGTTGGGATCTTCCAACCGAAACGAAACCGTAAAGATAAATTGGAGGCCGGTGAAGTAGGGTACCTTGTGGCAGGGATAAAGGATATCTATGGAGCACCTGTCGGGGATACAATTACAGATGCTACACGACCAGCCTCAGCTCCATTAGAAGGTTTCAAAGAGTCTAAACCAAATGTATTCGCCGGTTTGTACCCTGTTGACTCTAATGATTATGAGGGGTTCAGGGAAGCTTTATCTAAGCTTCGTTTAAACGATGCTGCTCTGCATTTTCAGCCTGAAACGTCCGAAGCTTTAGGTTTCGGCTTTAGGTGTGGTTTCCTTGGAATGTTACACATGGAGATCATCCAAGAGAGGATCGAGCGCGAGTATAACGTATCACTGATTATGACATCGCCTACTGTGGTTTATGAAGTTATAAATAAAGACCAAAATGTACTCCTTATTGACAACCCTGTAGGATTGCCCGAGCCAAACATGATTTTAGCTATAAGGGAGCCAATTGTTTTAGTAGATATATTAGTTCCACAAGATCATCTCGGAAACGTTATGAAAATGTGTCTCGAAAAAAGAGGAATCCAAAAAAAGCTAAATTATATGGGAGCTCAAGTTTCGATCAGTTACGAAATACCAATGGCGGAAATGGTGACTGATTTTTTTGATCGACTTAAGTCGGCGACTCGTGGTTATGCGTCCATGGATTACAATTTTTCACATTATGTGGAGGCTGATATGGTTCGTCTAGATATTTTGATAAACGGAGAAAAAGTTGACGCATTGTCCGTAATCGTTCACCGAGAGCATGCTGTTCGGAAAGGGCGGGAACTTGTGAAAAAGATGAGAGAGATTATTCCGCGCCAAATGTTCGATATCGCGGTTCAAGCTTCGCTTGGCTCAAAAATAGTGGCGCGAGAAACCGTCAAGGCACTTAGGAAGAATGTGACGGCAAAATGCTATGGTGGGGATGTTTCTCGAAAACGGAAATTATTAGAAAAACAAAAAGCGGGCAAGAAGAGAATGAAGCAGTTCGGAGCAGTAGAAATACCGCAAGAAGCATTTATGGCTGTTTTGAAGGTTAACAGCGTATGATTGTTTGGGATTTTACATCTGTGTTAGCATCGCTAACTTTGTTGAGTGGCTTTCTTTGGCTTATTGACGTAAAGATATTTACGCCCCGTCGTAAACATTCTGGCGACAAATCGCAAAGTAATTTTTTGTTTTCTTACGCGAAATCGTTTTTCCCTGTATTCTTATTTGTGTTCGTCTTGAGGGGCTTTATAGTTGAGCCTTTTAGAATTCCATCTGGCTCCATGATTCCGACTTTATTAATTGGGGACTTCATTTTGGTAGATAAATTTTCATATGGACTAAGGTTGCCATTCACCAACCAAACGGTGCTGAAGACTGGGACACCGCAACGCGGTGATGTTGTAGTATTTAAATATCCACTAGACCCAACAACTCCTTTCATAAAAAGAGTGATCGGGTTGCCTGGAGATAAAGTAGAGTACACAAACAAAATTTTACGGGTTAACGGAAAAAAAATAGCCTGGCAGGATGAACGAACATTTATTGGTCATGGGAAAGCTTCACAACATACTGGCGCGAGTGTCCACAAAGAAGAGAACGGAAAGTTTCTCCACGAAGTGCTAATTTCCCCTTCTCGATATTCTCAGAATGGAGATTACGAAGTTCCCGAAGGTATGTATTTTGTTATGGGTGATAATCGTGATAATAGTCGGGATTCGAGGTTTTGGGGGTTCGTGCCCGAAAGTCATCTTATGGGAAAAGCTTTTTTTATCTGGCTAAATTGGGACGGGGGTCTTAACTTTAATAGATCAGGCCTGAGAATTGATGAGAGTGGACGATAAATTAAGAATGAAGGACTTGTTGTTAAATTACCGCTTTAGGAACGAGCAGTTGATGACTCTTGCGCTCACGCACAGAAGCGCGTCACAAAATCACAATGAGAGATTGGAGTATTTGGGTGATGCGGTACTAGGACTTATAATCGCTGAGGATTTGTTTAAGCGTTTTCCCAGTGCAGATGAGGGCCAGTTAACGAGATTAAGAGCCAGTGTTGTTAACAGTGATGCACTCTTCTCAGTGGGTCAACAATTTGGCATAGGAAATCTGGTGATTTTAGGTGAGGGAGAGAAAAAAGCAGGTGGTTCAAAGCGAGTTTCAATTTCTTCTAATGCCTTAGAGGCACTTGTGGGCGCGATCTATCTCGACTCGGACTATGCAACTTGTGCGAAAGTAGTAGGAGACTTGTTTCACGAGTTACTTACCGAATTGGATCCCTCTGCTATAGAAAAAGATGCGAAAACTACTTTACAGGAACTCTTGCAGGGCAGAGGGTTACATTTGCCGAATTATCAGGTAAAAAGCATAACTGGCCCACCTCATAATAGGCTTTTTGAAGTAAGTTGTTCGATTAAAAGCCTGTTAAACGAACCTACTTTAGGTACTGGCGAAAGTCGACGGAAAGGAGAACAAGCGGCGGCAAGAGAGGCGTTGAGCTTGATATCCGAGGAGTCTAGTTGTGATTAAATGCGGACTAATAGGTATTGTCGGACGACCAAATGTTGGCAAGTCCACTTTACTTAATCAGATTCTTGATCAGAAAATTAGCATTACCTCTAGAAAACCCCAGACTACTAGATATCAAATATTGGGAATCAGGAGTGAAGATGCCGAGCAAATGATTTTTGTTGACACTCCAGGTTGGCAGCATGCGCCAAAAAACCGAATGAATCGACTCATGAATCGTCAGGTGAAGCAGGCGCTTTCAGAGGTTGATTTCATCATCATGATCGCCGACTGTAGAGGGTGGGTTAAAGAGGACGAAGAGGTTGCAAAAATGGTACTTGCGTCCGGCGTGCCTGCTATGATGCTGCTTAATAAGCAAGATCTAATAAAGGATAAAAAAGAGTTGTTGCCGCTCATAGCTTCATTCACTCAGAAAGATTATGCGTTCTCAGAATTTGTGCCTTTTTGCGCGAGGACGGGTAAAAATATTAGCGTTGTCCTTGATCAGGCGTGTCGGCATCTTCCGGAAAGACCTTTCATGTTTCCAAAGGAACAGGTTACAGATAGACCGGAGCGATTCTTGGCGGCTGAAATCATCAGAGAAAAGATCATGCATTTTCTTGGTGATGAGATACCTTATACGACAAGTGTCGTTATCGACGATTTTGAAGAGCTGGAAGATATAACTAATATACTAGCTACCGTATGGGTCGAGCGAGAAAGTCAAAAGCCAATAGTTATTGGAAAGAAAGGAAGCTTGTTGAAACGTATCGCATCTGACGCGCGAGTTGATATCGAGAAAATGTTGCAAAATAAGGTTTTTTTAAAAATTTGGGTGAAAACAAAAAAAGGTTGGCTTGATAATTCGGATGCTCTCAAAACAATCGGAATGACGGATTAGTTGTCTTGTGGACGTGGCTTACGTACTGCATAAAAGAAGGTATCAGGAGACGAGTATGATACTGCAGTTGCTTACCCGCAGTAACGGTCGTGTGTCTTGCATAGCAAAGGGTGTCTTGCGCAAAGGATCAAAATTATCAGGGGTTTTGGAGCCCGTGTGCTTGCTACAAATAGAAACAAAAGGTAAGTCTTCTTTACAAACTCTTACTAACGCCGAGGTGTCCTATCGCCATCCTGAATTGGTCAAAGACAGACTATTTGCCTTATTTTATATGAACGAGTTAATCGTGAAATTAACAGCAGAGAATGATTCGCTAGCTAACTTATTCGAGCATTATTCGCGAAGTATTGAAAGTTTGAGTGAAGAGGAGGATATTGAGCCCGTTTTACGAGCATTTGAAGTGAGTCTGTTAAATGAACTAGGTTTCGGACTGAATTTAACTTCGGATTGTGAAAGCGGGAAACGTATAACTGCCGAATCTAATTATGTGTACGACCTCGAGTCGGGTGCGAAAAAAATTAGCATGGCGTCTGAAACTTTAGCCATTAAAGGGTCAACACTATTAGCTTTAGCTGGTAGACGAAGGTACCAAGTAGAAGAAGCCCGCGAGGCGAAGCAATTAATGAGAAGGGTCATTCAGCGTCATTTGGGTGATAGAAAGATTGAATCTCGAGAACTTTTTCGAGGCTCTTCTCACAGGTTAGATGCATGATTGGCTTATTTGGTGAATATAATGAAGAGTAAGAGTCTGCGCCTAGGGGTGAATATTGATCATGTAGCCACTGTCCGGCAGGCTAGAGGTGGCCAGCAACCAGACCTATTAAAAGCGGCCCATGCGGCCATCAAAGGTGGCGCGGACATACTAACAGTTCATTTGAGAGAAGACCGTCGTCATATTCAAGACACTGATGTCTATATGCTAAGGGAGTCTATAGATACTCCTCTAAACTTAGAATTAGCTGCGACTAGTGAGATGGTGAATATCGCTTGTTCTTTAGAGCCTTGGGCTTGTTGTCTTGTACCAGAGAGACGAGCTGAAGTGACAACCGAGGGTGGGTTGGACGTAATTGGATTGGCAAAACAATTAAAACCAGTTGTAGAGGCGCTTCAAGACAAATCAATAGAAGTGTCGGTGTTTTTAGATCCAGATAATAAACAAATTAAAGTTGCTCAAGAATTAGGCATTTCGACGATTGAGTTGCATACAGGAAACTATTCTCTGCAGACCTCACAGGCTTCAATAAGCCAATCATTGAATCAGTTGACAGAGTCCGCGAACTTCGCGAATCAACTCGGCATGCATGTCCATGCTGGACACGGGTTGAATTATGAGAACGTTTTCGCGGTAGCTTCCATAGAAATCGTAGAAGAACTTAATATTGGACACTCTATAATAGCAGCGGCGTTATTCGAGGGACTGGAGAACGCAGTCTCAAGAATGAGAAAGACGCTATCGGCGGCGAGAGAATGATATTTGGAACGGGCGTTGATATAGCTAAAATTGATCGGTTTGGCATCATATACGAGAGGTATCAGGCTAGATTTTTGCATAAGATTTTAAGTGAACACGAACTAGCATATTTTGAAAAGGCACGAGATCCCGCCAGGTTTTTAGCTATGCGGTTTGCTGCGAAAGAAGCGACGTCTAAAGCGCTGGGGACTGGTTTTAAACAAGGAGTTTACCCATGTCTTATTTCAGTAGAACATGCCTTATCCGGCAAGCCAAGTCTGAAGGTTTCAGGCAAAGTATTAAAGCTTTTTGATGAGTTTGAAATAAAGCAGTCTCATATAAGTTTGTCGGATGATGGGGGTTTTGCCTTTGCATCCGTCATTTTAGAAGCATAACGAAATTTAAAATAACAAAGTATTCGCTACATAAGTATTGCGGTATAAAAATCAATGAAGTTAAAAATACATCAATTGGATATCTCCCGATGTCTACTCTAGTTAACGAGCTAAATAAACGACGAACGTTTGCGATTATTTCACACCCAGACGCAGGGAAAACGACCGTCACAGAAAAGCTACTGTACTTGGGTGGCGCTATAAACACTGCGGGTACCGTTAAAGCGCGTAAGAGCGCGCGCCACGCGACATCTGATTGGATGGAAATTGAAAGACAACGTGGTATTTCAGTCACTTCATCCGTCATGCAATTTGATTACAAAGATCACATTATCAATCTTCTAGATACTCCTGGCCACGAAGATTTTAGTGAAGATACATATAGGACGTTAAGCGCCGTTGACTCGGCATTAATGATTATAGACGCGGCGCGAGGGGTAGAAGATCGAACGATTAAGTTATTAGAAGTTTGTCGTCTGCGAAAAACTCCAGTCGTGACTTTTATTAATAAACTAGATCGATACGGCAGGCCGCCCTTAGAACTGCTGGACGAGATAGAATCGGTGTTGAATATTGCTTGTGCGCCTGTTACCTGGCCTATAGGATCTGGGCAACATTTCGAAGGCCTTTATGACTTTAATAAAAAGGCAGTTCTGCCGTATGTTAAGGACGAAAATCATAATGATTGGATCGACCTGCAGGATTCATCTGACGACTCCAGGTTTGAAAAAGGTCGTTCGGATCTCATGGACGAAGTGGAATTGTTAGAAGGGGCTGGCAACTTGTTTAAAACTGCTGACTTCTTGTCAGGGACAGTAACACCTGTGTTTTTTGGCAGCGCCTTAAGAACGTTTGGGTTAAAAGAGATGCTTGACACGTTCATCAGTATTGCACCACGTCCGCTGGTGCGACCTACCAATACAGCCCCAGTTGAGCCTACTGAAACTAGCTTTTCTGCTTTTGTTTTTAAAGTCCAAGCGAACATGGATCCCAAACACAGGGATAGAATAGCGTTTTTAAGGATTTGTTCTGGGGAATATACCGATGGAATGATGTGTCACAACGTCCGGTTGAAACGAAGAATGAAGCTAGGTGGCGCGATACAGTTTATGGCACAAAGTCGAGAAGCGACTGGGAACGCGTTTCCAGGCGATATCATCGGTATACATAATCACGGCACTATCCAAATTGGCGACACGTTTACCGAGGGTGATGATTTTATGTTCTCAGGTATACCAAGCTTTGCCCCAGAACTGTTTCGAAGAGTCCGGTCGCTAGATCCTCTTAGGAACAAAGCTCTACTCAAAGGCTTGAAGCAACTATGTGAGGAAGGCGCAGCTCAAGTTTTTAACTTCAAGAATAAAGGTGATCTAGTTGTGGGAGCGATTGGAATGCTGCAATTTGAAGTAGTAGCATGGAGGCTTCAACATGAATACGCAGTAGAATGTGTCTTTGAGGCTGTGCCTATAAAACTTGCTAGGTGGCTCGAAGCGAGTGACCCGAACGAAATTGAACAATTAGAGAGACACAGCCCTTTAAATATAGCGATTGATGGAGCAGGAAAGCTCGTTTATTTAGCGCCATCCTCGGCAAATCTCCAAGTTACTATCGACAGGTGTCCGAATGTAACTTTTCGAGCAACACGAGAAATGTTAGGCCAGCAAGAGTAAAAGTTTACTCTTAGGTGCTCTTGTTAGGACGCACGAGCTCACCGGTTTCCATTTATATCATTATCGTCATCGTCAACCTCTGCCTCATCCATCAAGTCTTTATCAGACATGGTTGCTTGATCACTTCCTATTGAGCTTGGTTCAATATCCTCTTGCAAATTCGGTTTAGAGCCATAGGAATAATTCACAAATGCTATCGCCTCACCCTCTTCGGAGGAGGTGACCTCGTCTTGGATGCTGTTATCGGTCTCAATTAAATAGGGGTCTTCACTAGTAATTTTACTCGTGTCTTGTTCTGTAGCCATTATTGTGCTTGAGGCCTCAGCCAACTCAGATGATTCTGGGGTGACTTCGATTGATTCGGGTTTCTCCTCATTAATATTATTATCACCTATTCGCAGCTGCTCTTCTTCAGTGAGAACAAAATCACTTTCATCGTTCCGTTCAACGCTTTTGTCCTCAGGAGCCATGTGTTCAACGCGAATGTCAGAAAATTCGTCTGAGACTGGCGAGTTACTTATAGTTTGAGCGACCTCGTTTTCAGGAGTACTGTCAACCATACTATTTTCTTTTTCGTCGAGTATTTGGCTATCGATACTTTGGGGCTTTCGACTAGCACTTTTGGGCCGACCATTAGAGGCATTTTTATCATTACTATTTGATGATTTTTTCGATGCAGAGTCTCCGTTGGTGGAGCGCGAACGACGTTGGCCATCTTTAGAATCAGGTCTCGAAGAGCGCTTTCTACTCGAGCGAGCAGGCCTTTCTCCTTTTTGGGATGAGCCGCCTCTTCGTTTAGGGCGGCTCTCTTTCTTAGGCTTTGTTTTGCCAAACAGAATGCTCGAAAGCAATTCTAATATCTTTGATAAAATTCCTTTCTTTGAGGAAGCTCTTGATCTTGGTTTCTTCTT
>Ga0055584_100003619_pt1 | contig 15205 bp, 5 predicted proteins | sample OSDHelmetaG_FD_58716 | JGI IMG/M metagenome (GOLD analysis project Ga0055584, IMG submission 58716) | Pelagic marine sediment microbial communities from the LTER site Helgoland, North Sea, for post-phytoplankton bloom and carbon turnover... | ecosystem: Environmental > Aquatic > Marine >... | reverse complement strand
CAGAATTTACTGCCACACCAATTAAGAAGTCCTGTCCAATGCCAGCGCGTAACGTCGGTTCAGCTGCCTGTTTTTTCTCGTTCGGGCCACAAGCCATTAGGGCACAAGTCATAGCCAAGGCAATGACTGACTTTCCGACGTTCAAGGTCTTATAGTTTCTCATAATAAGTTAATGATACTTGTCTCAAGAATAAATCTCAAGAATTAAAATTTGTTGAATTAATCTCAGGTGAATCAGTTGAGAAGGTAACAACGAGTACAAACATACACAATCTTATTTATAGAGCTACACTAAACGTGTTACTGAAACATACACACATGTAACAAGTCACAACCAACTGTATATCAGTGGATTGCGACTTATACTAGTAAGTGTTATTAAAATAGATGTTACAAAAAGGAATGAAATTGGTACAGTAATATGAAGAGATTGCTTCGCGAATAAACAACAGCAATCACCCTAGTCATTCTTATTACCTGGATATTGAGATGGAGGCATACCGAACTTCTCTTTGAAGCTACTAGAGAAGTGTGTGATATTGATAAAGCCAGTAGCATATGCAGCATCCGACACGGTCAATTCCTTTTTGGTTAACAACTCAGCTGCACGGTCTAATCTGATAGTACGAATCAGAGCACTAGGAGTCAAGTTGGTCAGTTGTTTTACTTTACGATGCAGATGTACGCGACTCATTCCCACTTCCGAAGCCAATAGTTCGACCGTGAGGTTAGTATCAGATAGATGTGCATCAATGGTCTTCATGACGCGTTCCATCAACTGTTCGTCAGCACTTTGCACTTCAGGATGTGAGATGGCTTGTTCGACAAGTTCATCGGTTACTTTTCTATTCAAAAGACGCTTACGATTCAGTAATTGATTATTTATCGTGGCTTTCAACACATCGATATTAAAAGGTTTCACCAAATATGCATCAGCCCCAGATTCCAATCCTGATATTAACTCTTCATTTAGCACACGAGCTGTCAGTAAGATAACTGGAATATCACTTGTCGCTGGGTTATTCTTGATGGCAGCACAAAGAGTTTCACCATCCATTTCAGGCATCATCACATCTGAAATCACCAGATCAGGACGCGTGCGTTTGATGACATCGTACAAGGCTTTACCATCTTGAAAGGTCTCTACATTATAAAAATCTTTTAGTTCATCTACTAAGTATTGACGAATCTCATCATTATCTTCTGAAAAGAAAATCTGTGGCTTTCGTTTACGAGACATCGCACTAGCATCTCCTAGTTCATCAGCAGCTGCCATCACCATATTTTGTTCTGATTTGACCGCAGGAGGAATGGTATCAGAGGATGATAAGATCGATTTATTTTGTGAAACATTTACCATACCAAGAGGGATACGAATAGTGAAGCATGCTCCTCCAGTAGGTCGATTACTAGCGAAGATTTCACCGCGATGAAGTTGGACTAGCTTATAGGCTAGATGCAGTCCGATACCCGTACCAGCCATTGCATTGTCTGCTTGGCTAAAGCGTTCAAATATTTCATCTAGCATTTGTGATGGTATACCAGGGCCATCATCCTTGACTTGAATCTCTACATAGCCATCAGGAAAATCTGCTCTTGTTTCACTTGTCAAATCAGGTATAGTCAGTTCGACCTCCACATGACCATTTTTAGGGGTATATTTGAACGCATTAGACAAAATATTGATAATTATTTTATCAAATTGGTCATAATCTATCCATGTAAAAACATTGGTTTCCTGGTGATGGTAGGTAAGTTCAATCTGCTTGGAATCAGCATCGTAACTGAACGGCCCCAACAGATTCTGAATATATTCCACTAAGTTAACTTGAGAGAAATGCATGCGCATCTGTTCCTTTTCAATCTTGCGAATATCAAGCAACTGATTGATTAACTTCAGGATTGTTTGCCCATTGCGATACATCATCTTATATGTACTCTGATGTGGTGAATGCTCTTTAATTAGCTTCTCCAACGGACTGAGTATCAATGTCATAGGTGTACGAATCTCATGACTAATATCCGTAAAGTATTGTATCTTAGCCTCTTGAAGTTGCTCTTGATGCTCACGAATCAACAGATTGCGTTTGTATTTATATCTATCGTGTAGATAAGTCGAAATAATCCAAGCTAACACAAGGGCCGACACAATCCACACTATCATTGCCCAACTAGTAGCATACCAAGGCGATCGAATTCGTATTTTGAGTTTATACACATCCGATATATTAGTCATCTCAGCCAATTTAACTTCCAGCGTATAAGTACCTGGACGCAATTCGTTGAAACTCAGCATATTAGTACCAAAAGAAGTGTTAATCCAATCTTCTTTCTGAGGAAGTAGGCGATACAACAAACGTATCTTATCAGGATTGGCATAGTTAATCGTAGAGAATTTGATCATGAAGCTATTATCCGTATGGTCTAAATTAATCTCATGAGCAGTTAATAGTGCACTATTAATAACATCTTTTCCTCCACTCTTGATCCCCATTTGAATATCTCTACCGTTGACATTCAAACTAGTGATATATAGAGACATTCTCCTTTGTTTAGATACAATATCTTTAGGGTAGAAAGCAGTCACACCATTGACCCCCCCGAAAAATAATTTGCCATCAGGAGATTTGGCCACGACTCCTCGAGAGAATTCGTTACCTTGAAGACCATCTGATTTCGTAAAGTGAGATAATCCCTGAGTCACTAATGAATAGCGATATAAACCAGCATGAGTGGAAAACCAAATGGCATCATCATCACCCTCCACCAAGGCACAAATCAGTTGGCTCGTGTCATCCCATCCTTCTGACACATAAGTAATTTTTCTAACAGCAGGGTCATAATGATATAGCCCCTCAGTCGTACCAATCCATATCGAATGGTCTTTAGCAACCAAGATGTCATTGATGACAGCATTCTCAAGAACAGTCCCTGTAAATATATGGGGATAAGCTCTTGAGATAGGGTCATAACAGCAAATGCCCTGATAGGTTCCTACCCATAAGAGGCCATTATTGTCTAAAGTCAAACAATTAATCCAATCATTAGGCAACATATTTAATTGCGCTTTGCCGCCAACAAAAAGAGATTTCTCATGTGCTATTATTTCCTTTGTTTTGGGATTAATTCCATACATCCCTTCCCCAAAAGTTCCAACCCACAAATTGCCTCGCAAATCAGATTGCGTACAGATTACTTTATTGACTTCTTTAGGTAAACCAGAATAAAAATCTGTCTTTGCATTTTGTCTGTTGAAATAGGACAAGCCATCAAAATAAGAAGATAAAAAGAATTGATGGTCATTACCCTGACCAATATGCATTATAGTATTGGGCACTACCCGTTTATTAATAGAGGATATATAATGCTTAATTCCCATGGTTGAAAGATTCAAATGATACAATCCATCATTATCCGTACCTATCCATAGGTCATTATTATCATCACAATGTAAGGCAGTCACACAATAGGAACCAATCAAATTTTTAGTCGAAGAACGATACCCTATATACTCGAACTTATAAGGAGAATTGGGGAGTAGCATTACACCTTTTTGAAAGATAGCCATCCAAATATTACCATTAAAATCGCGCAACAAACAGTGTATTTTAGCTTTTTCAGAATCAAAATAAGCACTGAATTGGTTAGGACGATGGATTGTTTTTTCTTCTATATCGTATCGGTACAAGCCAAAACCATCTGTACCTATAAGTATTTCATTTTCTCGGGCATCATAGACCAGTGTGCGTATGTTTCTAACCTTTTGTCCTGGATATGGAACTGCTTCGAGCGAACCCGTGTGATCATTGATTAGAAAAAGCCCATCATTCAAAGTACCCACATATAATTGTCCATGCTGATCACTTTGGATAGCCATCACATTAGAGATGGAGTTTCCTTGTTTATCAGTACATTCTAAAATTTCTTGAGTCAATGGAGAATAGCGATACAAAGCCTTTTCACTAGCCACCCAAATCGCCCCATCTTGGTCTTCAAATAGATAATTGATATAGTAAGCTTGAAGACGATTAGTCAAATCCTCATCTATAGAAATCGTATCCGCTGAAGACCCGGGATGCACCACTGCCACACCCAAACCTGAAGTTCCGACCCAAATATCTCCTGACTGGGTCTCAAGAATAGTCATAATATGAGGATTACAAACATCCCCTTTATACATAACGGGGATATCTCGAAAACAGTCATATTCCCTATCATACCGCTGCATTCCTGAGATACATCCTATCCAAAAACGCCCTCGAGTATCTTCATAAAGAGAATGCACATAGTTACTCTTCAGACTCAAACTATCAGCAGACAGATGAGAATACTTCGTGACTTGCTGTTCGTCCAATCGATTGAGTCCATCTTCAGTAGCAATCCAAATAAATCCTTTGCGATCTTGATACAACGCATTAATCAAATTACTCGATAAGACATCATCAGAAGTAAACATACGCATTCCTTGAGCCGACAAGGATGTAGGCAATAGCATCAGCAACCAAAAGCCAATCAATTTGACATAGCACTGAAAGTAACGTTTAGAATAAATAGTATTCATATAAGTAGAGACAAGGTTCAATTTGTTAACTGAAATCAAATGTAACAAAAAAAATCAGAATGACAATATACACCTTGTGGAGTCTTTCTGTTTATGCTAGCTTTGTGGGCTCACAATGGCGATTTTTGACTCCGTCATAAGTACATATTCTCAAGAGAAAGACCTATTTATCTAAATATGCCATACAACATGAATCTACTAAACAACTGATAATCAATACATTAACGGACACATGTTTCATTTTATAAAGAATATGTTACACCTTGTTTTTTTACATAACGAAAAGAGTAGACACATGTAACATCATTTATCTGCAATGTATATCATCTTTTCTACTTTTGCATCGAATCAGTTGGGATGTGTTGCAACACATTCGAATTACAAACCAAAAAATTAACCTACTTATGAACAACACTAATAGAAAAAAACCGGTTGGTTGGTCTTTGTCTTTTAGAAAAAGATTGACGCCGTGTATACTATTATTGGCATTGACGCTATTGTGTACATTATCTATGTACGCACAAAATGCAACGACAGTAAAAGGTGTCGTCAGAGATTCATTTAACGAGCCTATTATCGGCGCGACAGTGATTGTAAAAGGCAATCCTTCGACAGGTACAATCACCGACTTCACAGGTGAATTTGTATTAAAAGTACCCAGCAAAGATGTGATTTTAGTCATCTCATACATGGGTATGCAATCAAAAGAAGTCACACTCAATGGCTCAGAAAAATTACAGATTGTTCTCAAAGACGACAAAGTACAGCTACAAGAAGTAGTCGTAGTTGGTTATGGCCAACAAAAGAAAGAGAGTGTAGTTGGTGCTATCACTCAAGCTAAAGGAGAAGTACTACAACGTGCGGGGGGAGTAACTAGTGTAGGATCTGCCTTAACGGGTAATCTTCCGGGTGTCACTACCATATCAGGTTCAGGTACTCCTGGTGGAGATGACCCACAGATATATATACGTGGTCAAGGTACTTGGAACAGTGCTAGTCCACTGATATTGGTTGATGGTATCGAACGTTCTATGAATGGCCTAGATGTGAACTCAATCAAAAGTGTTTCTGTCTTAAAAGATGCCTCTGCTACAGCTGTCTTTGGTGTAAAAGGTGCCAATGGGGTCATTCTAATTACAACCAAGCGTGGAAGTGAAGGCAAAGCAGCCATCCAGATATCAGCCAATACGACTATCAAATTTCCATCCAAACTTCCATCGAAGTATGATTCATACGATGCTCTCAGATATCGCAATCAATCGATTCTACGTGAGGTTCCAATGAATGAAGCGTCTTGGGCAGATTACACACCATATGAAGAACTTCAAAATTACCGTAATCAAAGTACAATTGCTCAAAGAGAACAATATCCGAATGTAAATTGGAAAGACGAGCTATTCAAAGATTATGCTATTTCTACTAATGCCAATATTAATGTATCAGGTGGTACCCCTTTTGTGAAATATTTCGCATCGATGGATTATACCCACGAAGGTGACTTGATGGATGCACAAGATAATGGTAAGGGTTACAATGCTGGATACGGATACGACAGATTCAATGTACGTAGTAACTTAGATTTCAAGCTAACCAATTCCACTAAATTATCCTTGAATCTTGCTGGTTATTACTCAGATAAACAAGATACTTGGACTGATTTTGAATACCGTATGTGGCAAGCAGCTTATACGATGGCTCCTGATGTCTTTCTTCCTAGATACAGCGATGGGGCTTGGGGGCACTATCCTAACGATCCTATTGCCAATTTCAACTCACTTCAGGGAGTATCCAATTCAGGAGTACGTTCTCAAAAGACAACTAAAATCAATACCGACTTTATCTTAGAGCAGGATTTAGGTATGTTCTTGAAGGGATTGAAGATTAAAGGAACTTTCTCGATGGACAACTCTTTTCTATCCCAAGGGGGAATCAAAGATAGGGACAGCAATGCTGTTCAGAAATGGATTGCACCAGACGGTACTGAGTACCTAGTAACTGCCGTAGGCAACAACAACTACGATTATGTAGTAGATCAGTGGACTGTAGAAGCCGATGACGTAAATGATTGGGCAACTTGGAGAAAGATGTTTTATCAATTCCAGATTAACTATGCTCGCAAGTTTGGAGACCACAATGTATCAGCCATGGGACTCTTCAGTCGTGATGAGTATGCGACAGGTAGTGAATTTCCATATTATCGTGAAGACTGGGTATTCCGTACAACATATGATTATAGGAGCCTATACTTCCTAGAAATGAACGGTTCATACAATGGTTCAGAGAAATTTGGTAAAGATTACCGTTTTGAATTCTTCCCATCAGCAGCCCTTGGTTGGATGATCAGTGAAGAACCATTTATGCAGTTTAGCAAAAGTATATTGGATATGATGAAATTACGTGCTTCTTATGGAGTCGTAGGTGATGATAGTGGTAGTGGCCGATGGTTATATCAATCACAATGGAGCTATGGTGGCAATTCTCTTATTGGTGGGCAAGCATATGAAAGTTCTCCATACACCTGGTACAAAGAATCATTGATTGGTAATGAAGATATTCACTGGGAAAAAGTAACTAAACAAAATTATGGAGTAGATTTCTCCTTTTGGAATGGCCTTTTGGCAGGTAGTTTAGATGTATTCAAAGATCATCGAGAGGATATTCTTCTAGCAGGAAGTAATCGTTCTGTACCTAATTTCTTTGGTGGTGATCCTGCTACAGTCAATCTAGGTAAGGTAGATGTCAAAGGATATGAATTGGCTCTTCGTTCGAACTATGTTTTTGAAAATGGCGTACGTGTATGGGGCAACTTCAATTTTACACATGCCAAAAATGAAATCCTTGATGCTGATAACCCACAACTCTTGTCGGATTATCAAAAAACAGAAGGTTTCGAGATTGGTCAACCTAAGATGCAAATCGAAGATAAGTTCTACAACACATGGGATGAATTATACGGTAGTACTGCTTTGAAGACTTATGATAATGAGAAACTTCCTGGGAACTACAATATCATCGATTTCAATGGTGATGGCGTCATCAATGATTATGACAACGCTCCTGTTGGTTACTCAGAAACTCCTCAAAACAACTACAATATAACAATAGGAAGTGAATGGAAAGGCTGGAGTGCATTTATTCAACTCTACGCTGTAAACAATGCTTCTAGATATATGGTATCTGAGAATTTCCGTTCGAATATGAACGTCTTATTTGATGATGGCGCTTTCTGGACACCAGAGAATACAAACACTCCACATGCCATGCCTCGTTGGAAAACTCACGTGCCATCTACAGCTGACCACTACTTATATGATAGTTCATTTATTCGCTTGAAAACATGTGAAATAGCTTATACATGGGATAAAGGATGGACTCAAAAAGTTGGTCTAAAATCATGTAAACTATATATCAACGGTAATAACCTACTTTTCTGGTCAGATCTACCAGATGACCGAGAATCAGAATATGGAGGAGACGGCGTCTATGGTGCTTACCCGACAATGAAGCGTATCAACCTAGGACTTAAAATCACTCTATAATTAGATATTTATGAATAACATAATGAATGACATGATGAAAAATATACTTTGCGCAGGATTACTACTGCTAGGCATCACTTTCACTAGTTGTGAAGACTACCTAGATAAGTCACCTGAATCTAATATATCAGATACAGAAGCTTTCCAAAACTTTGTAAACTTTCAAGGTTTTGTGGAAGAACTCTATTGCTGTAACCCTGAGATGTCCAAAGCGACTTGGTTTAGTGAATTTAATATGGCTGATGGAGTACTGAGTACATCTACATCGAGCTATATGATTTGTTCTGAATTTGACGCTGGTAACTATTGGGCATGGCGATGCACCCTTAGCAGTTGGAACCAATGTTGGTTAGACCAAACATCTGTAAGTACCAATCCTTCCGATGCTCATGATAAGGGACTTTGGCCTCTGGCTTGGTATGCAATTCGTAAAGCTAATCTAGGGCTTAAGAATTTGGACCTTTTCAATGGAACACAAGAAGAAAAAAACCTCATCGAAGGACAACTCTTATTCTTCCGTGGATTCTTTCATTTCCAATTAATGAGTTACTGGGGTGGTCTTCCATACATCGACAAATTATTGTCAAGCAGCGATAATCTTGAATTGCCTCGTTTGACCTACCGCGAAACAGCTTTGAAAGCAGCAGACGACTTGCGTGCAGCTGCCAAACTACTTCCAGACAATTGGGACAATACAATAGTAGGACAAAATACATTGAATAAAAACTATCAACGTATCAACAGTTCTACAGCATGGGCTTACTTAGGTAAAGATTTGTTGTACGCAGCTAGTCCGATGATGAACGAAGCTTCAGGTAATAGCAACGCTTATGATGTAGAGCTATGCAAGCAAGCAGCTGCAGCCTTTGACGAAGTAATTAAACGATCTGAGACAGGAGCTTCTCCATACAAATTACAGACCATGGACAAGTATTCAGATAACTTCTGGAAAGTCGGCAACAATCAACTTCCTGGATCACCAGAGGTCATCATGGCACCTCCTACTTATGCTGGCTGGCAGTCACGTTGGAGTCTTGTCAACATGTACACACCTCCAACATTGGGTGGTGAATCTCATGTCTCTTCTCCAGCAGCCAACTATGTCGATTACTATGGCATGGCCAATGGACTTCCTATTGATGACCCAGATTCTGGATACGACCCCACACACCCTTGGGATAATCGCGACCCTCGATTCTATAATGATATCGTCTATGATGGAGTCAAAATGATTCAAGGTGGTGGAGGCGGCACAGATGCCGATCCTTATCGTTATGCTGAATTGTACTCTGGAGGTAATCTTCGTGACGAAAGTTCAGCTAGTCGTTCAGGATATCTGATGAAAAAATATATTTGTCCTGGTGCGAACAAATACGACAATGAGTGGGACAATATCATTATTTCTGTTCCTTATCTTCGCCTATCTGATGTCTATTTGATGTATGCCGAAGCGACGCTTCAAGGGTACAACTCAACAACAGCTTCTGCTCCTGGGACGATGAATGCAGTACAAGCTATAAATGTAGTACGTGAACGTGCCGGCATACCAGATTTAGCTAGCAAATATGCAGGTACAGTAGATGCTTTTATGTCTCAATTAATTCGTGAACGCGCTGTAGAATTTGCTTTTGAAGGGATACGTTGGATGGACCTTCGCCGTTGGAACCTAGCTGGAGCCCCACAATATCTCAATAAAACAGCAATAGAATTTGATCGTGGAGAAGATGGCTCTATTAAAAATCTTCGGGAACGCTTGATTACCAAACGTGTATTCCAAGATAAGCACAAGTGGTTACCTCTTCCTACTGATCAAGTAAACCTTTATCCATCTTTCGGTCAAAATCCAGGTTGGTAATCGCAAACGAACTAATAAAAAAATACTACAATGAAATATATCAATAAATCCTTATTTCTAAGCATAGCGTTGGCCTTGCCTGCGATTCCAGCAATGGCGCAGGAGACAACAGATGCAGATATATCGACTCCAGATCAAGTACAAGTAGCCTTCCGTCAAGTCGACAAGCAAGCGATCAACGGTGGAGTGAGCGTCTATAATCCAGAAGACTATTCAAAAACGAATTACAACAGATACGTCAAAGATGGACTATCAGGATATGTCAATGGCCTCGAAAACGGCACCAGTATATGGGGCATGAGCGAAGCACTTGTCCTCATCGATGGCGTGCCTCGCAGCATGGATGATGTGACCATGGACGAGGTGGAGCAAATAACCGTTCTCAAAGGAGCCAATGCAGTCGTGTTATATGGTGCACAAGCAGCCAAAGGCGCTATTTTAATCACAACCAAACGGGGTCAAAGTGGTGACCGTAAGATATCTCTAAAGATTCAACAAGGAATCTCAGAAGCCAAATCTTATCCATCATATTTGAACAGTGCTGATTACATGACACTGTACAACGAAGCTCGTCAGAATGATGGCCTAGATGCTTTATATTCTACAGAGAAGATAGCGAATTATCGCAATGGCAGCCATCTTATCTATCCAGATGTGGATTATTTTTCAGATGACTACTTGAACCGTTTTGCATACAACACCGATGGCTCTGCCGAATTTACTGGTGGTTCAGAAAATGCACAGTTCTACTCAGAAATTGGATTTCACCAAGGAACCTCTCTTCTAAAGGTAGGTGAAGCAGATAATGAGAAAGATACGCGGTTCAATGTACGTGGTAACGTAGACATGCGTATCAATGACTTCATCACTTCTAGTGTCGATGCCTCAGTCATTCTATACAGCAATCGTACTGGTTTAGGTGATTATTGGGGAGCTGCTTCGAGCATTCAGCCTCAAAAATATGTGCCATTGATTCCCGTATCAGCTATTGAATCGGACGATCTCGCTTCTCAAGCTATGGCCAAAGCAAGTCGCAATTTGATTGGAGGGAAATACCTACTTGGTGGATCACAAGAATACTTAACGACTCCATTTTCCGACTTGTATGCAGGTGGATATAACGATTTCAAGAGTCGTAACTTCCAATTCCTGAATACCATCAATATTGATTTGGATAAGGTGTTGAAAGGACTCAACGTAGTCACTCGTTTCAATGTCGATTATGCAACTTCGTACAATCAATCGATCAACAATAGCTATGCAGTGTATCAAGCTTCTTGGAAAGAATATCTAGGCGAAACCGTTCTTGGTCAATTGACTAAGTATGGTAATGACAGTCGTAGTGGGACCCAAAATATATCCAACTCGGCTTCTAGACGCAATATCGGTTTTACCGTACAAGCAAATTACAAAGCTGATTTAGGACAGGACCACAAACTGACTACAACGTTGGTCGGCGTGGCAAACAATGTCAAGCAAAGTGGCATCTTCCAACCGTACACCAATTCACATGTAGGGTTAAGTGCTGATTATAGTTACAAGAATCGCTACTATGCAAACTTCAGCGGTGCCATGATGTCTTCATCGAAACTGCCGTCAGCCAATCGTTTGGGATTCTCTCCTACCGCATCATTGGGATGGGTCATGAGTCAAGAAGATTTCATGAAAGAGATTACTTGGATAGACTATTTAAAAGTAAATGCTAGTGCAGCGTCTGTCAAGACCGATCTAGATATCATGGATTATTACTTGTATGACAATGCCTATAATCAAGGGGATTCCTTCACTTGGGATGATGGTTCAAGAAGCAACAATGCGTCTACCTCACAACGTGGACAAAATGATGACTTCAAGTTCGCTACTAGAAACGAGCTTACCCTTGGTTTTGATGCCTTATTATTTAAGAATCGTCTTAATGTCCATGCCAACGTATTTATGGTACGTATGGAAGATATGCCAGAACAAGCATACAATGCATACCCTGGATATTACAATGACTTTGTTCCTTTTGACAATTCGGCATGCAACGAATATCGTGGATTAGATTTCGCCATAGATTATAAAGAGCAGTTTGGCAAAGTGACCTTTAATGCGGGTTTGAATATGACCTATGCAGCTACAGAAGTAATCGATAAAGATGAATTGTATCTCGATAGTTATCAAAATCGAGTAGGCAAACCAATTAATGCGATGTTTGGTCTAGAGACTGAAGGATTCTTCGATAGCGAAGAGGAAATCGCACAACATGCAGAACAAACATTTGGTCAGGTACAACCAGGTGACCTCAAGTACAAAGACCAGAATAACGATGGTATCATCGATAGCAAAGATGAGGTAGAAATTGGTAATTGGAGTGCTCCTTGTTTCTTCGGTTTGAATCTGTCAGCGGGTTACAAACATTTCACACTATTCCTACAAGCGACTGGTCAATTCGGTGGCGATTCGATGAAAAATTCGGACTACTATTGGGTAGATGGTGATGATAAATATTCAGATGAGGTACTTAACCGTTGGACTCCTGAAACCAAAGAGAGCGCGTCGTATCCTCGTTTGAGTGCCAACAACAATCCGAACAATTTCCGTTCTTCTGATTTCTGGACCTATAGTACTGACCGCATCAATATCAGCAAGATTCAGTTGACTTACGAGATGCCAAGTCACTTCCTAAAGGGTACTTTTGTGAAGAACTTATTGTTCTATGTAAACGGTTCCAACTTGTTGACTATTGCAAAAAACAAGAGTACGCTAGACTTGAATGTAGGTTCAACACCTCAAATGAGATACTATAACCTAGGCTTTAGCGCTAATTTCTAATTCACTAGAACTCCAAAAAAAAATATTATGAATAAAACAATAATTGCCCTCTGTTTAGGCCTTGCAGCACTGACTTCATGTGAAGACCAGTTTACACCAGCCGATGACAATCATTTAACCTTTGACGAGGTATATAGATCCCCATCCTTTGCCGAGGGTATCCTGATGAATGCATATAGTGAGTTACCTAACTACAACTATGCATCAGATATAGCCACAGATGATGCTGTGACTAATAACAAAGACGATAGCTATCTAAAGATGGCTACCGGACAATGGTCAGCTATCAACAATCCAACTTCACGTTGGAATGATTGCTACTCAGCTATCTTGTATCTCAACAAAATGATAGAAGTTGCTGACGATATCAATTGGGCACCAATCACTGGCGAACCAACTAACAGCATGTATAAACTTCGCCACGTAGGAGAGGCTTATGGGTTACGTGCTTATTTCATGTTTTACCTGCTACAAGCACACGCAGGAATGTCCGAAGACGGTACTCTGCTAGGTGTACCTATCATTACTGAATCTGTAGATGGCGATATCAAATTTGATTCCCCTCGAGATTCATTTGAAGATTGTGTACAACAAATTCTTAGTGATTTGACTAAAGCAGAGAGTCTACTTCCTCTTGATTATAAAAACGTAAGCGATGTGTCAGAAATTCCTACTGCTTATCGCGAATTAGGTGTATCGCCTGACCAATACAACGTGGTCTGTGGCAACAAGACGCAGCAACGCATCAGTGGACGTATCTTAAAAGGTATCCGCAGCAAAGTAACTCTTCTTGCGGCTAGTCCTGCTTATGGCACAATGACTTGGGCTGAAGCTGCTGATGCCGCTGCTGCTTCATTAGATTTGATTGGTGGAATCTCTGGTTTGGATCCTTCAGGAGCTCTCTATTACCTAGGAAGCCAAGTAGATGGACTGAATGTCAACTCAGGCAATGATCAAGCAGAAATGTTATGGCGTGGTAATGTATATCAGGATAATTGGATGGAACAAGCACAATTCCCACCTACTCTATACGGAGAAGGTCGTGTCAACCCATCACAAAACCTAGTGGATGCATTCCCTATGGCTAATGGGTATCCAATCACTGACACTACAAATAGTGAGTATGATGCAAATAATCCTTATGCTAATCGTGACCCTCGTCTAGCAGCATACGTTGTTTATAATGGAGCCACTCTAGCTGGTCATGTCATCGATATCGAACAAAATAGTGGAAACGATGCAGTCAATGCCATCAGTACATCCACTCGTACTGGATATTACTTACGTAAACTTTTGCGTGAAGATACAAATCTAGATCCTACACTCAACACACAACAGAAACGCTACAGTGTGTATATTCGCTACACAGAGATTTTCTTGAATTATGCAGAAGCAGCCAATGAAGCTTGGGGCCCTGATGGCAAGGGTACACACACTTATTCTGCCAAAGATGTCATTGCTGCTATTCGTCAACGTGCTGGCCTACCAGAACAAGACACCTATCTAGAGTCTATACAGACGAAGGAAGACATGCGTACACTTATCCACAACGAACGTCGTCTAGAACTTTGTTTCGAGGGATTCCGATTCTGGGATATACGTAGATGGAAAGCCAACCTAACGGAGCCAGCTCGCGGAATCACTATTGCGTCTGGTGTGCTCACCAACACCACCGTAGAGCCACGTGTGTACAAAGATTATATGTACTATGGACCTATTCCATACCAAGAAAGTTTGAAATTTGACTTGACCCAAAACAAAGGATGGTAAGTTTAGATACGACACTTTCCTATTAACCAATAATTAAACGATAATGAATATGAAAAAATTAAGTATACTCGCAACATTACTACTAGGTATCGGCATGACATCTTGTAGCAATGAAGCTACTGATTTTCCTGATTTTGATTATAGTACAGTATATTTTGCGTACCAGACACCTATACGTACCCTCGTGCTAGGTGAAGATATATACGACACCACATTGGACAATGCCCATAAATGTAAGATTATGGCTACCACCGGAGGAGTATATAGCAATAACAAGAACATTAAAATAGACCTCGCTGTCGACAATACTTTATGCGACAACTTACTCTATGAAGACGAGAATCCAGTCATCGCAATGCCATCTAGCTATTACACACTAGATGCCAATCAAATCATCATTCCTAAGGGTGAGTTGATGGGCGGTGTAGAAGTGCAACTGACCGATGCCTTTTTTGCAGACCCCAAATCAACAGAGACTACTTATGTCATTCCTTTACGCATGACACAAGTTCAAGGGGTAGATTCTATCCTTAGTGGCAAACCCAATGTAGAAGATGCTAACCCATTGGAAATCACTGATTGGGAGACCACTCCTAAGGATTATATTCTCTATGCAGTCAAGTATATCAACCCATGGACAGGTCACTACTTGCGTCGTGGTGTAGA
>Ga0055584_100003618_pt1 | contig 15208 bp, 14 predicted proteins | sample OSDHelmetaG_FD_58716 | JGI IMG/M metagenome (GOLD analysis project Ga0055584, IMG submission 58716) | Pelagic marine sediment microbial communities from the LTER site Helgoland, North Sea, for post-phytoplankton bloom and carbon turnover... | ecosystem: Environmental > Aquatic > Marine >... | reverse complement strand
TTTTTCTTAGTGGCCTTTTTCTTAGTGGCCTTTTTCTTAGTGGCCTTTTTCTTGGTTACTTTTTTCTTTACAGCTTTTTTCTTAGTGGCCTTCTTCTTTTTTGCCATTGGTTAGACTCCTTAATATGGATAAAAAAGAATAGTAACAAAAAAGTGTTTATTGGGATAGAGAAAGTAATTTCAGGAATATACGCAAGTACTATTTTGCATTAATTTTTTTCAAATGGGAATGAATATTCATCAAAGCATAGGGATATAAGGCCGGATCAATATCTGTATAAATGATTGAAAGCATCTGCTCTGGAGTTTTATTCTGCTCAAGAAGTTTAATTACTTGCTCTTCTCTCATTTGGCGATGCTTTAACGTTTTTTCAATATACGTCACTCCACCAAGTCCAATTCCGTGACTAGGAAAAATAACCTCCGGTGATAAGTTGATAACTTTTTCTAAAGAGAGAAAGTATTTAGTCATATCACCTTCATCATTACCTATAACAACAGTGCCCACTCCTTGGATAAGATCTCCCACAATCATCCAGGCCTTATCTTCTCTCATAGGAGCTAATTGTCCCTCGTCATGGCCTGGTACAGCGTAGGCCATAACATCATACCCACAACTCTTGGCCAAAACATCGCCTTCTTTAACAAAACTCACCTTACAATCACTAAAGTAAGATGCGCCCCACTTTTTGGTTATCCTCTCAAAACTATCTTTACTCATTTTGAACTGAGCTCCAAAATGTTTTGCAATAGCAACTGAGTTCTCATGGTGATCCGGGTGATGATGCGTGAGAAAAATAGACTTAATAGAGAAACCTTCAAGTGAAGAAATCAACTTTTTCAGCTCATTTTCATCACAGGGAGAAGGATCAACTAAGACTTCTTCACCTAGTAAAAAGCAGTTCGTTCTGTTAGCAGGTGGCAATGTATTTGATAATGGAAGAAACTGCTTAACACCTTTTACTGATTCAATCATAGGTATTTCATTTTGATCATCATATTTTAAGTTCAAATCAAATGGCGCTTTATCCCCATTATTTTCAGAAAGTTTTTTAATTAATAAGACAGTTGGTGGTACAGCTAAAATCTTACCGGCCTCATACTCTTTAAGAAGCACACTAGGCCTTACCCACTCTCCACCTTTAAACTCTTGCTTGTCTAAATTAAAATCAATTTCTTGCTTTAATATAATCTTGAAAAAAAAAGTATCAAATCTATAGGGATTAAATTTAGGTGTTAAAGCATTACCTAAATGTTCTACCTTAATCTGCTCGGTATCGATGTCTATACCAAGCTCTTCCTTCATTTCTCTCGATAAGGCCACGAGGATATCATTTTCCATACCCTCAATTCTATGAAATGCTTTTTTATTAGAATCTTCTTTATCGACTTTTCCTCCAGGGAAAGCCGTATATCCAGGAAAGCTAGTTAAATAGTTTTGCCTGTGAATAACAAAAATCTTTTCACCACAAACAAAAACAGCACTGGCCGCTCTACGCATCCACAACTCCAGCGGCCTTCTCATAACGAACTTCTCTATACCCTTTTATATTATCAAGATCGATAAGCCTTTTTCTTAATTCTGGGCCAGACATATTTAAAGCTTCACCTAAAATTACCTTCCTCACCTCTTTAGCAATTTTTCGTTCTTTATTATGCCAACCAGGAAGTAATACTCTGAGAATTCTCGCATGCCTCATAAACCCAAGCATCCAATCTTTTGGATTTAAATCAAATTCAAACTTTCGTCCAAAAAAGTCAAAAGAAGGTCGGTTGATATGCTTAACCTTAAAACCAGTTCCTAAAGAAGAGTATCTTTGCTGATCTTGATATTTTTTCAAAGGGCCGATCATTTGATGAGCAATAAAGACCTCATCCTTAATAAAATAAGTCTTGGCCAAAGTTCTTAAGGCCAACTCTTTACATTCACTATCTGATATAATTGCAGCTATTTCACCTGCTTCCTTAATAAAGTTTGTTAATTTTACCCCTCTATCATAAAGCATAATATCATGAATATATTGCGCCAAATGTGGCCTTGGTATTTGAGGAAAGTATTCACATAAGCGTTCAACCATTCTATCAAACCTATTTAAAAATGGTTTTTTGTTAAGCCAAGGTAAAAAACTTTCATCCAAGGATTGTTTCAAATACTTTTCAACATCAACATCTTCATCCTTAGTCATAAACTTTCGTTCAAACTCTTCAACGCCATAATGAACAACTAATCTACCCCATTGGAAGGCCTTAATATTATTTTCCACTTCACTAGCGGTTATAGATTGAGATATCGCGTCCATCATATTTTTTAGAGTAAATGGAATAAGTCCTTTTTGGTAGGCAACACCAAGAATCATGGCCGAAGCATAGACATTCTTACCCATAAGCTCATAGGAGATTTTTTTAAGCTTATACAAAGAAGCCTTATCACCCATTTTTTCTTTAACTGAGGCCCTAAGGGACTCTTCAGAAAGTGGGGCCTGCTCTTCACCTCTATCAAGTAAGATAGATAGAGGAACTTGAAACTGTTCATCTAATACTGAATTACCTTTGGCCGATAGGAAAGCAAAAGCACTTGATCCATCAAGAAGGTCTGGAGATAAAAGTAGGTCTCCTGTTCCCATAGGGGTAATAGCACCATAGCTTTTACCTTTTTTAAATATTGCCATGTGACCTGTGACACGCCCATTTCTTTGGGCCAATCCTTTTTGATCAACAAACTTAAAGTCTAAATCATTTCGCCCATCCATCTCTTTAGCAGCTTGAGCGAGTACTCGAGTAATAGTCGTAACACCTGAACCACCTACTCCTGTAACAATAACTCTCCAATCATCACCAGTCGCGATTTGATCTAACCCTTTAACGGTCAGTGGTTCATTTAATACTTCTAAATCAGGTAATTGAGTCTGCCCATTTTTATATTTTGTAGGGTGATATTCGAAAACCTCAACTTCTTCAAAAGAAGGACATACCTTTATCTTTGTACAGTAACTATCACTGACACAGATTTGAGGGTCGATAACAACTTTTGTTCCATAGGCATCAAATGTTTGTGATAAACCTGGGCACCCTGTGGTATCGATACATTCCCGACAATCCTCACAGGCCCCTGTATTTATTTGGAAAAAGCTTTGAACTTGTTTTGTCTGACCTTGAGAAAAGATTTTTCTCTCTTCTCTTTTTTTCCTTCCATGAAAAGTTAGTCCACATTCTTTGTTGGAAACAATAACTTTCACACCCGGTTTTTTAACAACATCAATAAGAAGATTTTTATAAAAATAACGATCGCTGGGATTTATTTCCGTTGTGTAATCAACACCTAAGTTTCTAACAATAGGAAGAATTTCTTGTCTTGGCCTTTTATATCCTTCTACAGATACTCCTGAGACAGGTGTCATTTGGTGACCAGTCATAGCAGTATTATCGTTATCAAGAAGTATATAAGTAATATCATGATTAGACTGAACTGAGTTTGAAATATCAGTCATTCCAGAATGAAAAAAGGTGGAGTCCCCCATCAATATGACTGAAGGGTTCGTCGTAAAAAAATCCACTCCGGCCCCAAGGGCCCCACCTTGTCCCATGGCACTGAGGTTATGCATTTCTTTAAAAGGGGGAAGAAAAGAAAGCGAATAACAACCAACATCACCATGAGTAATTAAATCAATATTTTCTTTTTTCAGTGTTTTCCTAAGATCCTTAAGAAGACTTAACGTTTCTCTGTGTGGACACCCCGGACAAAATGTAGGAAGCCTTCTTGGAAGGTTTTTCTCCCATTTCTCATAGGAAATCTTATTTGTTTCAGAAAAAGGACCAAGTTGAAGCTCTGATAGTAAAAAGGCTATCCGATCTTGGACAATTTCATAATTAAGCCCACCATTAGCAGGAAACCCATCGGCCTTGCCCTTATTAAAGCTTTTACCATAAACTTTTAGATCAAGATTATTTCTAACGATCAGTTCACTTAATTCATTTTCTAAAAAGCCTCTTTTTTCTTCAACTACCACAACAGACTTTAATCCACTTAACCAAGGTAAAAGAAGCTCATCGACTAGTGGATAACTTGAAGCTAACTTATATAGTTTCACATGACCGAGGTAGTTTGCTTCATCGAGAACTTGCTTGAGAGTCTCAAAAGTGGCGCCACTAGAGATGAAACCAATATCACTGTTTTCTTCTCCAAAAGTTTTATCCAACCCAAGTTGTTTATAAACTTCGTGTACTTTTGGAAAGCGCTCATTAATCATTGATCCATCGGCCAAAAGAGAGTTTGGTGGCACCATAACATTTTTAGATAAATCAAATTCTTCTGGGTTAAGATGCACTAATTTAGGGTCAACCTCTACTTCTTGACCTAATTCTACTCTTCCGCCTCCTTCGGCCATAAAAGTCGTAAGAAGAATACCTTGATAAACAGAGGTTCTTTTTGAGACATAAAGGGCCTTGGCAATCCAATCTTTTAACTCTTGGGGAGTAGAGGGTTCGAAAAAAGGTATATGTAAATGTTTATAAAGATATCGAGAATCGGCAGGAGTTGAAGTTGATATAGACCAAGGGTCATCGCCAACAACAATAACAACACCTGGGTGGATCTGTTCTCCAGTTTCTGGATCAACCTCCACTGGCCCTGGATTGGCAAAGTTACCAACGGATAGAGCATCTGAAGCAACATGGAGACCCATCGATTTCATTCCAACAAGAACATCACGACCGGCCTGTTTCGCCCCTGAAGCCATGGCGGCAGCATTGGCCTCACTGTTACCAATGACAACCTTAATGCCTTTGGCCTGAAGCTCTTTACGTTTATCGTAGAGTATATTGAAAAAATCCGCTAGCGGTGAGCCAGGGTAACCAGTGTAAAGAGAGAAGCCGGCCTCAAGACCGCCTCGTACAATAAGTTCATTACCACTCAATATTTCTGTCGTCATTTATGGATCCTTAGATTCAGTTGCCTAAACTACCAAATAAAGTTAAATATTCCAAAAATATAACCTCGCTAAGGCTTAATATTTTCGAGTAGATAGAAAGTTTGCGAGGACTATAACTTAAATTTATATGATGAGTCAATTTTGATTTTTACTGTCACTTCGTCCATTATGTTGTGACCTTTAAAACGCTTATTAAAAAGGAGACATTTATGACCAGCGTCATTAATGCAGAAAACCCCATCGGAATTATTGCTATAGACCACCTTGAGTTTACTTGTGAGGACATTAGTAACTCCGTAACAAAACAACTTTTTTATAAATTAGGCTTTGTTAAAACCTATGAAAATAAACCTGAAAACACTGAGCTTTTTGGACAAGGACAAGTACGTTTCTTAATGACATCAAATAAAGATGAAAATTCTCACTCCAGAAAATACTTTAATAAGCATGGTGAAGGTGTTTCAAAGATGGCCTTTCTTGTTGAAGATGCTGAACATGCCTTAAAAGAGATGAAACATCGAGGCGCTGAGATTGTACATGAGCTTGAAACTGTAGAAAGTGAACATGGTATCTATAAAATATTTCAAATCAAAGGTTTTGGAGATGTCCTTAACGAAATCGTTGAGCGTCCAAAAGAATATTTTCGTCCTCAGTTCTCTAAACTACCTGAAGACCCGGATTCAAATCCATTAGTTAACAGAGTTGCAAGAATTGACCACCTCACTAACAATGTTCCGAAAGGTGAAATGGAAAAGTGGGTGCAATTCTATAAAGATATATATGGATTTGTTGAAACAAGATATTTTGATATTAAAGGTCAAAAAACTGGTCTACTCTCCAAAGTTGTCCAATTAAAAAATAGTGCTGTCATCATCCCTATTAATGAGCCAGACGCTGATGGTAGTAAATCCCAAATTCAAGAATTCCTAGATATCCATAAAGGTGCCGGTGTTCAGCATATTGCTCTGACATGTTCTGATATTATAGGAACCGTTGGGGATCTAAGAGAGCGTGGAATAGAGTTTCTCGATGTGCCCTCTACCTACTACGAAGATATACCAAAAAGAAACTTTAAAGTTACCGAAGACCTTAAAACGCTAGAAGACTTAAGACTATTAGTAGATGGCGACCCTGATGGTTACCTTCTGCAGATTTTTACTAAGACATTAATTGGGCCTGCATTTTTTGAGTTTATTCAAAGAAAGAAACACAATGGTTTTGGTGAAGGGAACTTTCAGGCATTATTTGATGCGATTGAAAGAGACCAAAAAGAAAGAGGATATATTTAATGGGCTTTGAATATATTGATTACAAAGAATTTAATAATACCGCTATTATTAAAATTAATAGGCCAGAGGTTTATAATGCCCTCAATAAATCAGCAAAAGCTGAAATTGTTGAGGCCATTTCCCAGGCCAATAATAGTAAAGAAGTCAGAAGTATTATTTTAACAGGTGAGGGAAAAGCATTTTGTAGTGGTCAAGACCTTAACGACCGCTCCGTAAGTAATGGTGATGCACCTCTTGATTTAGGGTATACATTAGAGACAGAATGGATTCCCTTAGTTAAGGCCATTAAAAACTCCTCAAAAATTATTATTGGTACAATAAATGGCGTTTGCGCTGGGGCCGGAATCTCTATAGCGTTTGCATGCGATCTTATCGTTAGTCGATCAAATGTTAAGTTTGTCAGTGGTTTTTCCAAGTTAGGCCTATGTCCTGATGCCGGGATATCTTATACTTTCACAAGGGCATTAGGTTACCATGAAGCACTAGAGTTTTTTCTTTTTAATACACCTTACTCATCTGAAGAGCTTAAAAAGAAAGGTCTTATTAATGTCGTAAGTGAGGATCCATTAAAAAATGCAAAAGAGTTATCACAGAAATTAAACACTCTGGCCCCTTTATCCAATAAACTTATTAAAGAAAACTTACAGGTTGCCCTTGATAAAAACTTTACGTCATCACTTGATAAAGAAACGAGTAGCCAAAGAGAGTTAGGAAAGACAGAGGATTACCAAGAGGGTCTCAATGCTTTTTTTGAAAAGCGTGCCCCTAATTTTAAAGGTCAGTGATGAAAATCTCTAAAATAGCTATTATTGGATCTGGAACTATGGGGCAAGGTATTGCCCAGTGGTTCGCACAACAAAACATTCAAGTTGAGCTTATTGATATAAAAAAAGAATATTCAGAAAAGGCGCTTATTAATATCTTTTCTAGCTGGGAGCGACTCTCAAAAAAGGGAAAATTTTCTCAACTTCAAATTGATCAATTTAAAGAAAATATTATAATCAAAGACCTTGAAGAGATAGACCCGCAGATAGATCTTGTTATTGAGGCGATTATTGAGGACCTAAATATTAAAAGGCAGGTGTTCAAAAAACTAAATTCAATATGTGATGAGCATACGGTCTTTGCTTCCAATACTAGTAGTATACCTATATCAGATATCTCAAACGAACTACCCAATAAAAGACAAGAAAACTTTATTGGGATCCACTTTTTCAACCCGGCCCCCATAATGAAATTGGTCGAAATCATAATTGGAAAAAATAGTTCTCCAGATCTAGGTCAGAATATCGCCAAGTGGTTTGACCAACACAAGAAAGTACCGGCCATCTGTAAGGACCGGCCTGGTTTTATCGTTAATAGAGTTGCGAGAAATTTCTATGGTGAACCATTACGTATTGTAGAAAATTTCGATCCGCATAAAATCGAAAACGTTGATCAAGTTCTTAAGACCGTTGGTGGATTTAGAATGGGCCCTTTTGAGTTAATGGACTTGATTGGAATTGACGTCAACTATATGGTTACTGAAAGTGTTTATAGTGCTTTCGACAAAAATCCAAGATTTGCTCCCCATCCACTCCAAAAAGAAATGGTCGATAAAAAGCGAAATGGAAAAAAGTCTGGAAAAGGGTTTTATGACTATGAGTAAAAAACTTATTATTTTTACCCCAAATCACCCACTTTCAGATCAATTTAAGAATCTTCAAAGTGATTATGATATTGTTGCATTAGACTCAATTGAGCTTAAAGAGAAACTCAAAACACATAATACTGTTTTTGACCTTTGTTGCTTAGAAACAAAAGATAAAATCACCCTCTTAAAAACTCTCTCGCATCATAAAGTCTATACTGACTTAAGTGTTAATAAGGTCAATTCGTTGATTACTGATTTCCCTCAAATTAAAGGCGCATTCTCTTTAGCTATCTTTGGTGGGACTAATGCAAGAGAGTGTTTTATCAATAATGAAGGGCCCGAAGAGCTCGAAGCATTCTTATCTCATTTTAGTCTCACTCCGTTTATTCATAAATCGGCCCCTGACTATTTTATTCTTGGTAGAACAATTGCTCCTATTATTAATGAGGCCTATTTTGCAATCCAAGAAGACCTTGCTTCTAAAGAAGATATAGACAATGCAATGAAATATGGAGTCAATTACCCTATTGGTCCTTTTGAGTGGTCCAATCTATTTGGTAAAGATAAAGTGGGTATGCTTTTAAATGAACTCTACTTAAATACAAAACAGGATCGATATATTCCCTGTACACTTTTGTCCTAAGGAAAGTTATGCAAGATACATTTATAGTTTATGCAAAAAGAACACCTCTCGGTAAAATTGGAGGTATTCTCTCTAATGTTCGTCCTGACGATATGATGGCCCACCTATTTAAAGATTTAAAAAGCAATATTTCATTTGATCTTAATGAAATTGATGATGTTATTGTTGGCTGTGCAAATCAGGCCGGAGAAGATAACCGAAACGTCGCTAGAATGGCCTCTGTTTTAGCAGGACTCCCCTATGAAGTTCCTGCTGTTACTCTTAATAGACTTTGCGCTTCTTCTTTAGATGCCACTATTGATGCTTGGTCTCGTATACGCTCAGGTCTAGCTGATTGTATTGTCGTTGGTGGTGTTGAAAGCATGACCAGAGCTCCTTTAGTCATGAGTAAAGCTTCAAGTGCATATGGCAGAGACCAAAAAATGTACGATAGCTCCTTTGGTTGGCGCTTCCCAAATAAAAAAATGGAGGCCATGTTTCCTTTAATGAGTATGGGACAAACAGCTGAAGAAGTAGTGGATAAACATAATATTTCAAGACAAGAGCAAGATCAGTTTGCACTTTCCAGTCATCAAAAAGCTGTTGAGGCCCAAACAAAAAACCTCTTTGATGATGAGATTGTTTCTCTTTCCGTTTTCAAAAGTAAGAAAGAAACCATCGAAGTAAGTAAAGATGAAGGGCCACGGGCCAATACAAGTATCGAAAAGTTGGCCAGTTTAAGGCCAGTCTTTAGAGAAAATGGAACCATAACGGCCGGTAACGCCTCAAGTATGAATGATGGTGCTGCTTGTTTATTAGTCGTTTCTGAAAAGTTCATGAAAAAAAATAATCTCACACCTATGGCCCGAATTAGTGGTGCTGGTATTAGAGGAATTCATCCTAATATAATGGGGCTAGGTCCCGTTGAAGCGACAAAAAGGCTATGTCAAAAGTTTGGAAAAAAGATTACAGACTTTGATGTGATGGAACTCAATGAGGCCTTTGCGGCCCAAGTTCTGGGATGTGTGAAAGAGCTCGATCTTGATTTGAATAAAGTCAATTTAAGAGGTGGTGCCATCTCATTAGGTCACCCTTTAGGATGTTCTGGAGCAAGAATTCTTACGACATTACTTCATATTATGAAAACAGAAAATAATCTTAAAAACGGACTCGCAACAATGTGTGTGGGTGTTGGTCAAGGTGTTGCTTTAAGTGTGGAAAAAGCTTAAGGGTCACTCAATAAAGGAAGGCCCCCATAATTCATGAGGGCCTCCCAAGGGAAGACAAGGAAGAATTTAGCCAATCAGTTTGAGGGCCTGCTGTCCTCTCATATTGGCCTGTGCAAGTACCGAAGTACCAGCAGTTGTTAAAATTCCAAGTTTTGTTGCTTTTGCTGTTTCAGAGGCATAATCTGTATCTCTAATTCTAGAGTTTGCCGCTGAAAGGTTTTCAATACCAGACTTTAAATTTTGAATCGTAGAACTTAGCCTGTTTTGAACAGCACCAAGCTCGGCCCTTTCTCCTGAAACTTTTTGAATGGCCGAGTCGATGATATCTAAACTCTGCTGTGAATCTTCCTTAGATCCTACGGATAACTCTGTAAGACCGAGACTATCAAGAGTTGAATTAGTCATTGAAGCGTTATAACGAATTCGATCTTCAAAATCATCGTTATTGATACCAATTTGAAAATCGTAGCTCTCTCCTTCTCCATTAAGAAGCTTCTTGCCATTAAATTCAGTAACTTGAGCAATTCTTTGAATCTCTTGCTTTAAGTTCTGGTATTCTAGATCAGTAAATTGTCTTTCAGCATCGCCTACCGTATCTGATGAAGACTGAATAGCAAGCTCTCGTAATCTAATGAGAATGTTACTTACCTCATTAAGACCACCTTCAGCAGTTTGAATTAAGGAAATACCATCATTGGCATTACGGTCGGCCTGTTCTAGCCCCTTAATTTTTGCCTTTAACTTTTCACTGATCGCCAAACCGGCCGCATCATCGGCTGCCCGAACGATACGTGTACCTGAAGAGAGCTTTCCTAGAGAGTTAGCAGCATCTTCATTGTTTTTGCCGAGGGTTCTTTGTGCCGCAAGCGAAGGCACGTTTGTGTTGATTCTTAGGCCCATAATTCCTCCTTGGATGCCTTTACCCCGATCCCTGGAGATTAATTCCCACCTTGAGAATTAATAAGCCTACTGCTTTGTTGAGTTTTTCAAACTAACCAAATTGGTTAGCTTGGTTATTCAAAGAATCGGCTAGGAAAAAAATACCTTTAGAGTCAAAACGAACTTTTTTGGTTATTTTTACCGGTCTAATCTAGTTGGTTATTATCTTTGAGACTGCGCCCATTACCTTATCTTTATTGTATGGTTTTGTGATCCATGCCCTTACGCCCAAGTCCTTTCCTCTTTGCTTAAGCTCCTTGCTTCCTTCAGTAGTCAGCATAAAAACAGTGAGCTCGGCCAATAAGTCTTTTTCTTGAAGTATTTCTAGTGTTTCGAAACCATTAATCCCTGGCATGTTGATATCACAAAACACAAGATCAAATTTAATTTGATCATGCTCTATTATCTGAATTGCTTCTCTTCCATCACTAGCTTCAGTAACATCGTGACCCAGCTCCTTTAAATCATTTTTTAATTTTGTTCTAAATGAACTTGAATCATCGATAACTAATATATTTGCCATAATTTTCTCTTTTATAAATTTTATCCTATTTCTAGATTTTAATAAAATATTTCAAAATGCAAAAGAGGATTACTCAGTCTTTATATTTAATCTGGTAGCCAATAAAGTTTAACGGTACAATATTTATAAACCTTGTAATAAAAAACTAAGTTTTTCGGAGACGACCAATGCCACCAAAGGCAGATATAAAGATCTTAATTGTTGATGATAAACAGACAATGAGAAAAATTATAAAAGGTATGCTAAGAGATTTAGGTTATAGTGACATAACAATATCTAATAACGGCGCCTTGGCCTGGACAGAACTTCAAGAAGCATCTCAAAATGGAAAACCTTTTGAATTTATCATTTCTGACTGGAGTATGCCTGAAATGAATGGCCTAGAGCTATTAAAAAAGATCAGAAGTGATGATGCCTATAAAACAACTCCCTTTTTAATGATTACGGCCGAGGCGGAGCAAAGTAAGGTTCTTGTTGCTGTTAAGGCCGGAGTAAGTAATTTTATTGTGAAGCCATTTACAACAAAAATATTATCCGAAAAGATAAATAAGATAAATTTTTAGGAAGTGGTTATGTCTAGTTATACAAAACAATTTACCATATTTTCAAAGCCATTTATCGATGCGGCCAAGGATGTTTTTGAAACGATGGTCTTTACGTCCTTAAAAACAGGTAAGCCTATTGTCAAAAAGGGCCTTCAGTCAAAAGGTGAAGTCTCAACTTATCTAAAGATCTCCGGTGTCCACAATCCAACAAAAAAAAACTACCTGGCCATGTTATCTATTTCTTGGCCCAAGGAAACTTATCTTAAACTTAGCTCTGCCATGTTGATGGAAGAAATAACTCAATATAACGACGAATGCTCTGATATTGGAGAAGAAATAATTAAAATGATCTTAGGAAATGCAAAAAAAGATTTAACAGGTTTGGGTTTTAGCTCATATGTTGATGAATCGATAAATAATCAAAATAATATGCAGGGCCTTTCAAAGGACTCACATGTCATAGAAATTCCTATTGAATGTTCTTATGGAAAAATGTTCATGGAAATTTATTATACAGATGCTCTAGAACTATAATTTTCAAAAGGAAGAGAATTGGTTCCCTTCCAACACATCAAATAATGCTCAATATCACCATCACCACATTCGATATACCCATAAGTGAGATGGGTTCCATTTCTTTCATTTCCTAGGCCAACAAAACTCATTTTAGTCCAAGTTCCCGTATTCATAACAGATCTTTTTGGGCCATGATATTTCAAATATGCTTCATGCGTATGCCCGATAACAAGTAACTCTAGTCCCGGATTTGAATCGAAAAATTTATCCGTCTCATCCTCCAAACAATGAAAAAGTTTTAATTCCTTTTTAACCTTAGAACAGACACTTGCTATATTAAAGTCGTTTTTAAAAAAGTCTAAGACTCTCACCATGAAAAAATAAAAACAAGTACTAAAGAGAAACCTCAAAGTAAAAAATGTATCGTAAAAAAGCCCTTTGAGAATAAAAACCTTTATCGGTTTTACTTGGTTAATAAAATCTCTTTCTTCTTTGTATTTATTAACTACTCTTGTGACATAATAAGATCCCCATGGAGGTATAAAATAGTATTGATCATCGTCACCTTTTTTTATTGACCCATGCTCACAATAATTATGTGCGTACTCAAATTCATGTCCATGCTTGATGGCCAACTGTTTTATAGGAAAATAAGGTTTATTTTGCTCTACTCTAAAAACAAACCTTTCTCTATATTCGCTAGGAATTTTATTAAGAAAATATTCTTGCAAACGAGGTAATATAAATTCAGCATCGTGATTACCAATTATATAGACTATCTTTTTATGGCCATGCTTTAAAAAGTTAAAAAGGGCCTCAAACACTTCATTATGAGCATTTAAAATAACCTTTAGCTTTTCTAAACAAGCCTGTTCACTCCAATATTCATCATCATAAAAATTAACGAAGGGCACGGCCAGAAAATCTAAAAAGTCTCCATTAATAATTAACTCTACATCTTCCATCTGGGCATAGTAGTTAAGAAACTCTGTAAGTTCTTTATCATGATAAAAATCTTCGAGGAGGTTTCTTTGCCCGTTAAAATAAGCGCCTGCACCAAGATGAAGGTCTGAAATAATGAGAATTTTTTTATTATTCTTTGATATCTGGAGGGACTTCATATGGTTCAGAGCCTACGATTAGAGGAACCGCCTGAAATGCGGGTGATAACGTTATAAAGGATAATCGATCATTCTCTTTCATATTAAGAGGTCTCGATAGTGTCGTATTAGCAGAAACTGTAAAACTATCTCTTATATCGTCTTGACCATCATGAATCTGGCAGATGAGCTTGGATAATGTCTTATTTTCGACGATCAAGCTTAGATGCTTATTCACAGCATTTGGAGAAAGGACAACAACCTTTTTAGAAAAAAAACGAATCACAAAAGAGTCTACTTTCTCCACTGCTTCCGAGTTAAAAGAGACTAAAAATAAGAAAATCATCAAAGTTTTCACTACTTAAGTGTACCAACCAGATCAAGACGCCAGTCGCCCTAGGGAATATTTTTCCCCTTTGTTGCCCCCTGATTACATTAGTCCAAAACTACCCGATAAGAATTCATGTTAGGATTTAATACAAAAAACAATTCTCAAGTATTTATTAAAAACTTTTTTGCCAAACAAGTGCATAATTGGATTAGAAAGGATCCTGATTATTATAGGGCCTTTGTTTTACTTTTTGACTGTCTCCCTCAAAAAATAAAAGCTGAATTAAATAGAAAAAAGGATATCATTTTTCTAAAAGTAGATGGTCAATTTGCCTCCACGATAGAAGCAAACCACAAAAAAAGCATAGTCCTTATTTATGAAGACTTACTCAAACTTTTTAAAGGCCCTCGATTCCCCCAAGGAGTTGCTGTACTTGCACATGAGCTTGGCCATATACTTCGTGATCATGCCAAAAGACATATCTCTATTATAGATACCCAATTTGAAGCAGATCAATTTGCTGTTGAAATAGGTCTTGAAGAAGAATTGATAGACTTTTTAAGTGATCATATTGAAAAAGGTGATTGCAAAATTAGACTCGATAAACTCTTAATCAATAAGTAATCTTGTTTCTTTTAAAAGTTTAATTTCATCTCTTATTTTAGCTGCATCCTCAAAGCGAAGCTCTCGACTGGCCTCTTTCATTTGTAAGGTAAGCTCTTTAATTTGCTCGTCAATTTTTTCTGCAGTAAAGTCTTGTTTCGAAAGTTTAACCTTTAGCTTTTCCTTACCTCTTCCCTTAGACTTACCTCTTAAAGTTTCAATGATACCACCTGAGATGGCCTTCACAATAGTCTTAGGCTCTATATTATGATCCTTATTATACTCGATTTGAATATCTCTTCTTCTTTTAGTTTCAGAGATAGCTTTTTTCATACTAAGGGTTTCTTTATAGGCATATAAGATGACTCTACCTTCAGCATTTCGAGCTGCCCTACCCATCGTTTGAATAAGTGATTTTTCACTTCTCAAAAAACCTTCTTTGTCTGCATCTAAAATACCCACCAACGTTACTTCCGGAATATCAAGCCCCTCTCTTAAAAGATTTATACCAACGAGAACCTCAATCTCTCCTTCTCTAAGGCTTTTAATAATCTCCATTCTTTCAATAGTTCCTATATCAGAATGCAGGTATTTTATTTTTAGACCGAGCCCTTCATAGTAATGAGATATTTCTTCCGCCAATTTTTTGGTCAGAGAAGTAATTAGGATTCTACCCCCTTTTTTAATTTCTTTTTTAATTTCAAAAAGAAGGTCGTCGATTTGAGTCGCAGCATCTTTTACTTCAACAATTGGATCTAAAAGGCCAGTTGGGCGTATTAACTGTTCGACATACTCACCATCACACCTTTTTAATTCATAGTCGGCCGGTGTGGCAGAAACATAGAGGACATGATCCATTTTACTTTCAAACTCTTTAAATTCTAAAGGTCTGTTATCAAGGGCACTAGGTAACCGAAACCCATATTCAACAAGGTTTTCCTTTCTTGCACG
>Ga0055584_100003617_pt1 | contig 15211 bp, 17 predicted proteins | sample OSDHelmetaG_FD_58716 | JGI IMG/M metagenome (GOLD analysis project Ga0055584, IMG submission 58716) | Pelagic marine sediment microbial communities from the LTER site Helgoland, North Sea, for post-phytoplankton bloom and carbon turnover... | ecosystem: Environmental > Aquatic > Marine >... | reverse complement strand
TAGGCGCTGCCGGCTACTTACGCACGTGCTCACGCCATACGGTCAAAGCTCCGGCGCTGGCAATCAACACCATGCCGACGATTGCCTCGGAACTGGGCCATTGATCGAACAATAGTTTGCTCCAAACGGCTGCATATAACAGATAGATGAAGTCGAGCGGGGCCAGCATGCTGGCGTCCGCAGTTTGATAGGCCCGGCTAAGGGATATATTGCCAGCGAGGTTGAGTATTGAGGCCAGTAGCGCAAACCCGACAACGAACAAAGTCAATTCAGGCCAGCCTACTGCTAGAAATGGATTCGCTTGCACGATCTCGGCAGGAACGCTAATTGTGCTTAGAGAGACCGCCCCTAGCAGCCCACTTGCAAACATCAACACGGCTACCGCCAGGGCCAGCGCAAGCGGACTTTCGTGCCGGCAGGCACGACGCAAAGTCAAAACATTGCATGCGTAGAAGAATCCGGCGGCTAAGGGCAACAGCTGAACGGCCCGGAAGCCAGCATCCCACGGGCTGAGCACAACTGCGGCGCCGGCCGCCCCGAGCAATACAGCACCGGCACGCCAGACGCCAATCCGCTCACCAAGTACTGGAGCCGCAAACATGGTTACGAATATCGGATAGGTATAAAGACCCGCAGCCATCTGCGCAACGCTGAGATAAGGCGCGCCCGCGAAGAAAAAGAACATGGTGATGGTCAGGAACCCGGCGCGCAAATACACCGCGGGCGCGTTTCTCGGACGCAGCAGGCTTAGGCCTCCGCTCATCTTAGCCAACATGATTGCGATGGCGATATTGCCAAGCGAGCGCAGCGTCTGAAATTGCCAATAAGACGTGTCGCCAGAGAGATATTTGACCATCGAATCCTGAAAGGAGAGCACGAACACGCCAATCAGCAACAGGCCGATGGCAGTCACGGGGCTGTCGCCATCTGGCCTGTGAAATATCGAAAACCTCAAAACGAATTAACTCCGAGCGGCACTAGATCGCTGACTGCTACGAACCTACCTTCACGGGAATGTATGCTGATCAGAGTGATGGCCTTGGCACCATCCGTGTGTAATTCGTCGATGCTTTGTCCCCGTTCCTAGTTCGGTTTACTTGTTAGGTGCTGGCTTGTTGGTATTGGCTGGCACAGCTAGGCGAAACGCTTAGTCACCAGCTGTTAAGACGAACGAGTCATCCATCTGCGCAGTTGGCATTGCGGCGCGTGATTCTTAACTCCAATGTCATCCTCGCAGTTGCTTGCTGATCTCTCGCAGCTACTGCCGTTGGGAGCTCTAACGGCAGTTTGCTCAGATCTTAGGGTCGCCGCTGGGTCGCAACGCGGGTGGTGGCGGGTTGCTGGCCATATGCATCGCCTCCCATTCAGATGTCGGCAGGTCGCTGGCCGGATTGGCTGCGCGATTGGCGCGTCGTGCAATCACCGGCTTGTAGATACCGTAGATGCGCCGCAATTCCGATACTGCATCACCGTGCATATCCACGCGCAGATCTAGCGCCGGCACCGCATCCATGTCTGGCCCTGCACCCATGATCTTGAGCAAAGCTGAGCGTTCATCGTATTGCACGTCGCCCGGTGCGAGCTGGCCACCCTGCGCGCGCCCCGCTTCGAGCGCAACTAACAATCGCTCGGCCAATGAGTCGCCCTTACTCGATTTGAACACCGTTGCCATCGCTTCAACAACGCTTGATCCCACCAGCACGTTGCCCATCGCAATATAGTCATCGCCGGTCTGGTGACCAGCCCACGGTCGCGCGTTCATGCCAGTGCGTGCGACCAGGCGGCCATCCCGGCACATGATGCCGATTTGTCGATGCTCAAAAGCAGGATCAACATCCGCCATCAACGCAACTGCTGCATCTGGCGAGCTACCTTGATCCAAGGCTCGTGCACCAGCGATAGCAGTGCGGATGTTGCCATAAGCTTGTACTACGACGATGTCACCGTCGTAGCTATAGAACGGTGAGGTGCCGCCACCAGCCAAAGTCACGGTGGTGTAGGCGATGCCGGTCTGGCCAGTAGCTGCGCAGTGGCCGAGTATGCAATACGTCATTTATCAGTCTCCGTTTCTGTAGTGATGAATAGCTGAACATTCGCTCGGCAATACACCTTTGATAAGCGCTCGCACTCGCGCCAGCAAGCTAACGGAGCTCAATTGCGGGTGTCTTGCCAGCGTTTCCAGCGGATCGCTAAGCTCACACCGAGGCGCGCGAACGAGCGAAACGGCAACTTCTTGAAGGCGAGATCATTCCACGCAGACAGGTCTTGCGTCTCTCCGAGCATCTGCAAAGCAACTTGATGGCCAGCATGCGATGCGCGTGCGACGCCTGAGCCGTTGTAGCCCATCGCATGAAAAATGCCGCCGGATTGGCCAATGTGCGGAAGGCCATCGCGGGTGATCGCGACATAACCTGACCAACAATTGCTAATCGACACCCCGTCGAGGTTCGGGAAGACTGACAGCATATCCGCATACAAGTGCGAAAAATGCGCGGGATTGGTGGTGCCCGCCGGTCCGGCTAAGCGACCGCCGAATAACAGTCGTTTGTTATCAGGGCTTGGTTGGAAGTAGTGGTGCACGCGCAGCGTATCGCCATACACGCGCGCTTTTGGCATCAAATCCGAAATGAGATTGGGCGACAGCTCTTTAGTTGCGACCATCGCTGCTGCTACCGGTACAAGACGTTGCTGCAGATCTTTGTTGGTGTCGGTGGTGTAGCCGTTCGTGGCGACTAACACTTGCTTGCACGACACCTGCCCTGCTTCGGTGTACACAGCGACCGATTTAGCTGATTGCTCCATATGCGTGACGCGCGTATGCGAGCGTAACGTCACCCCAGCGGCCTCTGCGCATTCGCTTAAGCCTTTAACGTACAGCGCAGGATGCACCGATGCATCGCCTGGTAACACCATGCCGCCATGATAAACGCTAGAGCCAATCTCATCGTTTTGCTCTGCGCGCGAAACCATCTCTGCCTCTACGCCACCAATGGCCCTAAGGTCTTCGATGTCACGCGCCATCGTCTCGTAGTGTTCGGGACGCGAAGCTCCACGAAATCGACCGTTGATGCGTAAGTGGCAATCGATATTTTCTTCCGCGATGAAAGACTTCACATAGTCGAGCGCGGCCACGCCTTCAGTGATGAGCGCACGCGCCTTGTCAGCCCCATAAAGCGCCGTCAAGGCTTGTACGGTAAAGCGTTGATTACCGGAACCCACCTGACCACCGTTACGGCTGCTGGCACCATAGCCGATGCTCTCGGCTTCCAACACCAACACACTTTGACCACCGCGTGCCAGGGTTAAGGCACCCATCAACCCGGTGTAGCCTGAACCAATGACGACGACGTCGACCTCAGCCGGCAGCGGCGTCTCGTTACGCGCGTACGGAGCCGCCCAGTCCCACCACCAGGGGTCAAATGTCGCATCCGCAAAATGTTCTAGAGCCATTGCACTCAATCCTTCTTGGGCTAGATCAAGCTAGCTTAGCGCATAGAAAGGCACACCCACAGATATGCGCCGTGCGCAGCCATGGCTTGTTCACTCGGCGCCAGGTGATATTAGGTATTCAGTGTTTGCCCAGTGCGGGTGCAAGCGCACAGCTCTAGAGAAGTGCTCCAGCCCTGAATCCAATGGTCGGGGGCCCGGTGTCAGTAGGTTTGCCGCCCAGCGTGGTAAACGAGTGGCAGGAAATAACGCCTTAAATCAAGCTGGACCAAGCCGGGCGGCGTGCCGTGTATGGCCAGCGCCAGCGCCGGTTGAGTGGGCCAAACCCACTGCGCTAGGATCGCCTCGATATGGGCCAACCCCACTGCGGTAGGATCGCCTCGATATGGGCCAACTCGCATTTAAGCCTTGTGCTACCGCCATTTGTTACGTTGGCACATGGCGACCACAGGGGTACCATCGAGCAAATAGACATCAAAGTCCGTGCTAGGAACATTCGGATCGACCACCAACGCCCATGCGGCGCGAGGAATTGAGCCATGCGAAACGACAATGTCAAAATCGAGCCACTGACCGGCCACATCGGCGCCGAGATCCAGGGAATAGACCTGCGCGAGCCCTTAGATGACCAAAGCTACGCAACGGTACGCCGTGCTTTGATGGAGCACTTGGTAATTTTTTTCCGCGACCAAGAGCTGACCCCAGATCAACATGTCGCGCTCGGGCAGCGTTTCGGTGAATTGCATATCCACCCTTCCGCCCCCTGCGTCGACAATCGCCCAGAGCTTATGAAAATCCACGCAGACGGCACTTCTCCGTTTGCAGAAGGGACAAATTGGCACACTGATGTGAGCTGTGACGCAGAACCCCCAATGGGCTCACTGTTACACCTCACCACGGTGCCAACAGTCGGTGGAGATACATTGTTCGCCAGCATGTATGCAGCCTACGACGCGCTGTCTGACATGATGAAAGAAATACTCGACCCAATGGTTGCAGTGCACACTGGCGAGGTTTATGTCGGCAGATACGAACAGATTGGCGGCGCGCAACGTCGCGAATATCAAGCCTCAGAACATCCTGTTATCCGCACGCACCCCGAAACTGGCCGTAAGAGTCTTTATGTCAATGGCGGATTCACCAAACGCATCGTTGGCTTGAAACCGGCGGAAAGCACTGCACTGCTGAACTTCCTGCTCGAACACCTGGCGAATCCACAATTCCAGTGCCGGTTCAAATGGCGCCAAAACTCACTCGCATTTTGGGATAACCGCTGCGTGCAACATCACGCAACCTGGGATTACTTTCCGCAAACTCGCAGTGGGATAAGAGTAACGATCAAGGGAGATAGGCCTTTCCATTAGCCCGCTGGCGAAAATCCCAGTTGCGCTAACGCGATGCGGCCTACAGCTCTAGTGTTGTAGGCGGTGCGCTCGTCGCACAGCAGATTTACACCGACACCCGACACACTGGCGTGATCTTCTGTTGCGGCCTTGTCGCAGGCGAACATCATTTAAGGAGGCGCGTAAACGTACGACATGTGAATGTGTCGGGGATTCTCAGGCCGTGTCAGGTAGGCAAGGTGAGTTCTGGCGAAAGCTTCAGAGTTAGAGCTTCAATCGCAGGTTTGGGCCAATTTCCTGCGCAAGTAAATCTGGCACTGCGTTTTGCCTGGCCAAGGTGGACCATCGAGAAACATGTTCGAGCGTCTCATCGATGCTCTGATCGATGAATTTCCTGGAAAACTTGGGCACCAACTTTTGCAGCGAATAAACATCCTCTCGCGTAAAGTCATCGCGCTTACCATTCAAACTCATCCAGTGACTATTCACCCATTTGCTGCCAGGCCGATAGCTATAGGCCAAGTCATATGCCGGGGACAATCGCCATTTATTGTCGACCAGCATGAAGGCAAAATTCTTAGAGTGGTCATCATGATTTCTGGCGACAATGTTAAACACCATGCGTTTTAGCAACTGTTCCGCATCTTTCGCAGAAACACGCAATTGTCGTGCGATACCGAATAACTCTGCATAGGAATACGAGCCGGGTTTTTTGTAGTCCACATGCGCCAGGCCATTCAATGTCTGGATGTGAATTTTCTCGTTCCCTTGCCGGTCGAAGCGCTGGGTCAGAAAATGCCGGCGATTGCCTTCATCAAGCAAGTGGCACGGCATCATATCGATACCACATGAACGGGCCATTTGGTGGTACACGAATTCCATTGCACCGTAACCTTGAGGGTCGCCAAATGTTTCCCTGTCCTTGCTGTGTTCATGCACGCCGTCAAACTTCATCAGGTAATGGGTGAAGCCTTCCGCAACATCGACCTGCCCACTGCGCGCTTGAGAAAAATCAGAATTGAATGCCAAAACAGCTTTAGGTCTTGCTCCACCGGCACTCATCCCGACAGACAAAAGCGATAATATTGCTTTTCGGTCTTGTTCATTTTGGCGATTCAATGCCAGTGAGAATTGCCCACGATCATCTAAGACCTCCTGTGCGATTGAGACCAGAGACTCAATCGCAAGCGTGGCAGAGGCGTTCAGGTTTTTTTGTCTTTTTGCTGGCGAGTATTCCAGTGCGCCCATGCCCCGCTTGCCGGTATATTGCAGTCGCTCAAGCGGCGTGATCTCATCGGGCAACTTACCTTCGCTTGCGACCCAGGCATTTAAAACCGCGTTACCAAAATCGTCGGGCAAAGAATCCGCTACCAAACCCGGTAAGCCTTTAAAGGTTTCGTGGCCAAGCTCAGGAAACGAATAGATCTGCCTGGTCAGGGGCATTTTGATCGGCGATAGCTCAATACCTTTGACGATAAAGGCCCGGCTATATTCAAACGCGCCGGCACCGGTAAGTGTATCGAAGCTCACTGCGCCGACCTCGCTGCCCTGGAAATTGACATTGATGACCTGCTTCACCACTCAGGTGGCTCCTGCTGATTGGAGGGCCTTAGCCCTGAGGCGCGTTGTCGCGTGCGACCTTGAAGCTTGGCCAGTTGAATAGGTGATATCTCTTGAACAGGTAAGAAGTTGTCTAGTTGAGCGGTTAGTTTCAGGGCACCCATGATGGCAATCAAAACTTCCAGCGCGGCTTTACCTTTCTCGGCATTGAGCACTGCTTTTCTTGATACCCCGGCCAGTTCGGCAACCTCGACTTGCGTCTTGTCGACATTCAATCGAGCTTGTTTCAAGCGTGCCCCAAGCTCTTCGGCAATGGCAGCCGGCGTTCTATCCCCAATTGTCATTAAAGTTCCCATACCTTCACTTTAACGGACTTACGAAGGCTAGCGTCCTAATTCTGGAACATAAAAAATGACAAATATAAAGACCATATTATGTGCTCGAATAGGAACTTTATGTTGAATATAGCCATTTATGTCCAGTATAGAAAACATTATGCAAGATAGAATCGCAAGCTCCCTGCTCTTGCTTATTGCACGTATCCGACTCTGCTCTGCGCCTGCTCACCTTCGAAATACTGTGGAAGAGCTCATTGGTCGGCTGCGCGAGCGCAACGCGTGCAGCTACCGCATATAGATGCATGCGGTTCAACATCAGCACTGCAGTAATCGTCTATTTACGGTGAAGCGGACGTTTCGGGCCATCAGCTTAGTCGGCACACGAGTTAGCGGGCGGCAGGGTTGCGGACATTGGTTATTGCCCGCCACCCAATTCGATTCGATTTAGAGCAACGGTAAATCAAAACGCCATTCCGAGCTTAGGGTCGTGCGGCATTGCCGCTCAAATGACAGGTCTCGCTTGCGTAATTCACATGGTAGACCCGGCCTTCAAACAGCGGCATCAATTCATCCAATGCAGATTGCATGCTGGCACGGGCCGCTGACGTAATCGCTGTCTGGATAGCCTCAGGTGAGTCGTATCCGTGTTCGATCACAAGATAGATCGGGCGTTCGGGCGATTCGTACTCCAGACCTCTTAGCATTCGCAAATGACGAATACCGGGAAAGGTGAGCATCTTGGATGCAATCTTCTCGTTCAATATGGCATCAAACCGTTCACGATGGCAGGCAGGTACATCGCCTTCAAAATAAGCGCAGCGTAGGTACATCGTTTGTGCTTCCTCAGATCTGAGTTCGATATTATTCAGAGAAACTCTGCATCGGTCGCGTTCGCGACAAGCGCGTCTGTGCATTGCTCCAAACCCAATTGGATAAGCGAATCCGCTACCCACGCACCAACAGTGCACAAAGTGTAGCGCATGCTACGACCACGCAGCCCCCGTTATGATAGAGCGAACATCGCCACAGCCCGACGATTATGTAATGCGTTTGTGACGGTGGCAGCACTGAACTCGGCAGCCGCGTTCAGGCAACCCGCCGAACTGCTTCCAGAAGCCTCGGCCTTGCTGAATTACAGTGGAGGAGCTCCTCAAGACGCGGTCTTGGTGGCCCGCGACTCCCGATGAGCGATGTAAAGGCCGCTCACCACGATCAGCGCGGCACCTGCCCAGGTCCATTGGTCAGGAAGCTCGCTGAACATGATCGCGCCTAGGATGCTGACACCAATCAGCTCCGTATAACAAAACGGCGATACCACCGACGCCGGAGCGTGCTCAAAGGCTTTCACGACAAATAGGTGACGAACACCTCCGAAGAAACTGATCGCCAGAAAGGCCAGCCAATGAGGCCAATCATCAGCGCCCGGGATCCGATAATCGAACGGCACAAAAAAGCTCGCGCAAACAGCTCCCACTGCCACCGCATAAACGGCGCTGGTGGCAGCGCTATCATCAACAGACACTTTGCGGGTTAAGATTTGATAGACGGCGTACATCAACGCAGCAGACACGATGTACAGCATCTCTGGCACCATTTCGCCGGCAGCCGGGCGTATGACCAGCAATACACCGACAAAGCCGAGTCCGATCGCACCAAATCGATGCATGCCGACCCGCTCGCCCAGCATCGGAATTGACAACAACGCGACGAACATAGGGGTCGTGAACATAATGGCTGCAGCGCTAGCTAGCTGGACGTGGGGAATGGCCAGCAGCCAAACAATCGAGCAGCCGGACAACAGTACAGACCGAGCAAACTGCAGACCGGGTCGCTTGGTCTTGAACATCCCCAGTCCGTGGCTGCGCCAAAAGATCACAACCATCCAAAGAGCGTGCCCGGCGGAGCGGACCCACATCACCTGAACTACAGGGAAAGCCAGCAGCAAATACTTGCTGCACGCCTGTACCACTGGTGCAAACACCAGGGAAGAAAGCAATACAAATGCTATGCCCGTGACAACGCTTTCACGGCGCATCGCGGCTTAACCTCAATTGAATGGAGTCCATAGTGTTAGCCAACAGGCATCCGCACGGAGCGCGGAACCTGTGATATTGCGCAATTTCCAACGCCGCAGCGACAAGCTCTTTTTAGTCCGTTGGTGCATTGTAATCCCCGCAGCTGCAGACGCACGATGAAGTGGCGTTTAGGGCGCCATGGCCAACTTCTGCTTTGGTTAAGTACCTGCAAGCTTGCTGTTGGGACGCTGGTGATAGTAGGCGCTGTTTCTTAGGGGTGGTTAGACTGGGGTAGCAGCTTCACTGACAACCATACTTAATCAAGCAATTGGTAAAACCAGGCGCAGTGTTCGCGCGCCACGCAGCGCATGTGGTATCAAGTCAAGGCATAGCGCGCAGCCACTCATCCACCGCCTCGATGCCCGCGCGCTTGAGTGCCAGTGGCGCACCACTGAACTGAAAGGAATTCCTGGCAAGGTCTGCCAGACACCGGTCGTCAAGCTTCATTTCGTGCCTGCAAAGCTCGAACTCATCCACCAGGTCCGGACCAAACAACAAAGGGTCGTCGCTCGCTAAGCTACACGGAACACCGGCCTCAATAAGCCGCGGCAAGGGATGCTCAGCGACGTTGGGATAAACATTCAGCAATAGATTGGACGATGGACAAACGTCCAGACAAACCTGCTCGCGGGCAAGCCTTGCCACCAGTTCGGGGTCGCTCGCCGCAAGCACCCCATGGGCAATCCTGCGCGCGCCCAGGGCTGTGATGGCGCCTTCGACAGAGGCGGCACCACCACCAGGAAAGGGAGCTATCTCGCCTGCGTGTGGTGTCGATATCAGCGTCGATTCATGCGTCGCCAGATGAAAGCTCTGCGCGAACGGTTCAGGCGGAAACCCTTCCTCGTTACCATGCAAGCCGAACGCGACAATTGCCGCATGCTCTCCTTGGTAGTGTCGCGTGTTCAGCGCAAAAACATCGTCGCCAGCATCACTCAATTGACGGGTCAATTGAGCACGAGCAAGGGCTGCATCTGTTCCTTGCGTGCGATCGACTGCGGACACGAAACCGATGCCGACTCCAGTTGCACGGCCCGCTTGTTGTGCGGCCTGCAACGCAAACCGCCAGGTCTCCTCGGGGCTCGCAAACAGCGGCGCCGGCTGGTCACCGCGCATGATGCTGTAGCGGTCACCGTCAAACGCGAGCTCAATCCACCATACGCCCTGTTCCGCCGCGTCCAAGGCCACTTCCATGATCAGCCGGGCGAGGTCGTCGCGGCTTTGAATACAATCGCACGCGGCGAAGTACGTGGCCACGAAACCGCCGAAGTTGTCGAAGTGCTGGCCACGTGTATCAGGTGGCGGTGTCATGCGGTAGCGCGCCACCAACTCCGCCAATGTCGCGAAACGCATCGCCCCTTCCAGGTGAATGTGCAGGTGCGCTTTTGGCAACTGGCGTAGATCTCTGGACACGTCAATGTCTCCCTAGCAAACGATTTCCCGGTGCGGCATACGAGCAACAGCCTTCGTTCAACACAAGGCAATTGATCAAAGCAAGCGCCTTGTGTGGATCACGCATCGTCACGAGTAGCTTTGTGCCCCCTCCCCCATTCATTTGAAAGCAGAAGAGCCCCATGCAGGCTGATCATCAGTCTAGTCGTCCTCAGCCGGTGTGGCCGTCCGTTCTCCGTCCGTCACCACCGCGCCCGAACCGAACAGCTTCTCGATCTCGTGCTCCGAGTAGCCAAGCTCCGCTAGTAGCTGCGCGCCGTGTTCACCAAAGCGCGGTGCCAGCGAACGTATCGAGCTTGGCGTCTTGGTAAACTTAAGTGGTGACCGTACCAACATCGTGTCGCCTTCGCTGGCGTGCTCGTGATACTCGAACATCTTTACGGCCTCGAGGTGCTCGTCGCTTTCGAGATCCTGAATGCTAGCTACCGGCATGCAAGGAATTTGACCTTGCTCACAGATGGCCACCCATTCTTTGGTGGTTTTCTCTGGGGTGACACTGCGAATGAACGCGTACAGTTCCTCGATCGTGTGCACGCGCGCCCGATAAGTGGCGAAGCGCTCGTCGTCCATCATCTCAGGCCGTCCGACGGCAGTGAAGAAATTGCGCCAATGCGGATCGGTATAAGGCAGCAGACAAATAAAGCCATCCTTGGTCTCGAACGGACGGCGCGCTGCAGTGGTCACCCGCGAATAGCCAAACGGCCCAATCGGGGGAACAAAGGCACCGCCGTTAATATGGTCGACCATATTAAAGGACACCATCGTCTCTAGCATCGGCACCTCGACGAACTGCCCCTCACCGGTGCGAGCTTGATGCAGCAGCGCCGCCGTAACAGCTTGCGACAGGGTAAGCCCGCAGACTTTATCAGCGATGGTGGACGGCACGTAGCGCGCTTCGCCCGTCTGCGGCTCGAACAGGCTAGCAAGACCAGAAGCGGCTTGAATTACATCATCGTAGGCCGGTTTGGCACGATACGGCCCCTCTTGGCCGAAGCCATAAGCACCGACGTAGACGATGTCAGGCTTGATGGCGCTTACTGCTGCATAGTCGAAGCCGAGTCGCTCAATTGCCTGCGGGCGCATGTTGTGGACGAAGACATCCGCTGTGGGAATGAGCGCTCGCAACACCGCCTTGGCGTCCTCTTGTTTCAGGTCGAGCGCCAGTGAGCGCTTGTTGCGATTGATGTTGAGAAAGATCCCGGCCATACCCGCATTACGAACGAGGCCCATATTGCGCGCAATATCACCGGTGGGAGGCGCCTCAACCTTGATGACATCCGCACCTTGGTCAGCAAGGATCTGGGTGCCATACGGACCCAGAAGAACGCTGGTGATATCAATGATACGAATGCCATCAAGTGGACCGGGCATGGCGTAGAGACTCCTTCACGACTATGGTCGCTATTTCTGCTTCAATAAAAAGCGCCACACCACACAGGCTAGCGCGAAGCCCGGTATTGTGGACGACCTGAGGCGGTCCGGAAACTGGTGACATCAAATTGAAGTAGGTGAAACCCGCCGGATCATGCACACCCATTCGGCAAGCGTAGCTGCACGCTGCCTCGCCATTAGGCCGTCGTCAAGACATTCGTATTGCGGGGTTCCAAACGGTTCATCGCTGGTGCCAGTTGCTTAGTACGGCTTGTCACCGGCGATCTGAATACGTCGCATTACTCGGCGCGCGTTATGCACATCGTCTACCGCAATATGCTTAGTGCAGCGATTATCCCAAAAAGCCACCGAACCTTGGCGCCAATGGAATCGACAGGTGAATTCGGGCCGGTGCCCCCAATCCATCAACCAATCTAGCAGTGGCTTACTTTCAGCCGCCGTCATCGATTCGAATCCGACGGTGTAAGAGTGATTGACGAACAAGGTCTTGCGACCGGTTTCTGGATGGGTCCGCACAACCGGATGCGTGGTCTGCGTTTCCGACCACTGCGGACCTGTGCGCGCCTTGGTCGTGCGGTTGTCACTGCGTGCCGCTGCGGCGGGCCCTGCTACCATACGATCGGAATGCACGGCGCGAAGCTCGGCCAACATCTTTTTCATTCCGTCTGATAGCGCGTCATACGCAAGATATTGATTCGCGAACACAGTATCCCCGCCGTATTCCGGCACCTCTAATGCCGCTAAAATCGCGCCCATAGGTGGCTCAGGCATCATGGTCGTATCGGAATGCCAATCTTCGCCGACGATACGTGTATCACCAGGCTCGCGCGCGATCGTCACAACTTCTGGATCTTGCGTAACGAAGAATGGATGAATAAAAATTTCACCAAACTGTCGCGCTAGGCGCTTGTGCGCGGCCACATCAAAATCTTGGTCATGAAAAAAGATCACGCCATGGTCGAGCAAGGCGTCGCGGACATCAGCCACTTGCGCATCACTAAGTCCGCTTGCGAAGTCCACACCGGATACTTCGGCCCCCAATGCGCCACTTATCGGGCTAACACGAATCGGCTCCGGCGCCATGGCATTCAGGCTATTTGACATTGTTTGTGTTACCTATTGGATGGCGCTAATGCGCTTATCTTAATGCCGAACGAAGACTAGCCAAATGTTTATCCCAACCCTCGTCCAGCGCCATCAGCAACCGAAGCGCAGAGTTACCTGCAGCCACATCTATCCCAACATGTTTAAGCATGAGTTTGGTACCGCCATGGACTTCTTCTAACAACCAACTGACAGTTGTCATTTCACCGCCCAATGGTTTGATAGTACACGAATAGACCAGGTACCTTGGCGGGACCATCTCGACTACCCTACCCCAGCATTATTTGGCACTGCTGCCGTCCGCATTTTTACTAACCAAGGCAAAATATTCGCCTGCGATAAGATCGGCCTCGGCCGGATGGAACCATTGTGCTAGTTTGTCTTTGTCGGTCAGGAAGGACCTTACCGTCTCACGGCTAGCGCCAATAAATATTGTTTTAGTGATGGTTGCGTCAGACATTTCGTTCTCTTGTTTTTTCTTGGTTTTCAATTGCATCTTTCAATGCATCCAGACGGTCATCCCAGAAATCGCTAAAGTAGCCGATCCATTCAGACACTGATTTCAAGCCCATCGGTTCAAGCCGATTGATCCGGGTTCTGCCGTGACTGCGAACTGAAATCAACTTGCCTTCCTCAAGTATGGTCAGGTGTTTTTTCACCGCGCCCCGAGTAATGTCGAATTGATCGACAACTTCACCGATCGTCATCTCTGTGATACTTAGCTCCATCAGGATCTGCCGTCGCGTAGGATCAGCCAGTGCTCGGAAAGCGGCTTGCGTATCCCCTCTCATACCAATTTCTGTGCAGGCATCGCAAAGATTGCAGTCTCGCCGCTTGTGAGTGCATTTGCTGCAGTGATGGCCGTCGGCACAAAGCCAAGGGGCCCGATTTGATGGTTCTTGACTGACATAACCTGGCTTTTTGTATGACACCATTTGGTGTCGCGTTGAACAATACCAAAAGGTATTGTGTCAAAGGGCAAGGAGGATGAACGATCGAAAGCACTGTGCCATGCAAGCTTCGACGGATGTCTACTCAATCCCTGAGTGTGCAACGCGCCGCAAACAGTTAGCGACAAGCCGAACTCGTGTCAGCTCTACAGCAAGCTCAAGCCGCTTACGGCGGGGAATTGCCGCCGTCAGCTATAGCCAGCGCCATGGCGTAACTCGCCGCTCGAACATCTTCTGACAACTCCCCATCCGGTAAGGCGTGTGCCACCACCATTCCACCCACACACATCGCGGCCAACGCAAGCGCTCTATCGCGATTAGCCTTCGAGCGCTCTTCGAAGCCTGTTTGAAACAACGACACCATAGCTTCCAACAATTCTTGGTAAGCAATGCCAACTTTGGCACCTTGGCGAGCGGTATCGGAAGGCAGTGCAATCATTGGGCATTGCCCATCAATGTCGCCTAGGTGCTCGGGGGAGAGATAACTCTTGAGCATTCGCTGGGTCATGTCCGATGTCGGATTGCGAGGATCCACCCCCGCTTCAGCACGCCACTGCGCTCCGCGACCATGCAAGAAGCTGGACACGGCTTCGGCGTACAGTGCTTCTTTACTGCTGTAGTGGTTGTAGAAACCACCGCGCGTGAGCCCCGCGGCCTGCATCACCGCATCGATGGTGACGTCCGCAAAGCCGTGGCGATTGAACAAGATGCGGGCGGCCTCAGTAATTTTGGTCCGAGTCTGGCGTTTGTGTTCAGCGCTGTAAGGCATAGCGGTCCGCGATAATGGCTGGATGACGAATCTACTATATCTTTATATATGTTCTATAACATATTAAAAAACTGGGATATTACGGCAACTGACCGCTACCGCTACGCCTGCTGACCTAGCAAGGGCTGGCCAGCTTTGGCTTATAAATTCAATAGTTAGGAATGAGCATGAATCCAGTAATTGACCTTAGCGCACAATTTGCCGTCTACCACCCAGCCTTGCTGGCCTTAGCGGTGCTGTCGTTGGCGGTACTTATCCAAGCGTTACTGACCGCGCCCTTAGCGTTTATTACCAACGAGCAGGTGCCCGGCAGGCCGCTGGTCGGTGATCACGGCCGGCGTAGCTTTCGGGTGCTGCGCACCCATGCGAACTCAGTGGAAAGCATGCCGCCATTTGGTTTTGCCTTGCTCGTCGCCATCGCGCTCAGCGTTTCACCCAGTCTGGTGAACTGGCTTGCAATTATCCATGTCGGATTTCGACTCGGCTTTTGGGTGGTGTATTACATTGGTGTGGGCAAGGTTGCCGGTGGTCCGCGCACGCTGTGTTTTATTGGTGGGATGCTGTCTAACGTCGTGCTGGCAGGTGCCTGCTTATACGCTGGGTTGACTCTCTTCTAAGGCAACAATCGGCGCGTCGATCAAGCGTGACTTCTGACACGCCTTAAGCCCAAAGCGGCCGCGTCTGGGGGCCGTTCGACACAATAGGAAGTATGCTGCATACTTGCTCATGCGCCACCTAGAGCGCGGAAAACAAATCAACGGTTTGCTGGCCAATGTGTTGGCTA
>Ga0055584_100003616_pt1 | contig 15213 bp, 11 predicted proteins | sample OSDHelmetaG_FD_58716 | JGI IMG/M metagenome (GOLD analysis project Ga0055584, IMG submission 58716) | Pelagic marine sediment microbial communities from the LTER site Helgoland, North Sea, for post-phytoplankton bloom and carbon turnover... | ecosystem: Environmental > Aquatic > Marine >... | reverse complement strand
GCTATGCCGCCGCCGTCAGCGGCGTCGACGACGGCGTGGCGGAGATCCTAAAACAGTTAGAGCAGCAGGGCCTGAGCGAAAACACCTTAGTCATTTTCACGGCGGACCAGGGCCTATGCGCCGGCCACCACGGCATGTGGGGCATGGGCGACCACGCGCGCCCGCTGCACGCCTATGAAGAAGCGATCCGCGTGCCGATGATCTGGCGGCACCCCAACCACATCAAAGCGGGCTCCACTTTCGGCGAGAGGACCTGCAACTACGACTTCTTTCCTTCGCTGTTGGACTACCTCGACATGCCACATCCGGCGCCATCACAGCTGCCCGGTCGCAGCTACGCCCCTGCGCTAGACGGAAAACGGCTCGATTGGGATGGGACAATCTTTCACGAGTTCGAAAATTTGCGCTTAGTACGCGATGATCGCTGGAAGTATATCTGGCGCTTCCCCGCGGGCCCGGACGAACTCTACGACATGCAAAACGACCCAGGAGAAGTACACAACAGGGCAGAGGAAGTGGAATGCGCCGAGATCGTGCGCGAGAGCCGCGCGCGTATCGAAGCCTTTTTTAAGCGCTACGCGGACCCACAGTACGACCTGTGGCGTGGCGGCCACTCCAAGGCCGGGCGACTGGTCGACGACAGATAGGCGCTATTTGCCCTCTAACTCGGCATATACTTGGCGACCGCGCCGGAACAACTCTTTTACGTCGTCGCGCTGTTGGTCGTTGTTGTAGCGACCCCAATTATCGATCCACTGCAGCGATTCGTCGATCGAGTGCAGAAAGAACTGCGCCGCTTGCCGTCGCTCTTTGGGCGGGCGGCCACAGCGCAAATAAACCGGTGAAGTGTGGGCGTAGACAGCGTGGCCAAAGCTGTCGCGCGCCTCGCCCCACAGCCGAGCAGCCACCCAACCATCGCACTCTACCGGAGCCTCCCAGCGCACGCTACCCGCGCATTTTCCCTCGGGCCAATCCTCCCGTCCAACTACTTCGCCATTATGCACTAGCTCGGCTCGCACCAACGGATAGTGCGAGTTAAAGCTGGCTTCGGCCTCCAGCAAGCCACCACCGGGCCATTCTATTTCGGCGCCGATAGGTTGACCGTTAACGCGCAGGTCTAAGGCTGGGCCATTCGTTATAAAGGTTCGCCCCGCCTTCATACCCTCGATCCAGGCGGCATAAGAAAAATCGCCATCGGTCTGCACATAGACCCGGTTATTGGAGCAGATAAACCAGTCTGTGCCGGTTGAAGCCGGCAGCTTGAGACCGCAGTTGAGCAGCTTGTACCACACATCGTATTCGGGGTCCATCCAAAACGGGTCGAAGAGATTAAACGCGTCCAGCTTGCCCAGCGCAGCGGCTACCGGCGCTTCCATGCCGCGACCATTGTGACACCAGATCACCAGACCGCCCTGACCACGCGCCTCGTCGCAGCAAAAACACAGGGGCGGGTAGTCCGGGTCGAACTGCGCGGCGAGCGTATGGCCGCGGCTCACGGGCTGCACCAAATTGTGAATATTGAGAAACATGACGTGACCATAACCAAAACCCCAGGGCGAGTGCTCGCCGTAGTGGCGATTCTCTTCACCGATATCCAACACGTGATGAGCCGTAGTGAATTGGTTCATCACGCCAATGGGGTACTTGTTGCTGGCATAGGGTAATTGCCGACGCTCGAGCACACTAATAGCCGTAACATTATACCCCTCGACGCGGCAATCGATGCCCAACCGTTCGTCGGGGCGCGTTTCCTTTTCGTCGTAGTGGATATGCGTATTACCTGGATACCAAGAACTCTGCTGCGGATGATACCAACGCTGCAGTTCGACTTCGACTGCCGTACTGCCTTTCTCGGACATTTCCACCGTAGTGCGCCAAGGCACGTACTCGGTGCCGCGCTCGACCAAAACCATCGAACGACCTCGCGGCAGACCGACTTCGAAATGGCCATCGCAAAAAAAGAACGGCGTGCCGGGACCGCGCTTGAGCATGGCCGAGGATGGGTGGACAAAATTGCCCGTGGAGCTAAGGACGTGGACTTTGACGTCGAGTAGTTCGCCAGTGGCCGCATCGGTGACGGTGCCGTGCAGAGTGCCCATACAGACTCCTTTGCTTAGGCGGTTGGGACCAGACAACGAGAAAGCCTCATCTACGTATCTGGATAGGATCTGATATAAACAAAAAACGGGGAAGGGCCAACTTGCGCTCTAGTTTTTGATCGGGTGCGGGGAACCTGCGCGAAAATTGCAGACGACGAGGGAATGTGCTAAGGTTGTTTTGCTATCGCGAAGTGGGAACTTCAAGAGGGAGGGAAACTGAATTATGTTCAAATGTGCAATTATCGGTGTGAGCGGCGGACGGGCGCGGGGGTTAGCCGAAGCTTATCAACATATAGAGAAGGGCACACTGGCGGCCATTTCGACTCGAAACGAAGAAAATTTAAATGCGTTTGGCAATGAGTTTGGCGTAGACAGGCGCTATACGGACTACCGAGAAATGTTCGCCAAAGAAAAACCGGACCTCGTACACGTCAACACACCACCCGACGTGCGTTTAGAGATATTCGAGGCCGCAGAAAAAGCCGGCGTGCCCGCCGTGCTGGTAGAGAAACCCCTGGCGATTCAGGGAGAAGATTGGCGTGCGATCAAGAACTTTTCCGCTACGTCAAAAACAAAGATCGCCATCAACCACCAGCTCCATTTCCACCCTCGGCGACAGCAATTGCAACAGATCGTTCGCGATGGCAAAATTGGCGAGATTCGTTTTATCGAAGCGAGTTGCGGCATGAACTTGGCCTATCAGGGCACGCATGCATTACAGGCAGTTGGCGCGTTTCACCCCGAGGGTATTCCCGCGCGCGTGATGGGACAGCTCTCGGGGACCGATGGGCTCGCCGACACACCGAAAAAACATTTTGCCCCGGACCAATGCACCGCCGCTATCGCCTTTGCCGACGGTCTACGAGCCCAGCTAGTTGCGGGCCCGTTTGCACCACGCACAAAAGACACCGACCTAACACACGTGCACAAGCGCATCGCCGTCTATGGCACACGAGGTTATGTACAGTGGACAATGTGGTCGTGGGAAGTAGGCATCGATGGCCATATTGAACAGGGCACCCACGCCTATCCAGACGAAGATATTCTCGGCCAGGCGGCCATGACAGATGCGCTGTTGGAGTGGGTTGAAGACGATAAGAAAGTACACCCGCTCAACTTAGATACGGCCCTGATCGACTTTAATATTATCCTGGGCATCTACGCGAGCGCCCTCGAACGCAGACCCGTCGATCTCCCCTGTGAACCGGCGGAAGACCTCATCGCCACTTTGCAGAATGCGCTAAGAAAATAAAGGAGAACACCATGGCAACCCGAAAAGCACCCGGACAGCAGGCCCGTCGATTCCGCAAGGAAATCACCAAGGTCGTCTCTCTAAAATACCAACTCTTCCTACCCAGCAAGTACGGCGCAGACAAAAAAGAGCAATGGCCGCTGATGCTGTTCTTACACGGATCCGGTGAACGCGGCAACGATGTGGAAAAAGTGAAAAAACACGGACCGCCCAAATTGGTCGCACGGAGAAAGGCCTTCCCATTTGTCGTCGTTTCGCCCCAGTGCCCCGAGGACAAAAACTAGGACCCCGACGAGCTGACAGCTTTGCTCGACGATATCGTTGAGCGCTATCGCATTGACGAAGAGCGGGTCTACGTAACCGGTCTGAGCATGGGGGGATTTGGCACGTGGGCTCTGGCCGGCGCTTCTCCCGAACGCTTCGCGGCGATTGCACCTATCTGCGGCGGCGGCCGGCGTTCTGATGCCCGCCGAATTGCCCAAGCGAAGCTGCCGACATGGGTTTTTCACGGGGCAAAAGATCGAGTTGTGCCGTTTGAAGAATCACAGCACATGGTAGATATACTGGAGAAGCTCGGCGGTGATGTGAAGTTTACAGTATACCCCAAAGCACAGCACGACTCGTGGACGGAAACGTATAATAATCCCGAGCTGTACACGTGGCTCTTGAGCCAGCGCAGATAAGTATATCGACCTAGGGCTGATGGCTCCGGGAGGGCTCCCATCACGCCTCCGCTAACGCACCCCCAATTCTAAGCACCGCCTCTAACAGACCGTCCACCTGCGAGCTGTCCGTCCTGGCGCCAACAAAACAGGGGCGCAACGCCAACTGCCCGTGGATGCGCGTGGTGCTGGGCAAATATTCATTTTCTCGGATCAGCTGTCGGTGCAGTTTTTGGTTGAGCGTATCCAGGTCGTCTACCTGCGCAGACACATAACGAAAACAGCAAACAGACAGGGTCGGCTCGAGCAGTAGTTCCAGACTTTCGTGCCCCCTGGCAAACTCCGCGATAGCGCGCGCCATATCGTTGTGGCGTTGTACGCGTTCGCGCATCCCTTCAACACCGATCTCCCGGATCAACGCCCACACCGCGATGCCGCGACAGGGCGCGCTCAGCTCGACGCCGTAATTAAAGTAGGGAATACCAAAATCATCTAGCGTGTGTTCGATACGCGCAGGGCCAAGGCCTTTTTGATCGATGGTCCCTTCTAGGTATTCGGCGGGCTCCTGGGTAAAGGCGCGTTCTAACACACTCCGATCGCGCACAAAGGTAGCCGCAACGCCGACCGATGCACCCAACCATTTATGCGGATCCACGATGACCGAGTCAACCAGCTCAAGACCCTCGTAGAGATGGCCAATTCTCTCGTCCAGCACACCGGGTAAACCGTAGGCGCCATCGACGTGAAACCAGATAGCATAGCGCCGCGCCACTTCGCCAATTTCCCGCAGGGGGTCAATCGCACCGGTATTTGTCGTGCCGGCGTTGGCGACGATGGCCATCGGTATAATGTCCTGCTGTACATCGCTCTCAATAGCATCGATTAACGCATCGACCCGCATGCGGCCCTGCTCATCACAGGCGATGAGCGTGACGGCGCGGCGACCGATTCCCAACACCCCGGCGGAGCGTTGGATCGTGTGATGGCACTCGCTGCTGGCATAAACGCGCACGGCGCGATCCACACCATCTCTTGCCGGATCGCGCCCCAGTTTTTCGAACGCAGATTGCCGAGCCCCACCCAGCGCCACCAAATTAGCTACGGAGCCCCCGCTACTATAGACGCCCTTCATACGCTCCAACCCACACATCTGCGCGAGCCAATCGAGCGAAAGCTCTTCGAGGAAATTGAACGCAGTGGGCAAATATCGCTGTGGCGACGCCATATTAGCAGCCGTAGTTGCCAGCGTCGAAGCACTCGTGGCACCCGTGGTGATATACGAGGTAAATCCCGGTTTGGTAACGGGTGAGCCGTGGGGAATTACTTGCTCTACCAACTCCTGAACAACCTGGTCGATGCCGACGCCACACTCCGGCAATGGAACGTCCAGTATCGCTTTCCAAACATGCTCGTTTTCTAGCGCGTCGGGATGCTCAAACTTGAGAAACTCATCTAGCCCCGCGCCGATCTTCCCTAGCAGATGCTGCAAGTTGCCGAGCTCTGCTCTATCTAGTGGCATACACTTCCCCATTCACAAATCAAAGAGTTGGCATTGAGTGGCTTAGGCTAAAGAAAAAAGGCGTTCGAGCCTTTTGTGTAAATCGCGTAAGCAACTGAGGCCACGGCATAGACCTCGTCGCCACCTTATATAGTGAACCTCAGCGGGTTAAATGGCTGTTTCCCAGAGCTAAAATCGGCGGAAATTTGACGGAAGCCGGTGTCCAAAAAATCGTCAGAACAGCCCGAAAAAAAGCGGCTATTCCCCAACATACCACCTCCCATACACAGCGGCATTCTTTCACTGCTCATTTGCTTGAAGCAGGAGTGCATTTACGATACATTCATGAGTTACTTGGACACAGTAGCTCCAAAGCAGCAACAATTTACACCCATATCAGCCCACCTTACACTGCGAGGTATTCGCACCTTGGCCCTCCGGGCACATCTGCAAGAGCAGATCCCGAATTAACAGAAAAACATTGGGAAACGCCGAACAAAATAATCGGACCTATGAAAAATCAAGACAAACCCAATATCCTCTGGATTAGCACCCACGACACTAGCGCCTGGAATTATGGTTGCTACGGAGACCCCTATTCCCGCACGCCAAATATCGACAGGCTGGCAGCAGAAGGTGTGCGCTATACCCATGCCTTCACGGTCGGCCCCATATGTTCGCCATCGCGTACCAGCATCTATACCGGCATGCATCCTACCACCCTAGGCACCCATCATCACCGCAGCGCGGTGATCCGGCCCGCTGGAGTTGAGCTGCTACCGAAAATTCTGATGGATGCCGGATATGCCAGCACCAAACCGGACGAAGATATCAATCTGTATCTCTCCCAAGAGGAATATGAATCGTTCTACGACGCGGGCGATATCTGGGAAAAACGGCCTGCAGGCAAACCGTTCTTTGCCTACTTCAAACTCGGTAGCCCTCATGCCAGTGTGTTCAAACTGACGCCCGAAGCAGCCCGCAAGGAACGGTCACATCTGCTGAGGGACGAGGAACTGCACGACCAGCAGGATGCACCGGTGCCAACTTTTGTACCCGATACGCCGCTGTTCCGGGAGCGAATGGCGCTCTTCTATGATGCCCTCACCAACATGGACAAGCAGGTGGGAGAGATCCTTGGCAAATTGCAAGCGCATGATCTGACGAAAAATACCATCGTCGTATTCTGGGCCGATCATGGTTCGGGCTACCCCCGTGGCAAAATACACGCCTACGACGATGGACTGCATATCCCGCTGATCGTGAAATTCCCTGAAAAATACCGTCACCTCGCCCCGGGAGCCCCCGGCACCACGGTCGATGATTTGGTACTGCACATGGATCTGGCACCTACCGCGCTGCAGTGGGCAGGCATCCCCATACCCGACCATTTCCAGGGACGAACCCTGTGCGGGCCGAATAAAGGCGAAGTACGAGACTTTGTTTGCAGCGCCCGGGACCGGCTCGATAATAATCCGGAAATGGTCCGAACTATCCGCACGCACCAATACCGCTATAACCGCAACTTCCTACCGCACCAGCCCTATGCTTCGTTCTATCCGGACGGCGGTTTCTTTGCCGCTGTGCCGGAGGCGGGAACACCGGAACGCGACTTCTGGGAAACCTCCTGCTTGCCGGACGAGCAGAAAGTCCACGATCCCGACGGGGTGTTCCTGCTGTATGGACCACCCATCCTAGTCGAGCAGCACGGCCTGCCTCAGCAGTACCAACAATACCCCATCTGGCAGGACCATAAACCACTCGAAGAATTGTACGACATAGAGAGCGACCCCGAAGAGATCCACAATCTGGCCGATGATCCCGCCTTTAGCGACATCAAAGAGGAACTGCGTCGAAAGCTCTTTGGCTGGATGATCGAGACCGCCGACTTGGGGCTGCTCGATGAAACCGAGATCGTCGTGCGGGCGGCGGCCTATAACGGCGTCAGTCATCAGGTGGGTGTGCACTGCGATAATTTTGCGCGAATCCTAGAGACCGCCGACCTGGCGAGACGTGGGGATGAGGGCAGAAAAGAGCTGCTGATCCGGCTCGATGATCCGGACAGCGCAGTGCGCTACTGGGCTATTACCGGCCTCTCTTCCTGTGGTGTCGACGCCGAGACGGTTGCACGTATAAAGCCGCTCCTCGATGATGAGTCCATCAGTGTCAGCTTGGCGGCCGCCAACTGCCTCGTGTGCTCGGGCGAGGGCGCTGTGACCATAGCTGCTTTTACTAGATCCCTAAAAAGCGATATCCTTTGGGCGCGGATACGGGCCGGAGCCTACCTATCCTACTGCAGCAGGGAACAGCTTCGCCCGATGAAGCCGCTCATCCCCGCTTTACAGGTGGCGGCGGAAAAGCAAAACCTCTTTGGACCGGAGCATGACCCCCATATTAAGACCAATCAGTTTATGGGAATGCTCAACGCACAAAGAGATGTTATCGGCAAACGGTGGGTATTGGAAAGGGTGAAGAGGAGGATCGAATTGTCGCAAATACAAACGAACTCACAGGAATGAAAATTCCACATTTAATTGATAGGGAGAGATCCATGAGCACAGGATTTCAGGTTCTGGACGGGACGGAGAACGGTCGCCAAAAAATCCGCGACATCAACGTTATGATGCTACAAGGATCGCGCAGCTATACGCTGGTAAAGGTCATCGCCGAAGACGGCCTCTACGGAATCGGCGAGGCCTATGGCAGTCCAGGTGTAGGAGTGAAGGAGCAGATCGAGGCGATCAAGCCGTCCCTCATCGGACGGGACCCGCTGGAGATCGACGTGCTCTACACCACGATGGGCCAGAACCGCAACCCGGGCACCGGTTGGGCCGGTGCCAGCCGCACGGACGGCTCGGCCCATGCCCTAATGAGGGCTGCCAGCGGGATCGAGATGGCGCTGTGGGACCTGGCCGGAAAGATCTTGGGCGTGCCGTCGACGGTGCTGCTGGGAGGAAAATTCCGCGACAAGGTGCGCATTTATGACCACGCGCACCCGCGCGACATGCTCGACCCCGCCTCGTGTGCGGAGTGGGCACAGCAGGTCAAGGAAGACCCGGCCGGCATTACCTGCCACAAGTTTGGCTTCCCCCACACGACGCCGGATACCGACGCTGGACGCGATCTCGCGAACCGCGTGTTGACCGTGCGCGAGTTGCGACAAATCGAAGAGGGTTTTGCCAACTGCCGCGAGGCGCTCGGCTGGGACCACGACATCATGGTCCACTGCCACTGGGAATACGACGTGCGCACCGCAATCCAGATTGCAGAAGCCGTCGCACCGATCAAGCCCGTGTGGCTCGAAGATCCCATGATCGTGAACCACTCGGAGAGCTGGAAACGGCTAACGGCTAGCTCGCCGGTCCCGATCTGCACGGGCGAAAATCTGTGGCGGCGACACGAATTTGCAGATTTCATCGTCCATCAGGGCTGCGATATGCTGCACCCGGACCTGCGCAACAGCGGCGGCTTCTTAGAGAACAAGCGAGTGGCCGACATGGCCGAGGTCTGGGGCGTTCCAATGGCGACGCACAATACGGGCTCTCAGCTCAACACCTGGGCGACCTGCCAGTGGGCGGGATCGATTCGCGACTTCATCGCCTGCGAAACGGTCACGGGAAAAGGCGATTGGATGGACGAGTTGCTAGTCCTCGACGGGCCCTACATCGAGAACGGGGCTATTCGGATCACGGAGAAGCCAGGTTTCGGTGTCGACCTGAATCCGGACGTGGCCCAAGCCCATCTGGCGGAAGGGGAAACCTGGTGGGCCTGATGCGGTGCATAATCACCGAGTGAAACGCAGCTAGATCGTGCGCCATGGGCAGAGAAATTCAGACCGTCTAACAACGCTCGCGGCGCGGCGAACGCACATGTCATCCACCTTCCTTCCATACTCTGGAGAACGACCTAATGAAAATGCTCGTGCGTGCTCTCTGCTACCGCCCCAACAATTTTTTGGCAGAAATCGAGGGCGTGGAGTACGTCGTCGCTCCCACTCCCGAAGATGCGATACGGCTGGCTGCCGACATCGACGCAACAATCGATATTTGTAGCGAAGCCTTTATCGCAGCGGCGCCCAAACTGCGGTGGGTCCAGATGCTCAGCACCGGCGTCAACAACGCGCCTTTCGATCTGCTGCGCGAGCGCGGAATCGCGCTGACTAATGCCGGAGCATATGGCCCCAATATGGCCGATCACACCATGGCCTTTATGCTCATGCTGAGCCGCCAGATCCCCCAAATCCTGCGGCGGCAGCAAAAGGAACGATGGCTAAAAAAGGACAAACCCGTCCCCGACCCCGGCGAGCTGGACGGGCAGACGCTGCTGATCATAGGACTGGGAGGCATCGGGCTCGAAACGGCCAAACGCGCCGCCGCCTTTGGCATGCACATCGTCGCGACGCGGCGGCATATAGACCGACCTGCACCGGATTATGTCCATGAACTGCATCCTTTCGAGGCGCTGGACGATCTCTTACCCCGCGCTGACTGGATCAACGTCAGCGTGCCCTATACCGCCGACACAGTCGACCTCATCGGCGATCGCGAATTCGACCTAATGCGCGAAGGCGTCCATATGCTGTGTCTGGCCCGCGGCGGCATCATCAACACCGACGCCCTGCTGCGCGCCCTAGACAGCGGCAAGGTCGCAGGCGCAGGACTCGACGTGACAGACCCCGAGCCCCTACCCGACGACCATCCGCTGTGGGACTATCCGAATGTGATCATAACACCGCATGCGTCCGGGCAGTCCGAAGCCGCGCACCAGCGGCTGGGGGAGCTAGTGCTTGACAACGCGCAGCGATTTCTGCGGCACCAACCGCTGCGCAACATGGTCGACCTTGAGCTGCGCTACTAGAGATAGATAACAGACACATGGCCGCAGTGCCAGACCTTGCTCCCCGTTGCTTCGCATCCTATCTTGGAGCCCCGGTAATTTGATTGATTTAGTTTGGCTTTAGCTCGCACGAACGCATAGACTCCATTTCTCATGATTCGGCTCGTTACTCACTGTATTCTATAGGAAATCGCCCATGTCTCGTCCCAATATCGTTTTTATTATGGCCGACGATATCGGCTATGGCGATATCCACTGCTACAACCCGCGCTCGCGCATCCCCACACCCCATATCGACCGTCTCGCACGCGAGGGCATCCGTTTTACCGATGCCCATTCGCCCTCGGCCGTCTGCACGCCCACCCGCTACGGCGTGCTCACGGGCCGCTACTGCTGGCGCTCTGCCCTAAAAAACGGCGTGCTCTACGGCTATGAACCTCCTTTAATAGAACGCGACCGCCCAACGGTACCAGGCCTCTTAAAAGAGAACGGCTACCAGACGGCTTGCTTTGGCAAATGGCATCTCGGCATGGGCTATACCGCCAAAGAAGGTGCCGAGCTCGGCTTTGATCGCCCTCTGCCCTGGGGCAATAGCGAGCGCGCCTTTGAAGAGCAAATCGACTTTTCCGCCCCGCTCTTCGGCGGCCCCACGGACCTGGGTTTCGACTATTTCTACGGCACCTCCGGCTGCCCGACCTGCCAACCGCCCTACGGCTTTATCGAAAACGAACGCTTTGTCGAAGAGCCGAGCGTCTACCACGACCAGCCCGTATTCACCAGCCGCCCCGGCATGATGGTACCCGGCTGGCAGCACAAGGACGCCGACCCACAGATAACCAGCGCCGCCGTGCGTTATATAGAAGATCAGGCCCAGAGCGATAAACCCTTCTTTATGTACCTGTGCCCAGACGCCGCGCACGAACCCTGCACCAATGAGGTCGTGCCCGATTTTGCACGCGGACAGAGCGAGGCCGGACCGCGCGGCGACCTCGTCTGGCTCTTCGATTGGATCGTTGGACAGGTGATGGAAACGCTCGAAAAGACGGGCCAAACTGACAACACGCTCGTCGTCGTCACCAGCGACAACGGCGCCTTGCCCGGTGACCGCACGGGGCCGACCTCCTATCGCACCTACGGCCACGCCTCGAGCGGCAGCCTGCGCGGCTTTAAGTCACATATCTGGGAAGGCGGTCATCGCGAGCCTTTTATCGCCCGCTGGCCCGGCCGGATCGCCGCCGACACGATAAGCCAAGAGCTAGTCTGCCTAACCGACCTAATGGCCACCTGTGCCAGCCTCGCAGGCGCCGAACTGCCAGAGGGCGCAGGCGAAGATAGCGTCGATATCGGCCCGGCCCTCTTCGGCCAGAAACTGCACCAACCGCTGCGCGACCACCTGATACACCACTCGGGCACGGGCGTATTCTCGCTGCGCCAAGCCGAGTGGAAATGCATCTTCGAAACACAGGGATCCGGCGGCTGGCCGCCACCTCAAGGTGGCCCACCCGAAGCGGGTACACCCGGCCAGCTCTACAACCTCTTCGACGACCCAGCAGAAGAAATGAACCTCTGGGAAATACGCCCGCGCGTCGTCGCCGACATGCAGGGCCTGCTCGATTACCAGCGCACAGACCGACCCTAAGACATGTATCGCGCTTTATAACGGAGACGAATATGACCACCCCCTACGAACCCAACCAGGTCCTTTCCGCGCGCGAATATCAGAGCGTCGGCAAGCGGCCCGTGCGCCACGACGGCATCGAAAAGGTCACGGGCAAGGCGCGCTATAGCGCCGATATCTCGTTGCCCGGCATGCTCTATGGCAAGGTGCTGCGCAGCCCGCACGCGCACGCGCGAATTAAGTCCATCGACCTCTCTAAAGCCCTGGCACTGCCCGGCGTGCGCGCCGCGATCACCGCCGACGATTTTGCGCCGCTGCCCGCAGGAGACCCAGGCTTTTCTTTTACCTGCACCAATGTCATGGCGCGCGACAAAGTGCTCTACAAAGGTCACGCACTGGCGGCGGTCTGCGCGACAAACCTCTCTATTGCCGAAGAGGCTTTAGCGCTGATCGAGGTAGAATACGAAGTGCTGCCCGCCGTCTTAAGCGCCCGCGAGGCCATGCGACCCGACGCACCCGTCCTGCACCCCAACCTGCCCGTGCCACCGCCGGCTGCCGGCGAGACAATTGCCACTGCGCCCAATGTGGCCAACCGCTTTGAATTTGTCGTCGGCGATATAGAACAAGGCTTTTCTCAGGCCGAAGTGCGCGTAGAAAAAGAGACGACGACCAAGGCCATCCACCAAGGCTATATCGAACCACACGCCGGTACTGCACAGTGGCAAGAAGACGGCCACCTGACGCTGTGGTCGAGCAGTCAGGGGCACTTTAATATCCGCGACTTCACCGCCCGCTGTATCGGCATCACCAACTCGAAGATCAAAGCCGTGCCCATGGAAATCGGCGGCGGTTTTGGCGCCAAGCTACGCGCCTACTGCGAACCCGTCGCCGCTCTACTAGCGCGTAAAGCGGGCGCTCCCGTCAAAGTGACCATGAGCCGCAAAGAGGTGTTCGAGGGCACTGGCCCTACTTCAGCCACCCATATTACCGTGCGACTCGGTGCGACAAAGGACGGCAAGTTACAGGCCGCCGAAGCGATTATGACCTATGAAGCGGGCGCCTTCCCCGGCTCTTCGGTGCAGGGCGGAGCGCGCTGCATTATGTCGCCCTACGCTATCCCCAACGCGCGCATCGAAGGCTTTGACGTCGTGTGCAATTCGCAGAAGACGGCCGCCTACCGCGCTCCCGGTTCGCCGGCGGCGGCCCTGGCCTTCGAGACAGCACTCGACGAACTGGCGGAGAAGTTGGGCATGGACCCAATCGACCTGCGTCTCAAAAACAGCGCCCAACAAGGAACGAGAAATGTCATCGGCACGCTCATGCCTAAGATCGGCTTTGTCGATGTATTAGAAGCGGCCAAGAACCACCCACACTATAGCGCGCCTTTGACTGGTCCCTTTCGCGGTCGCGGCATCGCCTCGGGCTATTGGGGCAACGGTTCCGGTCCCGCCTCTGCCGTGGCCACCGTGATGAGCGACGGCACCGTAGCACTAAACGAGGGCTCGCCCGATATCGGCGGCTCGCGCACGGCCATCGCCCAACAGTTTGCCGAAACGCTGGGCATAAGCGAAGCGGACGTCAAGCCGCAAATAGTTGATACCGACACCATCGGCTATACTTCTAACACAGCCGGCAGCAGTGCCACCTTTAAGTCGGGCTGGGCCGCCTACGAAGCCGCGCAGGACATCGCCCGCCAAGCCGTTGCGCGCGCCGCCCAATTATGGGAGTGTGACGCCGGCGAAGTCGAATATGCCAACGCCGCATTCACGCACAAAACGGACTCGTCCAAGCGCATGAGTTTTAAAGGGCTGGCGGCCCAGCAGAACGAAACGGGAGGACCCATCGTCGGCCGCGCCGGCGTCAATAAAGGCGGCGCCGGCCCCACGATAGCCACCCATATCGTCGACGTAGAAGTAGATCCAGAAACGGGCAAGGTCGAGATCCTGCGCTACACGGCCGTACAAGACGCGGGCAAAGCCATTCACCCCTCGTATGTAGAAGGGCAAATGCAGGGCGGCGCGGCCCAAGGGGTTGGCTGGGCGCTAAATGAGGAGTATTTCTTGGGCGCAGACGGGCACATGCAAAACTCGAGTTTTCTCGACTACCGCATGCCTACGAGTTTAGACCTACCGATGATCGACACAGTCATAGTCGAAGTCCACAACCCCGGTCACCCCTACGGCGTGCGCGGCGTTGGCGAAGTACCCATCGTGCCGCCGCTGGCCGCCATCGCCAATGCCATCTACCAAGCCATTGGCGTGCGCATCGACGATTTGCCCATGAACCCGGCGCGGGTATTGGCCGCGCTAAAGCAGCGGGAGCACTAGGACACATCTATGCAACGATCACTAGAAGAGCATTTTGCAGAATATAGCCGCGACGGTTATACCATTTTTAAAGGCTATATGCCGCCGGAGCGCCTGCGCGCCGTGCGCGCAACCGTCGACCCTGAATTCGACCGACGCTTTGCCGAACACCCCAACAGGGCGCGCACAACCATCGCCAATATCCTCGGTCACGATGCGCTGGCACCGCTGCTCACAGAGCATATTATCAACGCGCAGGTATTAGACTTTGCCGAACGCGTGATGGGCCCCTTTGTCCAGCTCGACTCTTTCGAAATCACCGGCTTCCCCTCGCGCCCCGCCAACGAGCGCAACCAAGTCGCCCAGTGGCACCGCGACGCCTTTAACTATTCCGATATGTGGGGCGAGCACCCGGCCAGCGCACACTTTAAGCCACATCCTTATACCGCGCCGACGGCCTGCAATTGTCTCACCTACCTACAGGATATGGACGAAGAGAGCGGTGCCCTGCGCGTCGTGCCCGGCTCCCATCTAGATTTCAGTTATATCAAAAAAGAGGACCGAGAAAAGCCGCACGCGCGCGAGCTGCTAGTGCGATTAGAAGCGGGCGATATGGTCTTCACGCACAACGAGATCCTACACGCCGGTTCAATCAATATCAAAGAGCAGACCCGCTACTTTATCAGCGCCTATTTCCAGCGCATCGGCCTGCCGCACCGAGACCGCTTTGACTACCCGCAGATCGAGGCGATTTGCGCCGAGGCGCAGAAGAGAAACGATCGGCGCACCTTGCGACTCTTTGGCATCGACCCGCTCTTTGCTGAGCGCGAGCAGGCGGCGTGGCAAAAGATGATAGAGGAAGATCGGGCGGCGATAAATACGTGATCCACCTAGAGACCGAACACCTAGTGATTAGGGATCATATCCCAGAAGATCTACAGC
>Ga0055584_100003614_pt1 | contig 15214 bp, 12 predicted proteins | sample OSDHelmetaG_FD_58716 | JGI IMG/M metagenome (GOLD analysis project Ga0055584, IMG submission 58716) | Pelagic marine sediment microbial communities from the LTER site Helgoland, North Sea, for post-phytoplankton bloom and carbon turnover... | ecosystem: Environmental > Aquatic > Marine >... | reverse complement strand
GTGGATAAGGCGCTTTTGAAATATGCAGAGAACATTGCCAAAGAATCACGTCTTTTATGCTTTGATGAATTTCATGTCACCGACATTGCTGATGCCATGATTTTGGGCCGGTTGTTCACGGCACTTTTCGATCATGGTGTTGTCTGTGTGATGACATCCAACTGGCCACCGCAACGTTTGTATGAAGGTGGTTTGCAACGTGATCACTTTATGCCCTTTATCGCATTGCTGAGTGACCGTATGGATGTGGTGGAACTGGATGGTGGTGTTGATTACCGCTTGCAATGCCTTACCGATACGGGGGTTTATTTTTGGCCCCTGGCACAGCGGGCGCTGGCTGATGATGTGTTTGATAAACTGACTGGTGGTGCTGCGGTTTGCACAGAAGAACTTACGGTCAAGGGACGGACAATTCATGTGGGTACTGTGGCCAAGGGTGTGGCACGCTTTAGTTTTTCGCAATTGTGTGAACAGCCAATGGGAGCCGAGGATTACCTCTCAGTTGCGCGTGCCTATCACACAATTTTTCTCGAAGGCGTACCAAAGCTTGGCTATGACAGACGTAATGAAGCCAAGCGCCTGATGATCTTAGTGGATGCACTTTATGATAATGGAACAAAGCTGGTTGTCAGCGCTGATGCCCCGCCGGACCAACTGTATCGCGGGCACGATCACGGCTTTGAGTTTCAACGCACGGCCAGCCGTTTGATCGAAATGCAATCTCCCGAATACATTGGTGAATAAGTACGAGGCTTATCCGGATTCTGCTGCTGTGGAAGAGCAGAATACAACATCTCGTGATATTGCTACAAATGCTGAACGCACCCTTTCCTTTACCTGTGTTTTTAGGGTAATGTAGAGCCGTGTGGTTCTTTATAAAGAAAATTCTTGGTCGTTCATACCGCTCGTCACAAAAACGTGACCCAGAGCGCTATGAAAGTGAAAAACAACAAGCGCGCTCGGATGATACGAAGAAGCGCATGACGCTGGCCAAAAGCACCACAACGCATCAGGAAATTTTATACTATCTCGCGGAGCATGATCCGGATCCTGCGGTGCGTAAGGCTGTCGCGCTGAACTCCTCTACGCCGCTACAGGCAAGTGCTATTTTGGCTCGGGATAATGATGTGGATGTGCGTTATGCACTGGCAGAACGATTATTGAATCTACTTCCTGATCTTGAACCGGGCCGTCAGAGCCAGCTTTATGCCTTCGCGGTGCAGGCGCTCGGAACACTGGCTCTGGATGAGATGCTTAAAATTCGTAAGGCACTGTCCAGTACATTGAAGGACTATGCGCATGCGCCACCGAAAGTCGTGGGGCAACTTGCCCGCGATGTTGAACGAGAGATATCAGAGCCGGTTTTACGTTTTTGCGCAGCTGTGTCCGATGAAGATTTGCTGGAAATCCTGCGCGATCATCCGGCTGATTGGGCGGTTGAAGCGATCGCAGGGCGGCCAACTGTTAGTGATAAGGTTTCGCGTGCTGTTATAAAAACAGATAACCGGCCGGCGGGGAGTATGCTTTTGGGTAATAAGGGCGCTCAAATTGGTATAAAGACGTTGGAAGCTGTTATCGAACGGGCGCGCCGCTATCCGGAATGGCAAAAACCTGTCGCTATGCATAAAATGCTCTCCGCTGATATGGCGGAAGCCTTGGCGGAGTTTGCAGATGCTTCTGTACGTGATGTTCTTATTAATCGCAGCGATTTTGATAAAGCTTCTGTCGAGGGTATCTCTGCCGTATTCCGCCGTCGCCTTGATTTCGCAGGAGCGCAGGAGCGTAGCGACGAAGATCCTGATAAAAAAGTTATACGGCTGCAAAAAAAAGGAGAGCTGTCCGAGGAAGCTATTTCCGACGCGTTAGCCATGGGGGAAAAAGATTTCGTATATGCCGCGTTGGCCAATAAGGCGGAAACATCTGTGGAAATGGTTGTAAAGATTTTTGATATGCGTGCGCCGAAGCCGATTGTAGCGCTTTGCTGGCGCGGAGGATTGGGCATGCGCTTTGCCTTGAAGCTGCAAAAGGAGCTGGGCCGTGTGCCTGCACAAGAGCTTTTATACCCGCGTGGTGGTACCGATTATCCCATGACCAAAGATGAATTGCTCTGGCAATTGGAGTTTTTGGGGCTCAAAGCGGCCTGATTTTAAATATTAAGCATTGAGCATCTGTATTCACCCTCTTGTATGGCGTGCGCAAAACGGGTATTTCTTGAAGCAGTGTAAATATTTGAAAAACAGGAGCTTTAATCATGGCACGCAGAAATAAAATCGCACTGGTCGGTGCAGGACAAATTGGCGGTACGTTGGCATTGCTGGCGGGTATGAAGGAGCTGGGCGATGTGGCGATTGTCGATATCGCTGAAGGTGTGCCGCAAGGCAAGGCGCTGGATCTGATTGAAGCGTCGCCGGTCGAAGGGTTTGATACGACATTCAGCGGCAGTAACGATTACGATATTATCCAGGATGCTGATGTTGTTATCGTGACGGCGGGTGTGCCGCGTAAGCCGGGGATGAGCCGTGATGATCTGATCGGCATTAATACCGGTGTGATGCAGTCTGTCGGTGAGAACATTAAAAAATATGCGCCGAAAGCATTTGTGATCGTTATTACCAATCCTCTGGATGTGATGGTAGAGGTTATGCAGCGTGTGACGGGTATGCCGTCCAACATGGTTGTCGGTATGGCGGGTGTTTTGGATTCTGCGCGCTTCCGTTACTTTCTGGCTGAAGAATTTAATGTGTCCGTGGAAGATGTGACTGCGTTCGTGCTCGGTGGGCATGGTGATACAATGGTGCCGTTGATGCGTTATTCCACTGTCGGCGGTATTCCTTTACCTGATTTGGTGAGCATGGGATGGACAACGCAGGAAAAACTGGACTCGATTGTTCAACGTACCCGTGATGGTGGTATCGAAGTTGTGAACTTGTTGAAAACCGGATCTGCATTTTATGCGCCGGCCTCAAGTGCTATTGCTATGGCGGAAAGCTACCTGAAGGACAAAAAGCGCGTTTTGCCCTGTGCGGCAAAATTAAACGGTGAATACGGTGTGAAAGACCTGTATATCGGTGTGCCTGTTATTATCGGTGCTGGCGGAGTCGAGAAAATCATCGAAATCAAAATGAATGCGGATGAGCAAAAAATGTTTGATGAGTCCGTTGAAGCCGTACGCGGATTGTTGGGCGCGATTGATAAGGCAGCCTGAATATTTCCTGATTGATTAACCCTGTGTGAGGGCGCTTGGTACGGGTGTTTGTTCCTGAGGCGTTGGCGCCGACTCCGGAGCTGTCGTTGCTGGGGTGGCAGCATTTGCAAACGCACCACTCATGTTGATACTGCTTGTCAGCCCACTACGGGTGATGGTTTCGCGGCTGGTATTTTCAATGCTGGTGTTTTCTGCCTGTACATTTTGATCAAGCGTATTTTTTTGTGCCAGCACCATGTCATATTTGTCACCAAATTCATTGGCCATCATTTGATTGGCTTCGGCGGGAGACATGCCGGCGAGATCTGTTTTTAATTGTGTTAGTTCTTCTGTGCGATGATCAAAATTGTCTTTATCGTTCTCGGCTTGAAGTTGTTCATCCGCGCTCAGTTGCTCATTGTACATCTTTGCTTCCGCGCCAATGGATGCTTTGTTAAGCAGTGCAATTTCCCGATCCAGATAATTTTCGGGTGTGTAGTTTTGTTCCAAACGATCTGTGGCGGCCACTAATTCCGCATTGGCGTCTGTGTCTGCGTCTTCTATATGTTCAATGTTATCAGCCGCCGCAGTGTTTTTCTTAAAATCTTCATAATTGCTCGTTATTTCTTCCATGCTCTTGCCGGACATAGAAGCGGCCTGTTTGACTCTATCTATGTCGGTGTCGCTTAATTTTTTACCATGAGAGTTAACAAGTTCTATTTCTCCATTTTCATTGGTTTGATGAAATATGCGGCGGTTTTTTATAGCGTCCATGGAATCAAATGTAATCGCGCCATCTGGTATTGTTGAAATATCTTGCTTGTCATAGGCACGCACTGGCCCGTCATCTGTCACCATATAATATTCAATGTCACCATTGGCATTTACGCTGCTGTAATAAACTTCATCATTGTCACCCAGGAAGACAGTGTTTTGCGTTGTGTCATACAAGCTGTTGAAAGTTTTGTCGCAATGGTCCTCCCACTCCGGTGCGTCCAGGGCGTTGCCGTATTTGGCCATATCTATGGTTTCAGAAAGGGCATGCGTCATCATCATGTGCCGGGCGTGATCTTTGCGGCTGTTTTCTTGTGCTTCGTTTGTAGAAAACATTCCCTTGCCATTCAGTTTATCGCGCATGTTTTTGATGCGCATACCGTTTTGGGTGCGCGGGTTGGCATCAAAATCCTGATTGTGCCCGTGAAAGCCGTAATCGTCCGCGTGACTTAACCCGGAAGCTTCATTAAAAATTTGACGGTAATCCCCTAGTGCCACGCTCAATACACCCTGTTTTTTCTTATATTTATGCCTTTGCACCACTATATTTACCCAAATATGTTAATTATCGGTTAACTTTCCCCGTATGCAGCCCGTTGCCGTTTGCGGGCGGGAAGGTTAAAGTAGTAGTCCTGTTTGGCGGTCTATTATCAACCTTCTGTAAGTAAAGGGACTTTTTATGAACATCCATGAGTATCAGGCAAAAGAACTTCTGCGTAAGTACGGTGTGGCAACGGGCGAAGGGCTCCCCGCACTATCCGTGGATGAAGCGGTCGCGGCGGCAGAAAAGCTTGGCGGTCCTGTCTGGGTGGTAAAAGCACAAATTCATGCTGGCGGACGCGGCAAGGGCGGTGGCGTGAAGGTTGTTCAGTCCCTTGATGATGTGAAAAAAGAAGCCGAGAACATTCTGGGTATGCAATTGGTCACACACCAGACCGGACCGGAAGGACAAAAAGTGCGCCGCCTTTACATTGAAAAAGGTGCAGACATTGCGCAGGAATTATATTTGAGTGTGTTGCTTGATCGCGCGACCAGTCGTGTGACATTCATGGCATCCACTGAAGGTGGAATGGATATCGAGGAGGTGGCGCACAAAACGCCGGAAAAAATTATTCATGTGTCTATCGATCCGACAACGGGCATGCTGCCCTTTCATGCACGTAAATTAGCATTTGGGCTGGGGCTGTCCGGCGCTGCGGTAAAATCAGCTACAAAATTCATGATGGCGATGTATAAAGCCTATACGGAACTGGATGCTTCACTGGTGGAAATTAACCCGTTGGTGCTCACCAAACAAAATGAGATTATTGCGCTGGATGCAAAGATGAATTTCGATGACAATGCATTGTTCCGTCATGCGGATGTTTCTGCGTTGCGTGATGAGGATGAAGAAGATGAAAAAGAGCGCATTGCAACAGATCATGAACTGTCTTACGTGGCGCTGGATGGTAATATCGGCTGCATGGTTAACGGCGCAGGCTTGGCTATGTCGACGATGGATATTATCAAGCTTTATGGCGGAGAGCCTGCAAACTTCCTCGATGTCGGTGGCGGCGCAACGGCAGAGCGTGTGACAGCGGCTTTCAAACTTATTTTATCGGATGCAAATGTTAAGGGCGTGTTGGTGAATATTTTTGGTGGCATTATGAAGTGTGACATCATCGCCGAAGGCATTATCACGGCAGCCAAAGAAGTGAAGCTGCATGTGCCGCTGGTTGTACGCCTTGAGGGTACGAACGTTGATAAGGGCAAGAAAATTCTGGCGGGATCCGGCTTACCGATCATTGCGGCTGACAACCTTGCCGACGCGGCCGAAAAGGTTGTCAGCGCAACGAAAAAGGCACTAGCGGCCTAGAAAGAACAGCCTAGGGCAAAGACTGTCCGGTTAATAATTTATCATTCCGGTTCTGGGCAGACACGCAAGTTTTGGCGATCCAGATGGCTACAGAATTCAGGCGGTAATGCGCGCGGGGCGGCATCTTTCATTGGCTTGGATGGGATTATATGGTCGACAATGCCCAGAGCCTTTGCTTCTTTGCCGCCATCCAGCCACAAATCAATGGTCATGATAGAATGCAGTACTTTCGGCGAGAGGCCCGAGTGACGCGATAAAATATTCACTAATTGTTCATTGAAGCGGTCTGCGGACAGTGCATCCGCTTTCATTTCTGTAATTTTCCCTCGTGATGAAGATGATACTTCATGTAAGAGAACGTGGCAGTTTTCGTAGGCATAGCGCTTGCCTGCCGTGCCGCCGGCCAGTAAAACCGAACCCATCGATGCTGCCATGCCTTCGCATACTGTGCGGACATCGTTGTTTATGGATCGCATGACGTCATAAATCGCCAGGCCGTCGGAAACAGACCCGCCGGGTGAGTTGATAATCATTGTGATTTCTTTTTTGGGATCTATGGCGTTCAGGTGTCGTAGGCGCTTTATAACTTTTTGGGCTGAGGTTGTGTCGACCCGGCCTGTCATGCGTACGGTCCATTTCGGGTCGATTGTAAGCGGGGGTGTGTTTTTGAAATTGCTGTTAGCGTGCTTTGTTAAGGAAGATGGTTGGGCGGTATCTGTGTTTGCCAGAGCGCTGGTGCTTCCGGTTAGAATCATACTCATGCTAAGGACGGTGGCGGCCATAAAAGAGGCGGCGGCGCTGAGTTTACTTTTTTTAGGTGTGGAGTTTGTAGGCGCAGAATTATTGCCGGCTGTGCCGGCCTGGTCGGCCAGATGCTTCATTCGTGATGCTCCCTGTTCAGGTTTTAGTTTTTTATTTTATTAGTCTGCATTTTTACGCAGTTATATTACTTTACCGCTGTGTGATTTGAAGTCAACAGCGCATTTTTTTTAGATTTTTTACGGGAAGAAAAATTATGTGAGATCCTGGCCCGGCGGCAGGGGCGTTTTGTTCATTGCTGTTTTTTCAGCGGCAGGACGTTTTAGACTACGAGGCAAAGGTGTTTTGTCGCCCATAATTCTTTCCATGTTCTTATAAAAGTTTTCGACGGAGCGCGGCTTTCCGTTTTTCTTAAACAATCCCGGATTTCCGCGGACGGCTGATGGATCTGCGTAATCAGGATCGGATGCTTTAAAATCTTTTTTGGCGGGGTCGGCATGGGCGGTCAGAAAGTTGATGGCGCCATTATGGCCCAGAACATGCGCGATTTTTACATCGGCCGGTGTCAGCGGGCGTTTTAGATGTTTCTTTAGTGCCTTAATACGACTTTTGTCGTCACCTTTTTTCTTTAGATAACGAATGAGTCCGGCGACTTTATCACGGAATCCTTTATCAACCTTTATAATGCCTTCGCGTACATATTCGCGTGTCATGATGATGGAGACATCGGGGTCTTCGATCAACTTCCAGATGGCCTTGGCATCACCGTTTTTAGTAATATGGTAGCCAAGCTTTTTATTGTTGGGCTTTATGTGTTCTGCCAGTTCTGCAGCATAAGACGGCAGTATATCCTGGCATTTATAAAGATACTCCAATTGTGTTTGCGGCATGAACTGCCCCAAACCGCGTGCGCCTTCTTTACTTTTTGCTTTCGTTTTGAAGGCGCTCTCACTTTTAATAAGCTGCTTGATAACACTATTGGGGATGGGATCATTTTTTGTGTGATACTCAATTTTCGCCAGCAGCTCTTTTTTACTCCATTTATATTTATAGTCCGGCTGGTCATCACTAGAAAAAATGCTGGTTAGGCTGGTTAAAAGTCTGTCGTTCTTTTTTACATTTTTTTGCTGCTCTGATTTTTTTTCTTTGGGCTGTGCCGATGATGTCCATGCGGGCGCTAGCGTGGATGATGGTCCGGCGCTGTCAGGCATAAGTTGTTTTGTCGGCGCTTTTGTGCGTATGTGCGATGTTGCAGCCTGTGCTTGTCCGGTGTTGCTATTAAATACAGTGCTTAGTTTGTTTTTTGACCAGTCTCCGATGTCTTCGTGAAAGACGCCGACCATGACCCCTGCCAGAAAAATGGGCGCAAACGTATAGCCGAGCCAGCGCCTTACGGTGCGAGCTCTTTGTCTCATCCGGTCCATCAGCCCCATGGGCTCTTCTTTTCTACGGCGTGCCATTTACTCTTTTACTTATATCCCTTTCATCTATTAAAGATGTCCCTCTATTGAGCGTGTTCGTTTATTAAACGCGATTTTGTAATATAAAACGTTAATATCGCTAACGCATTCTTATTATGGGAATTATTGGCAAAAAGTCAAGGGAAAAGAGCGCGTCATACGACTTTGCGCGCTGTTGATTAGCCTCCGCGCTTGACGTACCCTTGTTCGGTCACAAATGAGAGGGTGTTATGGCAGTATTGGTTAGTAAGGAAACGAAGGTTATTTGTCAGGGGTTTACGGGTTCGCAGGGCACATTCCACAGCGAACAGGCTATTGCCTATGGTACCAACATGGTCGGCGGGGTCACGCCGGGCAAAGGCGGCAGCCAGCATCTGGATCTTCCCGTCTTTAACACGGTGGGCGAGGCCAAGGAAAAAACCGGCTGTGATGCCACGGTGATTTACGTGCCACCGCCTTTCGCGGGTGATGCCATTCTGGAAGCACTGGATGCAGAGATCCCTCTGATTGTTTGCATTACCGAAGGCATTCCTGTTCTTGATATGGTGCGCGTGAAACGTGCCTTGCAAGGATCAGCAAGCCGTCTGATCGGACCAAACTGTCCCGGCATTATTACGCCCGGTGAATGCAAGATTGGCATTATGCCCGGCCACATCCACAAGCGTGGCAAGGTTGGTATTGTGTCGCGTTCCGGCACGTTGACCTATGAAGCCGTAGCACAGACAGCCGCTGTTGGTCTGGGGCAAACGACTTGTATTGGTATTGGTGGTGACCCTGTGAACGGTACCAACTTTATTGATTGCCTTGAAATGTTTCTGGCTGATGATGAAACAGAATCTATTCTGATGATTGGCGAGATCGGCGGCACGGCGGAAGAAGAAGCCGCAGAATTTTATAAAGCACAGAAAAAGAAAAAGCCGATTGCAGGCTTTATTGCTGGTACAACGGCTCCTCCTGGGAAACGCATGGGGCATGCAGGAGCTATCATTTCCGGCGGGCAGGGCACAGCAGCATCAAAGTTCGATGCGATGCGGTCCGCAGGATTTGAAATCTCTGAAAGTCCGGCAACGCTGGGTGAGGCCGTTGTCAAAGCCATGGCAGCTTAGAAGCTGAAGAACTTGTAAACGCGAGGAACGATCATGACCGGGAAAACACATCTGAGTGATTTGTCAAATGAAGAGCGCACATTAATTGTGGGGCTGCCTTATCGTGTAGGTATGTGGGTTAGCCAGAGCGAAGATGATGGCGGCGAGTCGGATGATGAGCGCGAGGCCGCAGCGTTGGAAAAAACGTTGCATGGTTTGGCAAAGGCAGAAAAAGTGCCGGTGTTCGTGCGCGAAGTTCTGGGGGAAACATTGGCCCACCAGAATCTCTGGCCGGAATGGGCGGAGGATACGTTCCGGATTTTGCCCGATTGCGAACGTGCCGTAAAAATCCTGGATGAAAAATGCAGCAAATCAGATCGTAATAATTTCAAAAAGGCATTGAAACGGATTGCTGTGAGCGTTGCGGGTGCTTACGGGGAATATGGCGATTTCGACGGCGATTCGGATAAAGGCATGATCGGCCGTTTTATCTCTAAAATTAAAGGTTCTCAGGGTAAGGCCGAGGATTTTATGAATATAAGCCCCGGTGAAGAGGACGCTCTGCGCAATCTTTCTGCTGCCTTGCGCACGGATGATGATTAACCGCCTGTTGCGGCCAGTTTCCTGTTTTAAATCCCTATGTTTTAGCTAGAATGGAAGTGCTCTGTTTTTCGAGGATGCTTTGCGGAGGGCGCTTTAATCTTGCTGACAAATTTTACAGAAGAAGAACGGTTGTTACTTGTGGCGCTTCCCTACCGTGTGGGGTTGTGGGTTAGCCGCTGTGATGAAACGGGCGGGGCTCACTCTGAAGAAGTGGAGATTGCGGCGCTGCGGAATATCGTCACAGGTTTCGTTGAAGATTTTTTGAAAGCGGAACTGGTTGAAACGATTATGCGTGAAACTGTCGCGCGCAAGGATCTCTGGCCGGAATGGGAAAAGGATACGGATAACGTTCTCGAAGAATGTACGCGTGCGGTTGAAATTGTATCGTCGCAGCTTGATGAAAAATACACGACAGCTTTTAAAAGCAATCTGATGGAAATTGGAATGACGGTTGCGCTTGCTTTTCGTGAGTTTCACAAAGGCCAGCCTTTGGCAGAAAAATTAAAAGTATATATGCGTTATTATCGCCAGCGTTTGTTGGCGATGATGAGGAAAGAACAAATACTAAGTCTTGATGAATATTTGAATATCAGTAGTACGGAACATCAAGCTTTGATGGAACTGGCAGAAGCGTTGCGTCTTGAATATCGTGAAGGCGCAGCGGTGCAGGGCTATTCTTATGGCGCTGGTACTGCGGATGATGTAGCAGAGGGATAATAAAGCATGGCTTTTCTAGAACAATTCTCGGACGAAGAGAAAAAACTTCTTGTGTCACTTCCCTACAGGGCAGGCATATGGATCAGCACAGTTGATCGCTCCGGTGGAGCCGAATCAAAAAAGGCTGAACTGGAGGCGCTTGAAAAAATTATGGATGAAAAAGCGCGTGGTATGTTTGAATCGGCTCTGGTTCATGAGGTTATGGCAGAGGCTTGTACGCACAAAAGTGATTGGCCGGAATGGGCACAGGAAACGAGGAGCATTACTGCTGATTGTGAACGTGCCGTTGCCGTTATTGCGCAAAAATTGAGCGCGCATGATGTTGAGGCTTATCGTAGCAACCTCATGCATATTTCTGTTTCTGTTGCGCGCGCATTTCGCGAGTTTAATATTAACGCATCTTTCTTTGCGCAGCTTGTGGCGGCAGCGCGTATTTTTCTCGACAAGCTTGTCGGCAAGGCTGTCGGTCAGGTTTACGAGTCTGAAAGTTTATTGAATATCAGTTTTGAAGAAGATGTCGCGCTGGCTGGGTTGTCAAAAGCTCTGGGGCTGTCCGGCAACGAAGAGGACGTTCTTGAGGATAATGAGGGCAATACGAATGAGTAGCGTAAATAATAATATGAGTTTTCTGACGGGCGCGAATGCCGAATATATTGCACATCTTTACAATAGCTATTTGATCAGCCCGGAGAATGTTGATTCTAGTTGGCGTGCTTTTTTTGAGGATATGAATGAAGATGAAGCGGCACTGCTAAAAGAGCTGCACGGTGCTAGTTGGACGCCGATGCAAAATCGCCGGGACCAGAATGGCTTTAATAAATTTACCAAAAGCACACACGCTGACCCGGATGCGCCGCATGCGAATGGAAACGGTAGTAGCGCGCATGCGCCGGTGGACCCTGATGCCTGGGCACAGGCGCAGGATTCTATTCAGGCACTGTTGTTAATTCGTGCTTACCGCATGCGAGGGCATATGGTGGCTAACCTTGATCCGCTGGGATTGAAAGACCCGGATTATCATTCGGAACTGGATCCGGCGCATCACGGTTTTTCCGAGGCGGACTATGATAGACCGATTTTTCTCAATGGCGTTCTCGGACTTGAATACACAACCATTCGTGAAGTTCTTCAGATTTTACGCGACACGTACTGCAATACGATCGGCGTTGAATATATGCATGTGACGGACCCGGAGGAAAGATCCTGGATTCAGCAACGCATTGAAGGACAGCGCAATCAAATTGATTTCACTGTGAATGGTAAGCGCGCCATTTTACAACGTCTGACTGCATCTGAATGTTTCGAGCAGTTTTTGCATACCAAGCATCAGGGTACAAAGCGTTTTGGTCTTGATGGTGGTGAATCGTTAGTGCCGGCGATGGAGCAAATCATGAAACGTGGCGGGCAATTGGGCCTGCAGGAGATTATTGTCGGTATGTCGCACCGTGGGCGCTTGAATGTTTTGACCAATGTGATGGGCAAGTCCTTTACGGCTGTGTTTTCGGAGTTTCAGGGTAACTCTTCAAACCCGGACGATGTGCAAGGCTCCGGTGATGTGAAATATCATCTGGGAACATCCGGTGACCGCGATTTTGATGGCAATACAATTCACCTGTCTCTTACGGCGAACCCGTCTCACCTCGAAGCGGTTGACCCGGTTGCCATTGGTAAGGTGCGCGCAAAACAAGTGCAGCGTAATGATAGAAATGCAGAAACGGTGATGCCAATTTTATTGCATGGCGATGCCGCTTTCGCGGGGCAGGGCTTGGTGGCGGAAACGCTGATGATATCGGAGCTTCCCGGTTATCGGGTGGGTGGTACGGTTCATATTGTTGTGAATAACCAGATTGGCTTTACAACGACTCCCAAATACGGGCGCTCGGGCCCTTATTGCACGGATGTGGCAAAGATGTTGTCGGCTCCTATTTTTCATGTGAATGGTGATGATCCAGAAGCTGTTGTTCATGTAGCGCGGATTGCTACTGAATTTAGACAGAAATTTAAAAAAGATGTTGTCATCGATATGTTCTGTTATCGCCGATATGGACACAATGAAGGGGATGAGCCCGCCTTCACGCAGCCCTTAATGTACAAGAAAATACGCTCCCTTAAGTCTACGCGCGAACAATATGCGGCGCAGCTTGTGGCGGAAGGTGCATTGTCTGCTGAAGAAGCGACTGCCATGGTTGATGAATTTAATCAATACCTCGAAGATGCTTTTGTATCTGCTACCAGCTATAAGCCCAACAAGGCGGATTTCCTTGAAGGTGCTTGGAGCGACATGACGATTGCGCATGGTGACGCGCGCAAGGGTGAAACCGCACTGGACCAGAAGATGTTTGATAAAGTCGGTCGGGTTTTGACGGAGTTACCAAAAGAATTTCATCCTAATTCAAAAATTGTGCGCCAGCTTGAAACCAAGAAGAAAATGTTTGCCAGTAAAAACAGCTTTGACTGGGCAACAGCAGAGGCTTTGGCGTTTGGGTCGTTGGCAGCGCAAGGCTATAGTGTGCGCTTGTCCGGGCAGGATGTCGGGCGTGGTACATTTTCCCAGCGCCATGCCATTTTGTATGATCAGGAAAACGAAGATAAATACATTCCGCTGCAACATGTTGACGAAAATCAGGGGCAGGTTGAAGTGCATGACTCGCCGCTGTCCGAGGCCGCTGTGCTCGGGTTTGAGTATGGTTATTCATTGGCCGACCCTAAAACACTCGTGATGTGGGAGGCGCAGTTTGGTGATTTTGCCAACAGTGCACAAGTGCTGATCGATCAATTTATAAGCTGTGGCGAATTAAAGTGGTTGCGCATGTCGGGCCTTGTTATGTTGTTGCCGCACGGTTTTGAAGGGCAGGGGCCGGAACACTCCTCTGCCCGGCTGGAGCGTTTCTTGCAACTGAGCGCAGAAGATAACTGGCAGGTTTTGAATTGCACGACACCGGCAAACTATTTTCATGCACTGCGGCGGCAGATGTGCCGTGACTTCCGTAAGCCTCTTATTATCATGACTCCTAAATCATTGCTGCGGCATAAATTGGCCGTATCTCCGAAAGAGGACTTTATGATCGGCAGCAGCTTCCATCGTTTTCTGTGGGATGATGACCGTTCTGATATGGCGAAGAAAAAAGATATAAAGCGCGTTATCTTGTGCACGGGCAAAGTTTACTACGACCTTCTGGAGGAGCGCCGGAAGCGCGAGATTAAAAATGTTGCAATCGTTCGGGTGGAGCAACTTTATCCCTTCCCTGTGCGTGCCTTGGGCAAAGAGTTAAAAGAGTTTCCAAATGCTGATGTCGTCTGGTGTCAAGAAGAGCCACGTAACATGGGTGCCTGGTTCTATGTTGGTGAACGTATTGAAGATACATTGGCTGATATCAAACATAAAACAGCGCGTCCGCAATATATAGGTCGTCCCGAGGCAGCTTCTCCCGCTACCGGCCTTCTTAAACGCCATCAGCAAGAACAGGCCAAGCTGGTGGATAAGGCTTTGACGGTATAAAATATTTAACAGGAATAAGAAAAGGAAGAAAATTATGACCCAGATCGTTGTCCCTACGCTTGGTGAATCCGTGACCGAGGCAACCGTTGCCCAGTGGCTTAAAAAAGAAGGCGAAGCGGTTTCTGCTGATGAGCCGGTGGTAGAACTGGAAACCGACAAGGTTACGCTGGAGGTGAATGCACCGGCGGCTGGTGTTCTGAGTAAAATTGTTGCCGGAGAAGGCAGTAATGTTGAAGTTGGTGCGTTGCTGGCAGAAGTAGGCGAGGGTAGCGGTGTGGCCAATGATGCGCCGAAGGAAAAAGCAAAGGCAACAGAAACGCCCGCACCTCAAAAAGAATCTCAAAAAGCAGCGGCTCCTGCGTCCGCAACGGAAAGCAAACAATCCGGTCCTGCGGCACGTAAGCTGATGGAAGAGCGCGGTATTACGCCGTCTGCTGTGTCCGGTACAGGTAAAGGCGGGCGTGTGACCAAGGGTGATGTTCTGGATTATAAAGGCAAGAGTGCATCTGATGTTTCTCCGCCACAGGCTGTCGGTACACATCCCGTTTCGGCAACTGCGCAAGGTCCGCGTGAAGAGCGTGTCCGCATGACCAAGTTGCGTAAGGTCATCGCCTCACGTTTGAAAGAAGCACAAAACACAGCGGCCATGCTGACCACGTTTAATGAATGCGATATGGGCGCGGTCATGGATCTGCGTAAAGAATATAAAGAAAGCTTTGAGAAAAAGCATGGTGTGAAGTTGGGCTTTATGTCGTTTTTCGTTAAGGCAGCCGTGAATGCGTTAAAAGAACTACCCTCTGTGAATGCTTCAATTGACGGCGAGGAGCTGGTCTACAAGAATTACTATGATATCGGCGTTGCTGTTTCCACACCGCAAGGGCTGATTGTACCCGTTGTCCGGGATTGTGATACAAAATCCATGGCGCATATTGAAAAAGGTATCATGGATGTTGGTACCCGCGCCCGTGATGGCAAACTGGGTATGGATGAATTACAGGGCGGTACATTCACCATTACGAACGGTGGCACTTTTGGCTCGCTCATGTCCACGCCGATTTTGAATACGCCGCAATCCGGTATTCTCGGTATGCACAAAATTCAACAACGCCCGATGGCCATGCCTGACGGCTCGGTTGCTGTGCGGCCGATGATGTATCTGGCTCTGTCCTATGATCACCGCATTATTGACGGACGGGAAGCTGTAACCTTCCTGGTACGTATCAAGGAAGCGATCGAAGATCCGCAAAGGCTGTTGCTGGATATCTAGAAGGCCTGTTC
>Ga0055584_100003613_pt1 | contig 15218 bp, 12 predicted proteins | sample OSDHelmetaG_FD_58716 | JGI IMG/M metagenome (GOLD analysis project Ga0055584, IMG submission 58716) | Pelagic marine sediment microbial communities from the LTER site Helgoland, North Sea, for post-phytoplankton bloom and carbon turnover... | ecosystem: Environmental > Aquatic > Marine >... | reverse complement strand
GCCTACGAACTGGCGGTGCAGCATATTAATGGTGAAGGTGATGGCGGTATGATGAACACCATGCAGCCATTGGCATTGAAAGGTAACGGTGTACTTGGCAAGAAAGTCGAATACGTAACTGGCGATACCCAGACTAAATCAGATGCAGCGCGGGCTTCTGCCAAGCGAATGATTGAAAAAGATGGTGTCACCATGGTTACCGGTGGCTCGTCTTCCGGTGTGGCCATTGCCGTGCAAGGTCTGTGCCAGGAAGCTGGTGTTATATTCATGGCCGGCCTCACCCACTCAAATGACACCACGGGTAAGGACAAGCGTCGCAATGGTTTCAGGCACTTTTTTAATGGCTATATGTCTGGTGCTGCCCTTGGACCAGTGCTTGAAAAAGCATATGGTAATGAGCGTAATGCTTATCACCTGACCGCTGACTATACCTGGGGCTGGACCCAGGAAGCTTCCATCAAAGCTTCTACCGAGAACATCGGGTGGCAAACAAGTAATACTGTTAAGACACCTGTAGGTGCCGGTGACTTCAGCCAGTACATTACACCGGTATTGAATTCCGGTGCTGATACGCTGATCCTTAACCATTACGGCAAGGACATGATTAACTCGCTGACTCAGGCCGTGCAGTTTGGTTTGCGAGATAAGAGCGTCAATGGCAAGGACTTTGTCATCATCGTGCCTCTGTACTCAAGATTGATGGCCCAAGGTGCTGGTGAAGCCGTAAAAGGTATTTTTGGTTCTACCAACTGGCACTGGTCATTACAGGATGCCGGTAGCCAGGCGTTCGTCAAATCGTTCGGTCAGGCTTATGGCTTCCCGCCTTCACAGGCAGCCCACACCTGCTATGTTCAGGCGCTTCTGTATGCAGATGCCTGCGAACGTGCCGGTACTTTTATGCCTTGTGAAGTGGTAAATGCGCTTGAGGGATTCAAGTTTGATGGTATGGGCAACGGCCCGACGGAATATCGTGCTGAAGACCACCAGTGTTTTAAAGATGTCCTGGTGGTAAAAGGTAAAGAGAATCCTTCTTCACAGTTTGACGTACTCGAAGTCGTTGAGGTCACTCCGCGAGCCCAGGTTGAATACGCTCCTGATAATGAGTTCTTCGCTGGTGGAGATCTCGGACCATGCAATAATGGTGCCGCATAAACCGTAGTAAACTACCGGGCGTCTTCAAGGCGCCCGGTTTTTCTGGTGAACCACGTACATTTCCTCTCGGAGTAGTTTCCTGTGGACTCGATTCTTCTGCAAATACTTAACGGCCTCGATAAGGGGGGCGCTTACGCGCTGATTGCACTCGGTTTAACCCTTGCCTTCGGTACCCTGGGCATAGTGAACTTTGCTCATGGCGCCCTGTTCATGCTGGGCGCATTCTGCGCGGTGTCAGTTCAGGCGCTGCTGAGTTTTTCCAAAAAAGTTAAAGATGAAAGTGTGACCTTCTTTGACGCATACAAAGAAGAGCCTTACCTAGAGATATGGTTTGGCGATACTGGAACCGCAATCATTGATTATGCGGTGCCTATTTCAATATTGATCGCGATTCCGGTGATGTTGCTGATTGGTCTGGCCATGGAGCGAGGACTGATACGGCACTTTTACAAACGCACGCACGCTGAACAGATATTGGTAACGTTCGGGCTGGCAATAGTTGTACAGGAGATTATTAAGGCGAACTTCGGTGCAAACCCGATTCCAACACCAGCCCCTGAAATTGTTGCAGGAAGTGCCAATATCGGAAACTGGCTGGGTCTCAGCGATGCCATCGTATATCCATGGTGGCGGCTTATTTATCTGCTGTTCTCTGTGATCATAATCGCCGGCGTCTTTGCGTTTCTTCAGTTCACAACATTTGGCATGGTGGTCCGTGCGGGGATACATGACCGGGATATGGTCAACCTGCTCGGTATTAACGTAGAGCGACGATTCACTATTGTTTTTGGTCTGGCATCGGTGGTCGCAGGCCTGGCAGGTGTGATGTATGCGCCGATTCTACCGCCTGATTATCATATCGGGATGGATTTCCTGGTGCTCTCTTTCGTTGTAGTGGTAGTTGGCGGAATGGGCTCACTGGGCGGTGCGGTGGCGGCTGGTTTTTTACTGGGTATTCTGCAGTCCTTTGCGTCAATGAACGAGGTCAAAAGCCTGATACCGGGGATTGACCAGATCATAATTTATTTGGTTGCTGTGGTTATTCTTTTGGTAATGCCTCGAGGGTTAATGGGGCGCAAAGGGGTAATGGAGGATTAATTGTTGTGACCAGAAAAATATTTAAAAGTGATCTGTTTATAATGCTGGCATTCAGTGCTGCGGTACTGACAATGCCGCTATGGCTCGCTCCAATCGGTGCTGGATACCCTGACTTGTTGCAGAAATTTGCAATTTTCGGCCTGTTTGCGATTGGCTATAACATCTTGTTCGGATTGACCGGCTATCTTTCGTTCGGTCATGCGGCCTTTCTGGGCGTAGGCTCCTACGCGGCGGTCTGGTCCTTCAAGCTGCTGACCATGAATGTGCTTCCAGCGGTGTTGTTCTCCCTGATATTTTCAGGGGTCTTTGCCCTGTTGATCGGTTATGTAAGCCTGCGCAGGTCTGGAATTTATTTCTCCATTTTGACGCTGGCGTTTGCGCAAATGTCCTATAACCTTGCGTATTCGGTTCTGACACCGATTACCAACGGTGAGACTGGCCTGCAACTGACCATTAACGACCCCAGAATTATCGATAATATGATTGCCGACCCCGGAGTGGGATTGCCTTCTGCAACGCTTTTCGGACTTAAAATGAGCGGGTATTCGGGGTTTTATTTTTGCGCCGTAGTCCTGATCATTGGTTTTTTTATATCGCTACGTATCTTTCGTTCGCCTTTCGGATTGAAACTGACGGCAATAAAGTCAAATCAAAATCGAATGCGTTATACGGGCTTTAACACCAGACCTTACCTGTTATGGGCGTTTGTGATTTCCGGGATGTATGCGGGTCTGGCAGGGTCATTAATGTCAGTGACTGACCCTCTGGCAGGGGCGGAGCGTATGCAGTGGACTGCATCTGGCGAGGTTGTGTTAATGACGATCCTTGGAGGGGTCGGTACACTGTTCGGCCCAATTCTCGGTGCGGCAATTATCAAGTACTTTGAAAATATTTTCTCGGCGTTCAATACTGAAGCGTTGCATCAGACATTTTCTTTTTTGCCGGAGTTTCTCGAAAATATTGTGGTTACCGTTGTTCATCCATTTGTTGGTGAAGGATGGCACCTTACGCTGGGAACGCTGTTCATGGTGATCGTAATATTTCTTCCTGGTGGTCTGGTGGAAGGATTTTCGCGCCTGACAGGGCGACAGAAGAAGGCGCCGCCTGAAGATATTTCCAGCAACGAAACTGAGGAGAAGGACAATGGATAACAAATTCGTCCTCCATATTCAGGGTGTAAATAAATCATTCGGTGGGTTACAGGCGCTTAGCGAGATCAATCTACAGATCGAGGAAGGTAAAACCCACGCTATAATTGGTCCAAATGGCGCTGGAAAGTCTACGTTGTTGAATGTTTGTATCGGCAGGTTGAAGCCCGATACCGGTACGGTACAGTTTGATGGCGAGATTATTACCGGTAAGGCACCCCATGAAATCAATCAGGCTGGTGTAGTCAGAGTCTTTCAGACACCGGAAATTTTTCCCGATTTAAGCATCCTGGAAAATGTAATGATCCCGGCGATGGCAAAGAGAGATGGAGCGTTCAGGTTCAATCCGTTTGCCAGTATGGACAACGAAGCAGACATCATTGCTGAAGCCAAACGAGTTCTGGATGACATGGGGCTGCTTTCACAAATAGATCATCACGCTGCCAGTATGTCCCGCGGCGACAAGCGTAGACTTGAGCTGGCCATGGGCCTGGTGCAGCGCCCTAAACTGTTGTTGTTGGATGAACCGACGGCTGGTATGTCCAGAGCCGACACCAATGCCACTATCGATACGCTGATTCGAATTAAAGAACGAGGCATGACTAAAGTCATTATTGAGCATGATATGCATGTTGTTTTCAGTCTCGCCGATAAGATATCTGTTCTGGCCCAGGGTGCGATTATTGCCGAGGGTGCTCCCGAAGAAATTCGCGGAAATGCAAAAGTACAAGAAGCCTATCTGGGAGGAGCACATTAATGTCGAATCATACTGAACAAGCTGTCTCAGATATAAACACTGCGAATTCAGCTTTTTTTTCCTGTCATGATATTCATGCTTATTACGGTGAATCATATATCGTTCAGGGAGTGACGTTTGAAATTAAAGAAGGGGAGATTCTTGCACTGCTGGGGCGTAACGGTGCCGGTAAAACTTCAACACTTCGGACGATCACCCAGATTGGTACGCCGGAATTGCGTCAGGGCGAAATATGGCTTGATAAGCAGGCACTACATGAAATGAAGCCTCACAACGTTGCCCGGTCTGGTGTTTCTCTGGTACCAGAAGACCGTTGCATTATTCCCGGTCTCACTGTTGAAGAAAATCTTCAATTGGCTCAGATTGCCGAGCCTGTAGGCTGGTCTCTGGATCGTATTTACCAACACTTTCCACGCCTGTCAGAAAGGCGCAAGCAGGACGGGGTGACACTTTCAGGTGGTGAACAGCAGATGCTTGCAGTTGCTCGAGCACTTGCCCGGGATATTAAGCTGTTGTTACTGGATGAACCTTACGAGGGGCTTGCCCCGGTTATCGTGCGGGAAATTGAAAAAATTGTTGAGGGCATCAAGGAAATAGGAATTACCACGATTATCGTCGAGCAAAACGCAATCGCAGCGTTGAATTTATCTGATCGTGCGGTGATTCTTGACATGGGGCAGGTTGCCTATGATGGATCGGCTAAGGAAGTTCTGGAAAATTCTGATCTGCGGCAGCAATACCTGGCGATCTGATCCCTTGCTCGAACGATTTCGGACAGGCCGGAATTTGCTCTGGTTGAGCTTAGTGAAAAGGTTGACTGCCTGAAGCCAGGGGCCTTTGTTGTTAGCTTCGCCACTGGTTTGACAGTGATCGGAGTAGAGCCCTCGATACCCGTGCATCGCTAAGTGCTACTGATTCAATCGCGTTGGCATCAATCTTCAGTGCCAATGTATCCACAGTTGTATGAGCGGACATTATTCTTGGACTGTCTGCCAATATATCCAACAGACCAAATACCTCCGGTCGATGAAACGTCCCTGTCATCTGAATACCATCCTTCTCGGTTCGACTGGTAATAACTTCTCCCGACACCACCAGCCATACCGAGTCGGCCGGATCATTTGTTTCATAGAGACAGGTGTCCCGGGGTAACGAAACCAGGCGGCTGTTATCTGCAATGTACCGTTGTTGGGAAGGTGCCAGTTCTGAAAACATTGCGGAGTTTGAAATCAGTTCCATGGCGTTAGTATTGCGTTTCGTCCGGGGTTCCGATAGAACAGCAGGAGGTTCTGATACATCATGGTGCCCGGATGCAGTCAGTGGTCCTGCTTCAGTGAAACTGAGAACCTGATCAAAACCTTCGGGATCAGGGATTTCCTTGGAAATCCAGACGAACGTTGCATCAGGCAATAATCGTCGTGCTTCTTCACGTCTTTTAATCCGCTCGAATTGATCGAAAGGTGTCAGGGCATCATGAAACACGAGAATGTCAGGCTTTTTCATTAACACCCGGCCAAAGCTGATACGATGTTTTGCTGCTAGAGGTAGCCGTGAGCCGCTGATACCAACCTGTGACTCTCCAAACAGCAATACCAGTTCCTTACGCAGGTCGAGTTCGTTTATTACTTGTTCAACTAATTGATTGATTACACGTTCCTCCGCAGGATGGCTGCTGGACATGCGGCCAAATAATAAATTATCTTTGACGCTCAGTTTTGGATGGTATTTTTTTGCATCAAAATAAAGCACTGAACTCCTTAGATCATCAGGAATATTTTTTTTGAATTCCCGGCGGGCCTGGATTATGCGATTTGTAGAGCGATTGTCAAAATGTACAAACCTGTGATGTTCAGGGATAAGCAATAGAAAAAGTGCTGTAAACAGACAACTGGAGGATTCGCTCATTTTATTTGCAGACTTATAGTTATCAACTGCAAGCCTCATTTGCTCAACTCTTGTTTCATCGTTAAGGCCAAAATGCTGTCTCAACTGATAAGAGATAGTGTTGTTCTCAAGCATTTTCAGCAGTTTTGTTGCAATTTTCAGCCCGGTAGTCTGTGCCTGGTCGACCAGATTCTGTCCTTCCAGAATGTCGATGAGGTAGGGGGCAATTTCCAGTTCTGAACAGTCGAGCCGGCGGTCTGTTGCTACACCAAACAGTATGTTTTCAGCGATGCTGGCATTTGGGTTAAACAGATTCGGGTTAAACGGCACAACATGGGCTTCCTGTCCCATTGCAAGAAGCCGTTTTTTTATTTCTGATCTTGCTACCAGAAGCCGCTCGGCCAGCTCAGCCAGTTCAGGCTTTTCTACAGGATCGAATACTTCGAGCAGGCTACGCTCGGAAACCACGTCGTTTGCTCCCATTGCTTTGACTACACGGAGGTACCAGTTTGCAGAACGCTGTCGTTGGGTTTGATCAGCCTGTCGGTAATCTAGCCACCCTTGATCCAGGGGGGGTCTGTTGCCCGCTGCATGGGCTTCATCGATCTCGGTTTTTATTTTTTCATCATCACAATCGTAATCCGGTTCATATTGCATTAAACCGTATTCCAGATTCTCAATAACCGTACCGACGAAGATATGAGGATCAGGTCCTTGTAATGCCAGGCGGCGTCGAAGAATTGAATCTGGTATCTGTTGCATTGGTTTACCATCGATCAGTATTTTCCCCGAGGATGGTTGTTCCAGTCCGACCAGAATTTGAGCAAGTCTCGCTCGCCGTACCGGATAGTCTCCAGTAATTGCGACCGTCGATCCCGCAGGTATGTGGAGACTTATTCCACTCAATATCTGTTCATTATGTTCGTTACGCCACGAAACATTCTCTAACTTGATATCCCCAGCTATATGTTCTGCAATTTCTTCTGTTTCAACTTCATCAACTTCTACAAGTTTTGCAGGATTAAACAATTCTATAATTTGCTGGTACTTGATTTTGGAATCTTCATGAAGCTGATAGAAATTCAGTAACTCACGCCATGGGGAAGTTAGATCCTTATAGGCTCCAATTGCTGCAACCAGTGCACCGATAGTCAAATCCCCCTTTATTACCAGATAACCGCCAAACAGATAGAACAGAAAGGGTGTAACCTGACCAATAGTGTTATTAAGAAATTTCATAAAGAATTTCTTTTTGAAAATTTCCAGTCTGATCTGGAATAGTTCACCGAGTCGTCTGGAAAACTCGGAGAGGGTGTATGGTTGGGTGCCATGCAGTCGAATTTCGGTTGCACCAGCCACGGTTTCACCGATCCGTTCAGATAGTTTGCGAACTCGATTGACCCGTTCTTTTTTTAACAGATTGACCTGATGTTGCAGTTTGGGAATCAGATAACCTTGAACGGGTATCAGCGCAATGGAGGCCAGCCCAAATACCCAGTCCTGGGCAAACATAAAAATCAGGATAGTGATCATGGTGCCGCCTTGAAACAGAGGCAGAGCAATAGACTCACCGATATACCCCCCCAGAGGTTCGGTTTCTGCAGTAACGGTGCTGATTAACTCACCAGAAGAAATGTGAGAGAAGTAGGGCAGTGGGAATCGTAATGTGTTTTGAATCAATATGTAGCGTAGCCGCCTGATTAGTCGCTCCCCTATAATTCCTTTATGGGTGTTTATCCGCATCTTAAGAACGCCGCTTAATATAATTAATGCGAGAAGCATAAAACATAGCGTAGTGAGGAACGCCACAGGTCCCAGTTCCCAGCCAAACAAAGACTTGTCAATGGAGGTTTTACTTAGCGCGTCATTGATGATCCACTTTGGCAGCTCAAGTGTGAGGTAGAGGATTGGGAAAGACAGCAATGTGATGACAACCACCGTTAACTGTTGTCGGCGACTGTGTTTCCAGATGAATTTAAGAAGATTTGTTTCCAATTCGGCGAATGTCCTGAACTTCCTTTAGCAAATAAACTGACGAATCAGTTTGATAAATTCAGACGGTTTTTCTGCGTGAATCCAGTGGCCTGCATCTTTGATCGTTTCAACGGTGGAATTTGGAAACAGCCGTTTAATTGTTGAGTACTTGTCGGCCTGAATGTATTCCGAATTACCGCCAGCAATAAAAAGGGTCTGATTATCTGCGGTCTGTGCTGAAGCATAATCCAGCAGCGATGCCATGTTGTTTTCAATTGCCTGTAGATTTATACGCCAGCGATAATGGCCGTTTTCTCTGACCAGGTTTTGCAGCAGAAACTGACGGATGCCAGGATTGAGAATACTTTCAGCCAGCTGGTTTTCCACTTCTGATCGGTTTTTGACTCCGCGCAGTTCCACTTCCATCATAGCCCGCACAAGTGTTTCATGAGAGTGTGTATAAGGCACAGGGGCAATATCAGCGATGATCAGTTTGCCAACGGGCGCGAGTCCCATCTGGGCCAGCGTCATTGCAGCCTTTCCTCCCATGCTGTGGCCGAGTAAGGCGGGCTTCTGCAGGTTTTGATCAGTGATCAGAGCGGCGACATCTTCAGCCATTTGCGGGTAATCCATGGAAGCACTCCAGGGGGACTGACCATGGTTACGCATATCTGCGGCCACCACGTACAGTTCGTCGCTTAACTGGCGAATGATTGAGCGCCAGTTGGTACTGGAACCGAACAGGCCATGCAAAATGACCAACGCCGGATTGTTTTTGTCACCAAAGACCTGGCAGTACAGTTTTAGTGGATCATCTTCTTCAGGTTGCATAATCCTAAGCGTTTAATTGGAATACTATCATTGGGTATGTGGTGTTTCACCGAAAAAATTCCAGTTTCAGCTTAGTATGACGTATTTTAGGTCTTACTCTGTAATCGTTGTGTAACATTGCGGCGTTCAAATAAGGTTCGTGAGTAAAGACACAGTTTTGATCGTCGAAGACGATTCTGCCTTGAATGAAATGATCCGGTTTGTTCTGGATCGCAATGGATTTAAGGCGATGCAGGCTGGGGACGTTGCGATGGCGGATCGTTGTATTGCACATCAGATCCCGGATCTTTTTCTGCTTGACTGGATGCTGCCAGGTGCCAGTGGTGTTGAGTATGCACGGAAACTCAACTCCCATCCGCTGACTGCGGATATCCCGATTATCATGGTCACAGCTAAAGGCGAGGAAGAGGATAAAATCCGCGGCCTTGACCACGGCGCAGATGATTATGTGACGAAACCGTTCTCCAACAACGAACTCATGGCGCGAATCCGGGCGGCGATTCGGCGCAGTAAACCTCAGAAAACCGGTGAAGCGCTGTCCTATGGCAATATCAGAATTGATCCTGACAGCTATACTATCGCTATTGACCAGAAATCAGTTGATATCGGCACCAAGGAATTTCAATTGATGTACCTGTTCCTGCGCAAGCCTGGCCGGGTTTATAACCGTACCCAGTTGCTTGACAAGAGATGGGGTAAAGACAGCTATAAGGATATAGACGAAAACTACTCGCTGCTGTGTAATGTTAAGGAAATTCAGAGTCTTGTGATGAATCTGGTATCAGATGCTGTTCGTTATACCCCAAATGAAGGCCTTATCACGATACAATAGAAGGCAGATCTGGTCGGTGGTTACCTCTCAGTCATTGATACCGGTATCGGCATTGAAGAAGAGAATATTCCAAGACTTACGGAACGTTTTTAGCGTACAGATCCTGCACGCCCCGGGCCGCAGGTGGAATCGGCCTGGGGCTCGCCATCGTCAATCACATCGTAAATCGACATAATACAAAATTATGGATTGACAGCGAAGTGGGGAAGGGAAGGGTATTTACCGTGCATTTTCCGCCAGAATCTGTCCATGCGGACCATGAGCAGGTCAATTTTCTGCTCAAATAATACCTGGATCAGGTTAATGAAAAACTTTCATTATTCGTCAGGCTATAAGTTGTTGTAACATTCGTATAATGAACGACTAGAAACCTCCGAGTTCCTTAAATTTTTGACCATCTGGAGAGCATCCATGGGTAAAACTCCCTCATTTGTTATTGCAGTCAGTCTGTTAGCCACCACAGGCCTCGCACAGGCACGTGAAAATATCATGATTGTTGGTTCATCCACGCTATACCCGTTCTCAACGGTTGTGGCCGAGAAGTTTGGCAAGACAACAGACTTTAAAACGCCGATCATCGAGTCAACGGGTACGGGTGGTGGAATGAAGTTATTTTGTGCTGGCATAGGTGAGCAGTATCCTGATATTGCCAATGCCTCCCGGCGAATCAAGCAGTCAGAGTTCGATAATTGCCAGGCCAATGGCGTCAAAGACATCATTGAAGTGAAGGTTGGGTATGACGGCATTGTTATGGGTAGTTCCAAGGAAGCGACGCCACTTTCACTCAGCGTCAAAGATATTTTTCTCGCCCTTGCTAAGAACGTACCGAACCCGGATGGCAGCCAGACACTGGTGTCGAATCCCTATATGACCTGGGCTGAAGTGAACCCGGCACTTCCAGCGACCAGGATAGAAGTTCTTGGCCCACCGCCTACTTCCGGTACACGAGACGCTTTTGTCGAACTGGCTCTTGAAGGTGGATGCAAGAAAATTGACTGGATCAAAACCATGGCGAAGGAAGACAAGCATGCTTATAAGGCAACCTGTCACACCGTGCGCGAAGATGGTGCCTATGTGGAAGCAGGGGAAAATGACAACCTGATTATTCAGAAGCTTCAGGAAAACCCCAAAGCGCTGGGGGTGTTTGGTTTCAGTTTTCTTGATCAGAATTCTGATGTCATTCAGGGTGCGATTATTGAAGGCGTTGCACCGGAGTTTGAACTCATTGCCGATGGATCTTATCCGGTGTCCCGTCCACTGTATTTCTATGTAAAAACCGCTCACATCGGGGTGATTTCGGGTATTCAGGAGTTCCTGGCAGCCTTCACCGATGAAGATACCTATGGTGAAGAAGGTTATCTCTCTGATCGCGGATTGATCCCGATGCCGGAAGCCGAGCGACAGGAGTTTCGTAATAACACAATGAATCGCGTTTCACTGACACTGTAATATACCGGCAATATTTCGCATTGTTTGCGATATAATCGGGCCGCTATCTGGCGGCCTTTTTTTCTTCCGGCATTCTCACCACTACCAATAATGAATATCCTGATCATACTGTTTGCCGCTTTTGTGGTTGCACCGATCATGCTTATTATTGCGCTGACCCTTAATCGGCAGAACAGAATCATTCGCAATCGAATCGAGTCTGTGATCAAGCTGTTTCTTCTTTTATGTGCCTGTATCGCGATTTTTGCGACAGTAGGTATTGTGATGTCGGTACTGTTTGAATCTATTAGGTTTTTCCAGGTAGTACCCGTCACCGATTTTGTGTTTGGTCTCGAATGGTCGCCGCAAACTGCGATCCGCGAAGATCAGGTGGGATCTTCCGGTGCATTCGGCGCTGTGCCGCTGTTTGCCGGCACTTTTCTGATTACCATCATCGCAATGATTATCGCAGCGCCTCTGGGGTTAATGTCTGCGATCTATCTGTCAGAGTATGCAAGTAAACCTGTGAGGGATTTTGGTAAGCCATTATTGGAAATTCTGGCAGGTATTCCCACTGTGGTTTATGGGTTTTTCGCAGCGCTCACCGTCGCTCCTCTTGTGCGTGACGTAGCCTCTGGACTAGGTTTCGATGTATCCAGTGAGAATGCCCTGGCAGCGGGGCTGGTCATGGGTATCATGATCCTGCCGTTTGTCTCCTCTTTATCGGATGACGTGATCAATGCAGTGCCCCAGTCACTGAGAGATGGATCACTTGGATTAGGAGCAACGCATTCTGAAACCATTCGAAAGGTGGTGATTCCTGCGGCGCTGCCGGGTATCGTCGGCAGTATTTTACTGGCGGTGTCGAGGGCGATTGGTGAAACAATGATAGTGGTCATGGCGGCAGGGCTTGCTGCTAACCTGACTGCTAACCCGCTTCAGTCAGTGACGACGGTTACGGTTCAAATCGTCACCTTACTGGTAGGGGATCAGGAATTTGACAGCCCCAAGACACTGGCGGCGTTTGCCCTCGGGCTAACGTTATTTATTATTACACTGGTTTTAAACGTTATTGCTTTAACTGTGGTACGTAAATACAAAGAGCAATACGAATGAGTGAAAATCGAGCGCTGATAGAAAGCACGCTTGCCAGGCGCTATGCCAGGGAAAAACGCTTTCAGTGGTATGGAAAACTGGCTATTTCGGCAGGCATACTGTTTCTGGGTTTTCTCCTCGCGACTACTGTTGGCAATGCCTACACCGCGTTACAACAAACTTATATCGGGCTGGAAATCAATCTTACCGAAGACGATTTCGACGGCGATTTGACCAGTAAATCACTTGCCCAGGCCAGTTACGGCAAGATAATCAAGCGCAGTTTGCTTGAAAAGTTTCCACAAGTCAGTAAACGTAAAGAAAAGAAAGCGCTATATAAGTTGATCAGTACGGGGGCCGAATACGACTTAAGAGATAAGGTTGTCGCCAACCCGGAGCTCATTGGCCAGTCCCGTATCTTCTGGTTGCTGGCAGATGATGAAGTCGACGTTTTTATGAAAGGGCGTATTGATCGAAATGTGGATGAAGGTAGCCGACGCTTAAAGGACAATACTATTGGCTGGGTCGACCAGTTGTCGGCACAGGATCTGATCGAAAAACGTTTCAATAAACCATTTTTTACTAATGGCGATTCACGAGATCCAGAGCAGGCAGGAATTCTTGGTGCGGCGATGGGATCTATCTATACGATTCTGGTGACCATGCTGCTGGCATTTCCCATTGGTGTGGCGGCTGCGGTATATCTACAGGAATTTGCGCCAAAGAATAGAATAACTGACGTAATCGAAGTTAATATAAATAATCTTGCTGCAGTGCCCTCAATAATATTTGGTTTGCTGGGGCTTGCGATCTTTATTAATTATTTCGGGCTACCTCGGTCGATCCCTCTGGTCGGCGGATTGGTGCTGGCGTTGATGACGCTGCCAACCATCATTATTTCAAGTCGCGCGGCACTTGCATCGGTGCCGCCAAGTATTCGTGAAGCAGCATTAGGCATCGGTTCATCTCCTGTGCAAATGGTATTGCATCACGTTATTCCTCTGGCGATGCCAGGTATGCTGACAGGAGCCATCATTGGGTTTGCCCGTGCCCTTGGCGAGACAGCGCCATTGCTGGTCATAGGAATGGTGGCATTTATTGTGGACATTCCAGGTGGCCCGATGGATCCGGCAACAGTGCTTCCTGTTCAGATATATCTGTGGGCTGATAGTCCTGAGCGTGCATTCGTTGAAAAAACATCCGCAGCAATCATTGTGTTGTTGCTATTCCTGATAGCAGTCAATGTCCTGATTGTAATAATGCGCCGAAAGCTGGAACGCCGCTGGTAAATTCCTACCGAAAAAACTTATGAATCAAGCTGCTGCTGATACCAAACCAAATTTGAAAGCAAAGTCTATTGAAGACGATGTAGTCAACAATCCTGATTTTCAGACGGTGGGGATCACTTCTGTTGATAACCCCGCGATGACCTGTCGTAATGTCGATGTTTTTTATGGTGATAAGCAGGCGATCTTTGATGTATCCATCGATGTTGCAAGAAACGAAGTACTTTCCATGATCGGTCCGTCTGGTTGTGGTAAATCCACATTTCTACGGGTCCTCAATCGAATGAACGATACCATCGACATTTGCAAGGTGAGTGGTGATATTCGCCTGGATAACGAAGACATCTACGGCCAGGGAATGGATGTTGTTCTGTTAAGAGCGAGAATCGGTATGGTTTTTCAGAAACCAAATCCGTTTCCTAAGTCAGTATTTGACAATGTTGCCTATGGTGTGAAATTGCATGGTCTTGCTAAAAACAAGTCGGAATTGAGCAATGTTGTCGAACATAGCCTGCGCAAGGCTGGGCTCTGGGAAGAGGTTAAGGACAGGTTGCACCAGCCTGGAACCGGGTTGTCCGGTGGCCAGCAACAGCGTTTATGCATTGCCAGGGCCATTGCAATCAGTCCTGAGATTATTTTAATGGATGAACCCTGTTCCGCCCTTGATCCTATTGCGACGGCCCGTATAGAAGAGCTGATTGATGAGTTAAGACAGCAATATTCCATTGTCATCGTGACCCATTCCATGCAGCAGGCTGCCCGTGTTTCTCAGCGTACAGCCTACTTTCATCTGGGAAAGCTGGTGGAAGTAGGGCTGACAGATGATATTTTCACCAAACCCTCTCATCCATTGACCGAGGGTTATATTACTGGCCGATTTGGCTAGAATATTACTTTACAGGTTCGAGGCTAGCAAACGATGACAATACAAGGCGAAGGCCATATATTCACGCGGTTTGACGACGAGATGCATCATCTCCATGGCACGGTGATCAAAATGGGTAACCTCGCAGTTGCACAGTTAGCGGCTGCAGTGGAGACGCTTCGTGCCGAAGATACTGAAGGTGCGCACACTGTTATTGGCAACGATGCCAAGCTCAATCAGCTTGATATCGAAGCAGATGACCAGATTACGACCATCATCGCCAAACGGCAGCCAATGGCCAAGGATCTTCGTGAACTCATTGCCGTAGGAAAAGTTGTCAGTGAACTTGAGCGGGCAGGGGATGAGGCAAGAAAAATAGCGGGCCTCACTATTCGGTTCTATGAAGGCTCCAGTCGCGCGCCCAGTGAGGAAATTCTCCGGGATATCTATTCATTGTCAGATTATGTATCCCATATGCTGGTAGAGAGTATGCTTTCCTTCGATGACCTTGACCTCGATCGTGCGGCGGGTGTTCTCAATATGGGGCTGAAACTTGATGACCAGTTACAGTCTATTTTGCGCCACCTCAGCACGTTTATAATGGAAGACTCGCGGAACGTGGGCAATTTTGTTGATATCGTCCTTGGCATCCGTGCCCTTGAAAGGTTTGGTGGTCACGCGAAAAACATTGCGGGACATATCGTATTTATTAAAAATGGTATCGATGTGCGCCACGCTGGTACGGAAGCAATATTAAAATCCCTAAGGCAGTAAGCATTTGGATATTCAGATGGAACATCATTTTAATGGCGCGGTCATATCGTTGGGATTATCTTCTATAACGCTATGTTAAATATGCTGTCCGGTC
>Ga0055584_100003612_pt1 | contig 15218 bp, 12 predicted proteins | sample OSDHelmetaG_FD_58716 | JGI IMG/M metagenome (GOLD analysis project Ga0055584, IMG submission 58716) | Pelagic marine sediment microbial communities from the LTER site Helgoland, North Sea, for post-phytoplankton bloom and carbon turnover... | ecosystem: Environmental > Aquatic > Marine >... | reverse complement strand
CAATGTCTGGACATAGTAAATGGGCGACCACTAAACGTCACAAGGCTGCCGTTGATGCCAAACGCGGCAAGATATTCAGCGTCATCAGTAAAGAAATTACCTTGGCAGCAAGAGATGGTGGCAAGGACCCCGAATTCAATCCGCGGCTTAGGACGCTCATTATCAAGGCTAAACAGTCGAATATGCCTGCAGATAACATTGATCGTGCCGTCAAAAAGGGGACGGGTGAACTTGGTGGCATTACAATCGAGGAAATGCTCTATGAGGGCTATGGACCCGGCGGAGTCGGTTTGATTGTTGAGGTTACTACCGACAACAAAAACCGTTCGGCATCCGAAATACGCAGTACTTTTTCCAAGGGCGGAGGAAACTTGGCGGGTGCGGGAGCTCTAGCCTTTAATTTTAAGCGCAAGGGTCAGTTTCTTCTGGCCAAAGACAAGATGGACGAAGACGCTTTGACCGAATTGGCTTTGGAAAACGACGCAGAAGACGTCCTCGTGGAAAAAGAGCATTACGAAGTGATTTGTGAAACTGGCCAATACGACAAGCTTGCAGGTGCCTTCAGTAATGCAGGCATCATCCCCGATTCTTCCGAATTGGCTTATTTGCCTGAAAATTTAATTGCCGTCACGGATGAAGACGTTGCCCGTAAGGTTCTCAAGCTGATCGAGAATCTTGAGGACCTTGAGGACGTCAAGGCGGTTCATGGCAATTATGACATGGACGAGGCTTTGCTCGAGGCCATTAATTCCTAGTATATCCATCGTTGACCGACCCTGTCGGCATGACAATCAACTATGAGTAAAGCAAGCGAAAGAGAGGACTATGTTTCAGGCGAGGGTCAAGTTGGTATCGTTCGCGAAAAGACCTTTCGGCATGAAGACTATTTTGAAATGGAAAACGGCTCTCTCGATGAGTTTCAGCTTCGCTACGAAACTTATGGCGATCTCAATAAGGCCGGAACAAACGCCATCCTCATTTGCCATGCTTTGACAGGAGACCATCATGTTGCTGGCGTTTATTCCAAAGACGACCGACAACCGGGTTGGTGGAATCACGTCGTGGGCCCCGGAAAGGCCATCGACACAAACGAATTTTTCGTAATTTGTTCAAATTGCTTGGGTGCCTGCAAGGGTTCGACTGGACCAGCTAGTGAAAACCCTGCTACTCCCGGCAAGGCTTATGGAATGCTTTTTCCTGATTTGACGATCAAGGATATGGTTCGAGCCCAAAAAAGCCTGCTCGACTTTCTAGGTGTTGCCTCCCTTCATTCGGTCGTGGGCGGAAGCATGGGAGGGATGCAGGCATTGCAATGGATCGTGGAATTCCCGTCTTTCGTGAAGAAGGCGCTAATCATAGCGGCAACGGCTCGGCACAATGCCCAAACCATTGCCTTTAATGAAGTTGGCAGGCGTTCGATATGCGGAGACCGGGATTGGAAGTCGGGGGAATACTTGGATGGCGAAGGTCCCCGCGAAGGCTTGGCGGTAGCCCGTATGATGGCTCACATAACCTATCTTTCGGATGAGGGAATGGAGGAAAAGTTTGGCAGGGAAATTGGAGTGTCAAAGGAAAAGAACTTCGAATTCAGCGTCGAAAGCTACCTCGATTACCAAGGAAACAAGTTTGTGGACCGTTTTGACGCGAACACCTATCTGAAATTGACCAAGGCCCTCGACCGCTTCGATCTTGTGGGAGAAAAAGGCTTGGATGATTCGCTCAAGGAGGTATCAGCGAGAGTGCTCGTAGTGGCCTTCACAAGTGACTGGCTCTATACCCCTGCCCAGAACAAATTAATCGTTGAGGCTCTGCACAGGCTTGGGAAGGAAGGTTCATACTTGGAGATTGATCATAAACACGGGCATGATTCCTTCTTGATCAAATCGAAGGCATTCCTGCGTTCTGTTCGCGTTTTCCTAAATGGCATAGACGATGAGGAAAAAGAAGAGCAGAACGCAGACCGTTTTCGCCAGGTTGAAAATCGGTACGAAGTTAAGAAAGAAGCTGATTTCAAGGTCATCGACAATTGGGTTCAACCGAGTGAAAGCGTATTGGATTTGGGTTGTGGTCGAGGCATTCTGCTTGAATACCTTAGAGATACAAAGCAAGTAAGGGGTCTCGGAGTCGATTACGATGGGGGAAAGGCAACCTCTTCCATTGCCCGCGGTGTGGCCGTTTATCAAGAGGATATTCGAAGGGCATTGGGGAATTTGGGTGATCGATCTTTTGATTGGGTCATATTTTCACGCATGATCGACGAGCTTCCTCAACCCGGTTCGGTACTTTTGGAAGCCCTTCGGGTAGGAAAGCGAGTCGCCTTGAGTTTCGTTAATCATGGGTACTGGAGAAACCGACTGCATTTCCTTGGAAAAGGAATGAAAATAAAGAATGACGTTTACCCTGACCATTGGGAAAAAAGTGGTCTCATGAACCATTTTTCGATTTCCGAATTCGAAAGCTTTTGTCGGAAACATCGAAGTGGATCGAATGCATTTGAAGTGGGGCGAAAGATCTATCATCAAGGTGATTGGGTGAAGACCTGTTCTCTTTGGCCAAACTTGCGGGCGGGCTTGGCGATCTACGAATTGAGCCGAAAATAAGAAACCGTCTCTATCTCTTGCCCCGGTTCCACCGAAGGGCGGAGCACCAACCCCAAGCCAATCCTACGATCAAGCCGCCTGTATGCGCCGCGTTTGCAATGTTTCCAAACCAGCCAAGCCAGCATGCTACAAAAAATCCGAACATGATAAACTCGTTTACTTGATCAATACCGAAACCATCTCCTGGGTCGAGTTTTGATTTTATGAAGACATAGCCGAAAAGACCGTAAACCACGCCGGACATTCCAAGGAAGTTACCATGGACAAAAATAAATTGGGAAAGGTTGGAGGCAACAGCTAGGATTAATACGAAGGTGAGAAAGAATTTCCCTCCTTTCCGGTTCTCGATTTGCCTCCCCAGGCTGAAGAGCCAAAACATATTGAAGAGGATGTGAAAAAAACTGCCGTGAAGAAAAATGGGGGTGATTACTCTCCAGAATTGTCCGGACAAAAGATCGCTCCAATCATTTTTGTTGATCCATGCATTCTCGGTGGGAGACCACACCGATCCTGCAATCTGAAGGCCGTGTTTGATGGTCAAGTGAATGGAGGTCCAGTGCTCGTTGGGTGTACCCGGACTGCTGAACAGGGTTGCCATCCCCAAAGGCAAGTAGACGCAAACGCACGTTATGATCAATGCAAAGGTTACGGTTCCCAATCGTCCATTCTGAGTAGACCATTTGTCCCTTAGCCGATGTTCCTTGTACCGTGATTTTTGCAAGAGCGGTTCTTCGATCTCTTCTGAGTCATTGGGCCTGCGATCAGGTGTCGAGGAGAGGAACTTCGGGGCGTCATGGTTGAGTTCGAACTCCTCAAGTGCCGAAGAAGCGAAGTCAACGTTTTCCTCTTCCTCTACCCATAAGATCCATGCCCCTTCATCATTCTCCAAAGAGGACTCAACTTTATTTTTTTTCAGAAAATTCCAAAAGCGAAGGGCTTTTTTCTCCTCTTCAAATTCGCATATTTTGCGCATCTCAACTTTGGGTAATGGTCGATTCTCCTTGGGTCAACCCCTCGAAGAGACCAATAAAAAGGCTACTGCTCGAGCCTATTAAAAATTGCATGATTAGCTGAAACTGAGGAATGTTGATTAGAACAATTAAAATCAAAAATCCGTATTTGGCCAAGTTGCGGTAAGTTTCTTCACGCATGTTAAGAGCATGTTTAAGGAAGTGGGAGCCATCGAGTGGAGGGACCGGCAGGAGGTTGAAAACTACAAGTACGCAATTTATTATAACAATTATGTACAAAAGATTTTCGGTGCTTTCGTTGAGCGGGAAGAAGGAGGCCACCAAGGCGAAGAACAAAGTGGCGGCAAAAGCTATCAGCAGATTGGAAAGGGGACCCGCAATGGTAATGAGTAGATCGTCCCGCCTGCGGGTTTTGGGATTGGGGAGCGAAATGCGAACAGGTTTCCCCCAACCTATGATCGCAAATCCCGGTGAAAGGAAAATCATGATCAAGGGTATGAGAATGGTGCCGACGGGATCAATGTGGGCCCTTGGATCAAGAGTGACTCTGCCCTCTGCTCGCGGGAGAGGGTCCCCGAGTTTGTCGGCAGCGAAGGCGTGTGCCCATTCGTGAATCGAAATACTCGCAATAAGGATTAGAAAAAGAATGATCTTTTGCTCGATGGCAAAAGATGCGCAGAGTATGAGAACGTCGTTCATGAGCAAGTCACCTCAAGGCACCCTTCTCATGGTCGGAAGTCCGTCCCTTTGGGTTTCTTTGAGACAAATCGATTTTAATTTTATTCTCTTCGTCAAATCGCGCCTTGATCGCATCGGTCTTGAGCTCGGAAAGCATTTTTTCCTCCTTGATTCGACCGGTCAACAAACGCAGGCGTTTGAGGTGAGGATCATTGGGTATGAAAAAGCGATGGTTGATTTCAATCCTGCTTTGCTTGTTCGTGCTTTCTTTCTTCTTAGCCTTTTTTTTCGGCAGGCTCTTGACTTGGTGAAGCAGGGATTGCTTTGCCGGGGCGAGTGCCTTGGAAGAAACTGATTCAATCAGTGAAACGGCGTCGGATTGCCGATTCAGATCCAAAAGTATACGAGCCTTGCAGAGATTGAAATAGTCCTTTTCCGCCTTTGATCTGTCAGGGAATTTTCGGTTCAAATCGATCCAAGTCTGCAAGGCGGCTTCCTTGCTGGAATCAGGATAGTCAAAGAAACTTTGGGCAAACCTCAATTGATAATCGAAATTCGAAGGTGAAAGCTTGGCCGCTTGCTGGAAAGACTTATGCATGAATGCCCTCAATGATTCCTTTGTCATAATCCGTTCTCGTGCCAAATCTTCTTCGAAAAGAAAAAGAAAGCCCCCTAAGTGGTAATGATAGTCTGACTGTTCGGGAGCCAATTCTATGGTCATGATCAAAAATGGAAAGGCGTCGATCGGTCGACCTTCCTCTATGAGGTAGTTTGCCAACTGTTGCTTTACGACGGCCAATTTTGGATTGATCGAATCAGCTTCCAAAAAGTACCCGATTGCATGTTGCTCTTGCCCTACCCTGCGAAGAAACTTTCCATATAGAATGAGTGCGTTCGTGTCTCTCGGATTATCTCCGAGATAGGCGTCGTAGTCGGCTACGATTTCTTGAGCTTTTCTAGTTAAATCAGAATTATATGCCCCGGAGGATCTATTTGGAGACTGAAAAAAACGCGTTTGCTTGTCCAAAATCCGACCGAGGGCCAAGCTAGATAGTGTGATTCCTTCCGGGGCGGGCGGATCGGGCTTGGCGAACGCAATCAATGATACAAAGGCGAACGCCAAAACAGAAAGCGCTGTGTAAAGATATGCGTTCATAATGCGGATTGGATTATCTCTGATCAATTGAGCATTTTCAAGCTTGGAAGAGCTTCTAAAAAAAGTAATTCTTCATTTATGCCTACTTTCGTCAAAAGCTTGATTATTTTGTTTCTTCTCAACTTTGCAGGAGTGCCCATGGCGGCATGGAGCTCCGAACGCTGGTCGTCCAAAATTACTTATGGAGAAATCGTGTCAAAAGCTCAGGCAGGAAGCCCCTATTTTCAAGGACTTTTGGGTATTTACCTGAGATCTGGCGAAGCCGGATCCAAAGTTGACGTCAAGTTGTCGAAGCAATGGTCCGAGTCCGCTCATCGTAAGGGGCACCCCTTTGGTTCCTATAACTTGGCGAACCTTGCGATGTTGGAAGGTGACTTTGAAGCTGCAACAAGAATGTACCAAGACGCCGCCCTCTTGCTGCAAAGGCAAGCATCGGAAGGGGATCCCGTTGCCATGTACTGCATGGGGGAGATTGACTTTCAGGTTATTCCTACGAACGTGATGAGAGCTCTTGGCTTGTTTAAAAGATCCGCAGAGGCAGGGTATCCACAAGCTCAGGCGACCATCGGGGCGCTTTACCTCAAAGGCTTACCGGGGCTTCTGGAAAAAGATACCAAGCAAGGAATAAGCATGCTTTCCAAGGCGGTGATCGCAAAATCGCTTACTGCGCGATTCAATCTCGGAATGGCATACTTCAATGGAGACGGTGTCCCCAAGGATGCGGTCAAAGCATCACAATGGTTGAAGTTGGCGGCCAGGCAAAATTTTTCCGAAGCAAAATACTCCTTGGGACTTTTGCTCATTGATGGTGAAGGAGGGATACGCAAGAACACCACCGAGGGGCTTTCCTTGTTGAGGCAAGCTGCCGGTCAAAATCACCAGTTAGCCCGCGCATATCTTCAAAAAAGAGAGGGAGTCGCCCCCGCGGGAAATAAGCAGAATCAAATCGCTAGTCCTTCCGGATTCGTAAATTCCTTCAAGACGGACGAAGAAGTTTTGGATGAAGCAAGAGGATACTATACAGGTGTGGGTTATCCTCAGGATTATGCTCGAGCCTACGAACTCTTTTTACCTTTGGCAAAAGGAGGCAACCCGGTTGCCGCTCGTTTTGTCGGACTAATGGTTCTCACGGGAAAAGGGACCAAGAGAGACCCGTCCGTTGCCAAAGAATGGTTAAGCGTTGCCGCCCAAAAAGGTGATAAAACCGCAAAGCGATTATTGGATAGCTATAAATCCTTGTTTTAGAATCAAAGTTGCCCGAACCCAACAAAGAGACAAATATACTCGCATTTAATCCCTCTCTTTAGTGGGTGCGACAAAAAGGCACTAATGCTTATTGTGATATTGCATAAACTGTTGATAAACAAGGGACCAACTAATTTATGAATCGGCATGAAAAAGGCAGTAATTAGTCTATACATTACTAATTCTAAACCAAAAAACTATGAAATTAAATAAAACACACCAAAGTTTTCCTCTTGCCTTAACCGTTGGGTCTTTTTTGGATGCGATGGACTCTAATTGGCATAGAAATCGAAGCCCAAAAGGATTTGATTCACAAGAACAGGCTCAACTCCCCGATTGCAATATTTCCGAAAACAGCGAGTCCTTTGAACTGAAATTCCTCCTCCCAGGATTCGAAAAGAAAGATGTTTCCGTTACCATGAAGGATTCCGAAATAACGGTGAATGCTTCACCTCGAGATTCTGAAAATAATTCTTTTTTCGGAAAAAAAGAATTCTGCAGAGTTGTGGAAATCCCCCAATCTTGCGAAAAGCGTAAGGTCCGTGCAAAACTTGATAAAGGAATTTTGCATCTAGTTTTACCCAAGCGCAAAGCGGAAAAGCCAATCGAAGTAAAAATAAACTGACTTCTTTTAAGAAAGTCACAAGGAGGCCGCATCTGCGGCCTTCTTTGTTTTTGATTGAAAAGTAACCCAAGACTTCGAATCTTGATACGGATGGATGGAGTAAATGATTTGCCTTTGGTCGAGCAATTTGGAGAAATTCAAAAAGCATGGGAGCACCGTAAGCATCTAGCAATTAGGTCTCCGACAGGATCCGGCAAATCAATCGGACTACCGATTTTGCTTTTCCACAAGAAAATGGTTGATGGACAAATTTTGGTAATTCAACCTAGGCGGATTGCCGCTCGCTTGCTTGCCCGAAGGGTTTCAGCATTGCTTGGAAGCGAAATTGGCAAAGAAGTTGGTTATCACGTAAGGTTCGATAAAAAATGCTCCGATGAAACAAAGATCATTTACCTGACCGATGGAATCTTTCTGAATAAAATTCTCTCTGACCCTACTCTTTCGAGGGTGGGGCTCGTGATTTTCGATGAATTTCATGAGCGCAGTCTGCAAATCGATTTAGCTCTCGCTCTGGCAAAAAAACTTTCGTTTTCGCAAAGGCCTTCTCTACGCCTGATTGTTACCTCAGCCACTTTAAGTTTATCTGCGGTGCAGGATTATCTTCGAGACTGTGAATCGCTTGAACTAAAAGCTCAAAGCTATCCGGTTGAAATTGAGCATCGAACGTCGAATTCGACCGAACCAATCTGGAAGCAGATCTCACTTCATTTGAGAAAAATTATCCATGAAAAAGGAGGAAATATACTTATTTTCCAAGATGGTGCTTTTGAAATTTCAAAAACGGTCAGAGAGATACAGCAGGCAACTTGGTCTTCGGGACTTGAGGTGAGAGCTTTGTATGGTGAAATGCACCCAACTGAACAGGATCGTGTTTTGGCCCGCAGTCCGAAAAGAAAAGTCATTGTAAGTACGAATATTGCGGAAACTTCCCTGACTATTGAAGGGGTCGAGGTTGTGATTGATACAGGAAGGGCCAAAAAAGCCAGTTATGATCAGAGTCGAAAGGTAGATGTTTTGCTTTCTTCTCCAATAAGCAAAAGCTCGGCTGAACAGCGTGCCGGACGAGCGGGAAGAACTGCGCCTGGCTATTGTTTGAGAATGTGGACAGTTGGTGAACATGAACGCAGAGATCTTTTTGAGCTCCCCGAAATTCAAAGGATGGACCTTGCTGAATTGTACTTGAAGCTGCGTTCAATCGATATTTGCCCGAAAGACTTGAATTGGTTCGAGAAACCTCCCGAGGCTTCTTTGGAGGTAGCACGGAAGGCTTTGTTGAAAATCGGAGCTTTGTGCGACGAAGATGATCGAATAACCGAGCTTGGGACTGAAGTTTCCCTTCTTGGTTTACATCCGAGATTGGGGGCATCGTTGGTAAAGGGAAAACAGTGCGATTGTTTGCCGGCCGTTGCCCTTACCTTTGCTATGCTGGAAAACCGCCCGCCGTTGGCAGGGAAAGTCACTCCTTCGAACTCGATCGACCAACCTTGGTCAAAAGGCAAAAGCTTTGTCGAAGATTCTGATCTTCTCGTTTTTTTGAAAGCCTATGAATATGCAAAGCATGTGAGATTTGAAAAAGACGCCTGCATGGCTTCGGGAATTCATGGGCTTCGTTGTAGGGAAGCTGAGCAAATTGCCATACAAACTTGCCGCCGTGTAGGTCTGGGTGAATTTGATTTCAAATTCCCCAATGATGATGAATATCTTAAAATAATACTAAGTGCTTATTCCGAGAATATATGCATGCTCAAAAGCAGAGGTACGATGGTGTACGAGACACTTGACGGAAGAAGAGTACATCTTCCGAAGCACTCGGCGGTTGGCCCATCCGAATGGGTTTTGCCTCTAAGAATTGTGGAAAAGATGGCCAAGGGAAATATTTCTCTCGAAATGGAATTCGTTTCCTCGCTCTGCGAGGAAATGATTCGGGAATATTTCGCTACTGAAATATCCGACGAAGAGGAAGTTTTGCTTGATCTCGATTGTCGTAAAGTTGTGCGTAGAAAATACACTAAGTTGGGACAATTGAAATTTTCCTTTAAAGATTCCTTCGAGGTTTCCGAAAAAGAAGTATCATCTGCTTACGCAAAGGCAATTCACGCGGGCGATCTTGTTCTGAAAAAATGGGATTCGAAAGTGGAGGCTTTTCTTGCTCGCGTAGGTTTTCTGCACACTCATTTTCCCGAATATGAAATCGAGCCTTTGGACGAGGATTCGAAAATTTTGATTTTTGAAGAAATTTGCGCTGGGCAAAGAAGTTGGAAATCCATCCGCAACCAAGATGTTTATCCATTTGTCAGAAATGCATTTTGGGAAGACCAATTGAAAGTTCTAGACGCAGTCGTTCCGCCTGAAATCGATCTTGGCAACGGCCGGAAACCATATCGAATTACCTACAGTTCAGATCATGCCCAAATATCAGTCTACCTTCAGGATTTATATGATGTTGCCCGCCATCCTGCCATCAATTACGGAAAATATAAACTAACCGTCGATATTCTCGCGCCAAATGGGCGAAGTTCGCAAGTTACGAAGGATTTACCTGCCTTCTGGGAAGGTTCATATGTGGCGGTTAAAAAGGAATTGGCTGGTAGATATCCAAAACACGAATGGCGTTGACCTCCCCAAGCGGCACTTGGAAGAGGACGGAAGCATTTCTTTGGTCACTCGGAGTAAAGCCGGATTGGGCAAACGCCCAATTGTGCGGCCGATATGGAGAATGGCTCGGACGAAAATTTCTGAAAAGCAAGGGCTATCGTATTGTCGTCGTAAACTGGAGAAGCTCCTTCGATCGCAGGCAGGAGATCGATATTGTTTGCCGGAAAGATGGGATTCTCGTTTTCGTGGAAGTTCGCGCGCGCTCGGAGAAGGCTTTGGTGCGCGGTTTCGATTCCCTTGGAAGCCGTAAGATGAAATCGCTTAGACGCTCCTTCAAGGCTTACCTTAGAGAATCGGGCGATGAACCACTCCATCATCGGTTTGACGTGATCGAAGTTGATCTTCCCACGGTCAAGGGAAACAAAGCTCGTCTTTTCCATCATGAAAACATTGCCATTTTCGGCTAGCTCTTGCATTTATATACGCGAACCGGAAAATGTGCATCCATATCTCCATCAAACATGTCTGACGCCACTGGAAAAACTCCCCCAACCATCATAGTCATCTTCGGTGCTTCCGGAGATTTGACGGCTCGAAAATTGGCACCCGCCATCTTCAATTTGTCCAAGGACGGATTGTTGCCCGAATCCTGTCATCTGATCGGATACGGTCGAACGGAAATGAGCATTGATTCTTTTCGCGATTATCTCGTCAAATCTTTGGATTCCTACTCGAGAAGAACCATAGAGGAGGAAACCTGGAATGCCTTGTCTTCAAATATTTCTTTTCACGCTGGTGCTTACGACGATCTGGGCAGTTTTGAGAAATTGGAGGAGAAGATTTCCACCATTGAGAAAGCAATCGGATCGCCTGCCCAATGCCTTTTCTACGTATCCACTCCTCCCGGTGTCTTTATGCCAATTTTGGAAAACCTTGGGGCTAGTGGTTTGGCCAAGCGTCACCAAGGCCAGAATACCGCTTCCAAGGTAATTATTGAAAAGCCTTTTGGGAGAGACCTCCAAAGTGCCCATGAACTTAATGAAGTGATCAACCGTAGGTTCGAAGAGTCTCAAGTGTTTAGGATCGATCACTATTTGGGTAAAGAAACAGTCCAGAGCCTTCTTGTACAGAGGTTTGCTAACGCAATTTTCGAGCCCGTATGGAATCGGCATTACGTATCGAGTGTCCAAATAACCGTATCCGAAGATTTGGGAGTTGGAACTCGAGGAGGTTATTACGACAAGAGCGGAGCCATGCGTGACATGATTCAAAATCACGTCATGCAGCTTCTCGCTCTTACGGCAATGGAACCCCCCTCCTCCCTTGACCCAGAGGCTATAAGAGATGAAAAGGTAAAGGCCTTGAAGGCATTGAAACCTCTTGCTTTGGAGGGAGATGACCCTGAGGTCGTAAGAGCCGTTTATACCGAGGGGCTCGTGGGGGGCAAAAGGGCCAATGGCTATTTGGAGGAAGAGGGAATTCCTGAGGACTCATTTACCGAGACCTATACTGCTTTACGCCTGTCTTTGGATAATTGGAGATGGAAAGGGGTACCGTTTTATATTCGTTCCGGAAAGCGGTTGGCAATGAAAGCAAGTGAGATCGTCGTTCAGTTTAGTAGACCGCCCGCAATACTTTTTGGCGAAGGAAAGCGTTACAACGTGGCACCCAACTTATTGGTCATAAGAATCCAACCCAATGAGGGAATCACACTGTATCTCAATACCAAAACCCCGGGATTGGAAACAAAACTTCAACCCATCAAACTCGCCTTTGGTTATGAAACTACATTTGGCTCGAATACGCCTGAAGCCTACGAGAGACTGATTCTTGACGCCCTCAACGGTGACGGAACCCTTTTTATCAGGGGGGACGAGGCTGAAACTTCATGGGGCTTGCTCAGTCCCGTATTGGAATATTGGGCCGAGCAGGGACGACGCGGATTGGAAAGCTATTCGGCTGGAACATGGGGACCACTGGCGGCTGATAAATTACTATTAAAAAGTGGTCATGAATGGATTACTGGAAAGGAGTACGGACAATGAATCATATATTGATAAGAATCTGTCTGCTTGGATTGATGGCATTGGGTTCATGCAAAACAGGTGACGAACAATTATCCCTCGAAAACAATAAGATTGGGAAAGCCCCTACGAAAATGAATAAAGATAATCTGAAGCCATCCAAGGAAGCCCCCAAGAGGGAGGAAGTAGCAATTATAGGGGGCGGATGCTTTTGGTGTACCGAAGCGGTCTTCGAAATGTTCGACGGTGTGAAGGAGGTGGTTTCCGGATATGCAGGTGGAGCCTCAAAAAACCCGACATACAAGGAAATTTGCACTGGTAAGAGCGGTCACGCGGAAGTGATTAAGATTGTTTATGATCCGACCATAATCACTTATGCCAAGATCCTCTCGGTCTTCGGCGAGTGTCATGATCCCACGACATTGAACAGACAGGGAGCCGACGTAGGCACTCAATACCGTTCCACCATAATGTATTTGAGCGAGGAACAACAAAAAATTGCGGAGGCTTGGAAGAACAAGCTCACCGAAAAATTTATCGACCCGGTTGTTACAGAGATTGTAAAAGCTCCCGTATTTTATGCTGCGGAAGATTACCATCAGGACTACTACAAGAAAAACCCCAACGCTGGCTATTGTACCTTTGTAATCAAACCAAAACTCAAAAAGCTTAAGTTAGAGTGACACGAGTGAGCCATCTGTCGTATTAGTAAATACCTAAAAAAACAGGTTGAGCGAGGAGTAAGCTGGGGATTTCTGCAAATATCATGAATTTCCCGTTATATTGACTTGGTTCGGGGTCCTGAATTACATAAAGCCCTGCAGGGTAGTGATGTGCGTCTAGGTTTCGCCGACCGCTTTTGTTTCCTGATGGATGAAGAAATTCTTCCCCTTTAAGGTTTCCCTATCAGAAAATCATTGTAATTACACATCTTTGTCAGTATTAGCATAAAATAAATGTGTGCATCCGAGACTTATAAAAATTATTCAAATAAGATGTTGACCGAGTGGTTCTCCGTTCAAAACTGCGACTCCGTTCAGATTGGAGTTCTCTTTGAGAACATACCCGGGGTGTCTTTTTTCGTTAAGGATTTGAATCACCGCTTGGTTGCGGTTGACAAAGGCTTTTTGCCTAGGCTCGGCGTATCGAGCGAGAAAGACTTGTTTGGCAAGAGTGATTTCGATTTGTTTCCTCCCCGCTTGGCCGAGCATTTTCGAAGGGATGATCGTTTAGTCATCGAAAGCAAGTCCCCGAAATTGAATATTTTGGAATTGGTATTCAATAACCAAGGGCTACCCGATTGGTATTTGACCAACAAGTATCCTTTGATGGATAGAGATGGGGGCGTCATCGGAATTATTGGTACCGTACGACCATATGGAGACGGAGAGTTGAAATGGGAACGGGATGATGAAATTGGACGGGCGGTTAGTTACATCCGCAAGAATTTTCGGAAGGATTTGGCCATAGCGGATCTTATCAAAGTGTCAGGACTCAATCATCGTAAACTTCATCGCGGTTTTGTTGAACTTTTTGGCGTTGCACCCATGCAATTCATTACCCGCACTCGGATAGAAGCTGCCTGTGATGACTTGCTTACCACCACCAACAAGCTTTCCGACATTGCGGGGGACAACGGGTTTTACGATCAAAGTTCCTTCACTCAACATTTTCGAAGACAGATGGGAATTACTCCCCTCAAGTATCGCAAGCAAAAGGGATTTATTTAGGAAAGGAATCCGATAGGAACGTTCAAATGCCAGACGGGAGAACTCGTACCCTTCTGACGTAGACGTCTGAATTGCCCTCGGCCAATTCCCACCAATATTCATCCTCGGAAAAGCCCTCAGGTACTGGGATAAGCCCTTCCTCGAAAGCGGAGATGACGGAGGCACCTTCCATCGTCAGTATCCTAACCATCACGTCAACGACCTCGGGGAAAGCATGGGGGCTCCTTGTTCCCGAGGCAGGATCACTGGTTGAAAGCAGTTCGTAGCCCGAAGAACTTCCTGAAGTGGATTTATTGACGTCTGGGAAAATTTGTCTGAGATAGCCAGTTCCTTCATCGTTTTCATCGATCAGGTACCCCCGAATACCGAAATCTATAATGTTGGCGGCAAGAGAAAAATCCGTAGAAGCCCCTATGCTGTCATTGAAAATGGGGGTAATTATATTTTTCGGAACTCGAACGCCATCGGCGGCGGCAGTACCATATTCCCCATTGATAGGATTAAGATCATAGCCTGCTTCGAAGGTCTCTTCTGCAGTTACGTCTGAACGGAAAAGTTGGTAGCGTGGTTTTGATGTTTCCGATCCTGTCAATCCGTAACGGATGAGTTGGTACCCTACGGCTCGCACTCCACCCGTGGTTTCCGAATTGGGGTCAAGTTCTGGCGATTGGGTAAAGAACCTCAACCAAGTTCCTCCGACCCCAAACCTCGACTCAATCAACGGCCACTGGTTGTTTGCATTGACTATATCATCGACTTCGCCGTCAGGCCCATCCCAATCGCTGGCTGTTATTCGAAGTGAGCTCGAGAAGGGCTTGCCTCTCTCATCCGGTTCCCAAACCGAACTATTTGAGGTGTCTTCCAAAATCGTCGCCGCAAACCAAACGCTTCCGTCGTTTCGATAAACGGCGCATTGCAAATCCTCCTGGATGCGGTCCAAGATGAATTGGGCTGCTTGGTTCGTTTCCAATTCCCCGGTCGCTTTGGTTTGCGTGGTCAAGACTTGAGTGGTGATGTTCAAGAGCATGGCGGCGAGTAAACCGGTTACGGCAACTGCAACCAATAGTTCCAATAGAGTAAATCCTTTGCTGTTGAACTTGAAAGTCATCGGGATGTTGCAATCAATAGACGAAATTGTTCTTCCTATTTACTTCCATCCTCGGTTTTGCGCAAGAAGAGAGTCGACTGCCTATGTTAAGGAGCCCATTTGATCCCCCATCCTCGCATACAATTCGATCCCATTCGAAGAATGCTCCAAAAGGTCGGGACTGAGTGCAACCTTACTTTCCTCGAATAAAGTCAAAACGGAAGACCCACCGAATGAAAAATAGCCGAACTCTTCGCCTTTGACAACTGCATGTGGAAGGTTGGCCGTGAAAGATACGGACCCTACACAAGTTGCGCCTACGAGAAATTGAGCGACTCGGCCAGTGCTCTTTGTTTCTACAAAAGATAGATAGCGCTTGTTCTGCCAAAAAATTGCGATTTCTTTTCTTAGAGCAATGGGGTTGACCGAATACAAAAAGCCATTGATTAATTTTGGTGGAGAAGCCTGCCCATCAATTGGAAAATGAAACCGGTGATAGTCAACGGG
>Ga0055584_100003611_pt1 | contig 15218 bp, 11 predicted proteins | sample OSDHelmetaG_FD_58716 | JGI IMG/M metagenome (GOLD analysis project Ga0055584, IMG submission 58716) | Pelagic marine sediment microbial communities from the LTER site Helgoland, North Sea, for post-phytoplankton bloom and carbon turnover... | ecosystem: Environmental > Aquatic > Marine >... | reverse complement strand
AGTAATGCAGTCTCTAGTAGCTGTCCTGTATTATAAAGGTTTGTTTCTAATGTTGACCCAGTATTGTGGAGTTTTGTTTCTAGTAATGATCCAGTATTTAATAGGTTGCCGCTAACAATGTCGATATGCTCATGAATATGTTCCCCAGTTTCAATAAGATCCCCACTTAAAACTATATCTTCTAAGGTATTGCCGACAATTGCTGCCCGAAGTTCGCCACTTGCCCTGATTAAAGCGCCTGATAAATTGAACCCAGTAGCTTGGGTGTTTCCTGATAATAGTTGCCCTGTCGCATCTAGGTCAGATTGTAATACGGATTGTCCGCTTACATCTGTGATGTAATCATTTAAGTGGGCTCCTGTTTTGGAGAGATCATTTGAGAGACCTAGAAAGCTTGATAGGGTTTGCCCGCTTAAATTTATTAGGTCTCCGCTAACTAGATCTATATGCTCGTGTAAGTGTTGTCCAGTTAGGTTTAGGTTTGTTTCCAGGACATCTATTTCAGCTTGCAGAGATTGCCCTGTAGATATTAAATCACCACTAACTTTGTCTATGTGTTGGTGTAAATGGTCCCCTGTTTCGAAAAGATCATCTAATACGGAGAGGTGATTAGCTGTTGATTCACCACTTACATAAATTAAGTCCGTTTTAATGACACTAATTTTATTCTCAATAATTTGACCAGTATTGTAAATTGAATTACTAAGTTGCTGTCCAGTGGTTAATATATCTAGCTCTAATGTTTGACCTGTATTATACAGGCTTGTCTCTAGGTCTGTTCCTGTTAAATATAGATTCCTTTCTAGTTTAGTTCCAGTAAGAAATAAATTGTTTTCTAATTTCGACCCAGTTGCTAGCAGGTCTCCGCTAACTATATCAATTTTTGTTTCTAGTAGATGGCCAGTATCGTTGAGATCTTTACCTAGGCTAAGAATGCTTGCCCTTGTGACACCACTAAGAGTAACTAAGTCCCCGCTGACCTTGTCTATATGTTCGTGTAAATGTTCTCCTGTTTCGAATAGGTCATCTGTTAGAGAAAGGTAGTTGGCTGTAGATTCACCGCTAACTGATATCAAGTCACCGCTGACCTTATCTATTGCATCGTCTACATCTCTGCCGTTTCTGCTTGTAGATATAAAATTATGAAAAACTCCAGTGTGACCACTTATTGTCCCAGTTACTGTAGCATCTATAACTTCATTGACATGTGTTGTGCCGCTAACAAAAAGATCTCCTTTTACATAGAAAGTGTCAAATATTCCACTAGCTCCACTAACATAATTTTCATCGAAGTCATATATGAAATGCTCTGATCCTGAAAGTTTTGGGCCATTAAATGAATCTACCTTGTGAAACTGTACGTGTTTCTCTAATCCTCCAGGGTGGCTTCGGCCCTCTCCTAGTTCTGCTATTTTTTGCCAATCAATTAAGTTATTTTCACCCGTTTTTTCGTAAAGAAAGTTAGTTGTAACATCGAGGTAGTGTGCTCCTCTGATACCAGCGGCTTTATCGCTCTTACCTACGCCAGTAGGAGGGCCTTCATCCCATATGAATGGTTGCCTTATACCAAGGTTGGCACTGACGAAATCTTCGAATGGTAAATTTGCTCCCATATCAATCCTCTTTCACTAAAAATTGAGCTGGATGCCTGACATCAGCATTAGTAGCTCTTGATAAAGAGTCTAGGTTAAATAGAAAACTGCCGTTTGCAACTGGGTCGCCGAGGCTATCGCAGACAACAAACTCGTCGTCATAATCTATGTTGAAAAATACTTTGTTTACTACTGAATTGTTGAATGTATAGTTTGTTCCTCCGTTTGGGCCGTCGCCAGCTTCGCTTAGGTTTTCAAACGTAACATTAGTTGGTACCGTAACTTGAGTTCCGATATTTGCGAGTCCTCCGAAAAGAGAATTTGGGTCTACTTCTAACCTTCTCTCTGTGAAACCTTCTACATTGTAATCGGTTGGGTTTGTTGTCGTTGTTTCTATTAAAGCAAGATTGAAGATACTAAGACCAAAAGGAAATGAACCCTTAGTGTGGGTGTCGTCTACAAAAATGTCGTAGATTTGGTGACTTACACCTTCGGATATCTTGGTTAAAATAGATGGTACTATTTGTCCTGCCGCTAGAGATAGCGAAGGGGTTCCACTGAATAATTGATTAGATGATAGTGTGAACCTGTATGTTTCTCCTGAGGGTGAGCTTAGTAATTTAGGCGGTAGGGTTAAGAATGTGACATCTATTGGGTCGTTAGCGATAAATACAGTTGTCATGTCCGACGCGACCATTCCATTTGAACTTTTTATTACTGTTATTTTAAAATTATCTTCTGATATATTGTATCCACCAGCAAAGTAATCTACTGTTTTAGCTGCGCTATATATATTGAGTGGGGCCATGTCTAACTCATCGTTTGTTAGACTGCTTGGTTTCGAGTATTCAACATCATCGTGGTTGTTGGCTACTGTGTTTACCGTAGCTGATTCTCCTAACTTTATAGCTTGTTGGCCTGCTGGGTAGGTTACTGAATTTATAGAGCAAGTTGGAGGTATATTGTCCACTTCTATTTGATCTATAGACGAAAACTCATCACTGATTGCTCCATACTCGTTTTGCGCCCTCATGTGTACTCTTCGTAACCCATTTCTTGACATTAAGTCAGTTACATCTATGTCGATAGTATACTCGTAAAGGTCTCCTCCTGCAGGATTAGGGGCTACGCTCCATCTTTGAAGCCATGAAGTTTGTGTTCCATTAGATACTCCATTATCTGATATGCTGAATAATATTTTATCTGGATCTGAACCTTGCGTGTCTACGGTGACGGTAGTTCTTACAGTATCTCCGCCTTTTATGTCCGAGGTACCTATTCTGTGTGGAGCTGTTGCGGATATGGCTGGTGAAATAATATTTATATTTGTTATCTCTGGGGCATTGGCAATTTTAACTTTGCTTTCTTCTGTAGAGATACTGCCATTAAAAAATCTTGTAGCTGTAATTGAGAGGTTTGTTTGGTCTACATGTATCCCCGCATTGAATCTTAGGGTTTTAGGATTTTCAAAGGTATCGGGGTTGTCTATTATAACGCTTGTCCCATTGTACGATGTGAACCTGTATACAACAGAGTCTACAAGTAGATCCCAGTTGTTTATTGTATTTGTTAGTTCTGTTGTTTCCCCTTCTCGTAGTCCATCTGTCCTTCCGTTGTAGGAGGTTGGGCCATTGGGAGAAACAGTGATTATGGGGTAAGCTTGGTCTAATAGCCTTGAGTCATCAAAGCCAACGAAGTCAATGTTTGATACGGCATAATCTCCTGTTGCGCCAAACTTGTTTGAAGCCCTTATGGCTACCCCATGATCACCATTTCTATCAGAAACTGTAATTGGTATAATTGTTCTCTCAAGGCCGTTGGCTAGTAATAGTGGGTTGTATGGGAGCCAGTCAGTGCCGTTTGATATACCTAAATCTTTAACTTGTAGGCCTGTAATTTCTTGTCTAGGGTCTACTACTTTTTGTGGATCAAAATCAACAAAAACATTTATAGTGTCTCCAGCCTTTAAGGCATTTGTTCCAAGCAATGTTGCGGGAAGGGGTGTTGCGTTTGCTAATTGATCTATATATAAATTTTCTGGGAATGGATCTGGCCCGACCTCCTCTAAGGTAACTTCCCCTGACACCCCATACCTGGATAGACCATTAACAAACCCAGTAATACTGGTTAAGCCTTCGGCATTTAGGTTATCAATATGACCTTCAAACCTACGTGTATGAGATCCAAGCTCTAGTAGGTTTTGATCTGGTATGGGAATGTTGTTGATATATCCAGTACCAGCATAGCCATCAAATGGACCATCCCAACTCATCGAAACATTTAAATCTGTGGCTAAATTTACGGTTACACCTGAAAGATGGATGTTGGGTGTTGGTGTATTGTAGTAAGTTTTGATACATGGTCCATCATTATTAAAAATATCATTAAAAAAAACAAAAGTGTCTGGTATTTTGTCAATTTTTTCTTCCAGGATTTGACCAGTTTCATACAGGTGCCCGCTTAGAGTGTCTACATTCCCGCTGACAGCATCTATGTAACCGCTTAAATCATCAAACCTTTTTTCGAAAGCAGACATATCACCTGTGGAGACCGAAACCCCTGATATGGTTAGGGTATCTAGGAAGGTGCCGCTCTGTGTGTCTATTGAGCTAAATTCAGCTACATCATTGTAGAGTAGTCTGAAGTTCTTGTCTGGTGTGGCAACTACAAAGTTGTGATCTCTTTCTGGTTTAGAGAGATCAAGCTCTGTAATTTTTCTATTTTCAGGAGGCATCGATCAACCATTTTCTAGGTCCAAAATTCTTTTACCGAGAGAATCTATTTGACTCTGCTGGTCTTTGATGCACTCTAGGAGAACTGGTATGATCTTGTGATAGTATACTGAAAGTTCTGAATTAGCGTTTACTCCGACGGCTTCTGGTAAAACTTTTTGCACGCTTTGGGCGATGACACCGACATCTTTTTTGTCCTTTAATTCATTGGGGGCAAGATCGTTCCATTTAAATGTAACACCATCTATAGCATTCGCTATGGAGATGGGCGATTCTATTTTTTCTACATTAGATTTTAGTTTTTCATCAGATGTATAGAGCGCTCCGTCGGTCCAGCCTGCTCCGTAGTTAATAATTCTTAATCCAGCTGCCGTTTCCTCTAAGCCTCCGTTCGGGTCAAGGGGTGGAGAGGTTGCTATTGTGATGTCGGTATCTTGCCAGTCATTAAGTGAAAATGAGCCAAGGGTTAATCCGTCTTGGTCTTTAAGTGTGACAGTGCCGTCTCCAATGTCGTTCATTTTGGCAAACTTTAACCCAGCACTATCATGAATATCGTCTTCTACTATGGCATTCCCGCCGACGTGAAGTTTTGCTGTTGGGATAAGCTTTCCTACCCCAACAAAACCAGCTGAGGTAGACTCGTTTTGAATGATTAAATTTTGTTCCGAGCCATCCCTGTATGACCTTATCCAAGATCTTTCTGATAGGGCATCCACTCCAAAGCCTAAATAGTTTTCTGTGCCTAAACCATCTGTTGCTGTAACCTTAACGATTTCATTGTTTTGACCTATTTGTTGGCTTGTTCCGAGCACATCAAGCTTTACGTCTGGGTTCTTGTGTCCAATAGCGGTGTTGCCTTTTGTGTTGACGGCAAGGGCTGTATTATTGCTGTTAGCTATGCTGCCATCAATTTGTAGCAGGGGTACATTCGTTTCGGTACCGTCTCTGGTCTGTGAGGTTATATAAAGACCTGCTTGTGAGTGATTGAGGCGGGCATCTATTACTTGTCGAAAACTTTCTCCATCTGAGTTTACGAGTTTGCTGGGGTAGGGTTCTGATCCAATCGTTAGCTCATTCTTAACCCATGAATCTTCTATGTTGGATGATATTGAATAAAGGTGTTCTAAGTTGCACGTTTTTCCTTGTATGAGTGACTCTGAGAATAGGGTACCAGAAACAGTAAGGGTATCTTTAATGAATGCACCCATATCTGGTTTTATAGAAAACTTAGAGTCCCCGCTTAAGTCGATATTGATACACCTGTCGTCCCCTGTGTCAAAAATTCCAAAATGAAGACATTGATCGTTACCCGAGAAGGGTATTGATCCTCCGAATAGAATTTTTCCTACTTGTTCGGATAAATTTACGAAATCAAGTCTGTAATTTTGAGTGTCAGGCTCATCATTTTCACCGCTAGCTATAACAAAATAGGTATGAGGATCGCCTAGGCCTGTAAATTTTTCAAATTGTGTTATTTTTTTGTCTGCCATATCAATTAGTTTATTACACCTAATTGAGCAAAAATACAGACTTTATTCTGAATAAGAGAATTTGATTTGATCTTTTTCTACATAAAATTCAAAAAATACTTTAGATTCAAAGTTGTTGCTAAAGAAGCATTCGCATATTTTATCTTCTATGTTTCCTCTAATGATTCTGTCCAGGGGTCTGGCTCCTAAATTTTCTTTTGCTGCCAGATTGCATACATCATTCACAAATTCATTGCTAAATTTAATGTAAATGTTTTTCTTTTTTAATTTAGATTTAAGGCTTTTTACTTTTAGATTAAAAATATTTTTTAAAGTTTCTTCTTCTAAGTTGTTAAATAAAACTACATCATCTATTCTGTTGTATAGTTCTGGGCTTAATATTTTTATTGATTCCTCTTTTATTAAGTCGGATTTGTCATCAGAACCTGTCGGGTTGAATCCTAGGCTTGCTTTTGAGAGTAGGTGGGCTCCTATATTTCCAGTTAAGACAATAATGCAATCATTGAAATAAGCTTTTGAGCCAATGTTATCCTCCAGTTCTCCCTCTTCTAGTATCTGCAGTAAAAGTTGCTGAACATCTGGGTGAGCTTTTTCTATTTCGTCAAAAAGAATTATGCTGTGAGGCATCTTTTTAACTTTTTCGATCAAGATACCGCCTTCGTCGTACCCTACATAGCCTGGGGAAGAGCCTATCAGTTTACTTGAGGAAATTTTTTCAGAATATTCAGACATATCTAACCTTATTATGTTTGAATCTGAACCAAAATAGTTCTTTGCTAGCATTTTAGCACAATAAGTTTTTCCTACGCCAGTAGCACCTAGGAAAAGGAATGATCCTACAGGTTTTTTAAAATCTTTAAGGCCCATTTTTGACCTAGATATAGCCTTAGATATAGAGTCAACAGCTTTTCCTTGACCAGCAACCTCTGAATTAAGTATCTTTTTGAAAGATTTGCTATCAAATTTGGAGCTACAGGAGATGTTTTCTATAGGTATCTTTGACTTTTTAGATACAATGGAATGTATTAAGTTTGATGAAACTTTTGACTCGATTGAGTTTTGCCACTTTTCGTATTCTTTTTCATATTTTTTTAAAAGTAAAGCTTCCTCTTCCTCTGAACAGTTCATTCCTTTGTCGTATAGCTCTGCTTCTACATTCGTGACAGCCGTCGGCGGAACCATGTTATTTATCTTCAGTTTAGCCCCGCACTCGTCCATAATGTCTAGGGCTTTGTCGGGAAACCTTCTGTTGGGAAAGTACAAGTCCGATAAATCTATGATCTCTTTTATTATTTTTTGGGTATATCTAACTCCGTGAAATTTTTCATAAGAACTCTTTAGGCCTAGCATTATTTTATGGCATTCATCCTTGGAGGGTTCGTCAACAAAGATACTTTCAAACCTCCTGGCGAGAGCGTGGTCTTTTGATATACTTTTTTTAAACTCTGGGTAGGTCGTTGCCCCGATGACTTTTATACTCCCTCTAGCCAGATAAGGTTTCAGTATGTTGGCTGCATCCATTGTTCCTTCACTGCTTCCCGCACCGATAATAGTGTGAGCTTCGTCGATGAATAATATAATGTCTTTGTTTAGGCATTCTTTTATTAAAGATTTTAACCTCTGCTCGAACTGCCCTCTATATTTTGTGCCAGCTATCATGGATGCCATATCAACAGAATAAACGGTATGGCCAGTTAGGTATTGTGGGCAATTTCCTGAGGAAATAAGTTTAGCTAACCCATCTATACATGCGGTCTTCCCAACACCAGGATCCCCTATTAGCATTGGGTTGTTTTTATTTTTCCTCGCTAAAACTTCGCAAATCCTTAAAATCTCTTCGTCTCTCCCTATTATTTTGTCAATTTTACCTTGCCTGCATAAGTGGTTTAAGTTAACGCAGAATTGTTCGAGACTACTTTGGGAATCTGGATTATGCTGGGGGTGTGCGGGGGGTTCTGAAAAACTTTTTGACGAAAATGTGTTGTCTATGTCCTGAAATTTCAAAGAAAGGACAAAGTCTTTAATGAATTTTGTACTATCTATTGACTGTGTGGAAAGGTAGTTCACGGTTGAACCTTTCTTGAGGTTAATAATACTAAAAAATACATGCTCTATCCCTACATATTCATCACCTAATTTGTCTGAAAAAAGAACAGAGTCTTTTAGCATTTTCTTAAAAGATGGAGAATACTCAGGGTCATCGTAGTCTTTGTTTTTTTTAGCTAGGTTAGAGTATGTTATGATAAAATCTATATACTCGAAAATATCAATTCCATAACCTTGTAAGAAATCAAGAACTGGAAGCTCTCCTGACTGCAGTATTAAAAGCAGTAGGTGGTCTTCTTTAATGGTGGGATGATTAAGTGATTTAGCTAGGTCTTTAGATTGAGCTACAAAAAACTGACACTTGGGTGAGAAGTTTGGGGATAGTTCCATATATTTTATTTACACAGAATCTTGCTTATATTCAGAAAGTTTCATGTAAATCATTTCATCTAAGACTTTCATCCTATCTATGAAGATAGCATCTCCATCTCGCGTTTTTTGGCCAAGCACTGTAACTATGCTACCTTCCTTGGGCACTTCATTCTTCTTAAGATACTCTGTACATTTTTTACCCCTAGATGTGTCGCATAGGATTGCGCTCAAGGATCCAACTTCGTCCTCTAGTTCTAGTTTGATATATAAATTGCCATTTCTGGACTTCTCTTTTTTAGAGAAAGTAACCGTGAAGATATATTTTAAAGAGTCTCTGCTAGAGCAGTTCCTAAAGTCTCTTGAGTCATGTAAGGGATACTGCTTTGAACTGTTGAATACATTTTTTAACCTTGTTGAGTAACTAAACCCTAATAGGTTTTTTTCAAAATACCAGTTGGCGAATTTTTGAGACTTACTATTTTTATAATATATAGCCTTTTGGGGTTCATATTTCTTTTTAATTGTTTGGTACCTAGATTCTTTAACTAAGGATCTGTTGTCATCACCCTTCATGTCAAAATTAGAAACTTTGATTTCGTTGAAGATTTGAAATAAATCTTTGTTTTGAAGCTGTGATATTGATATGAAGTTTCGCTTCTCTCTGTCAGTTAAGAGGTTGAAGAGTTGAGCTTCTAGTACACACTTAGCTCTATCTTCGTCAACCGTATCACTTAATGCACCTGCTTGTATCAGAGAGGATAGGGTTCCAATATTAATACCACAATGCTTGGCGGATAAAAAGATTTCAAAGCTTGATACGGCTTCCTGCCCTCTGAATAGTTTTAGCGGCTCTATTGTTTTTTCACTAATACCTTTGATGCTAGATAAGCCGTACCTTATGTTTTTATTATCTATAGAATAATCAAAGTCTGATTTTATTAGGTTTGGCGGTAGCAATTTTATATCAAAATTGGAAAGCTCTTTGCTTATGTTTGAGACTTCTAGTTGTGGGTTTGGCTCATAGTTACTCATCCTTAGTAAGGATAGGAAGAACTCTTGAGGGTATTTAAATTTTAAATATATTGTCCATGCCGCTAACATCGAATAACTAATTGAGTGACTCTTGTTGAATGAGTAGTTCGCACTATCTTCCGCTACTTTCCATAGTATTTCCCCTACTTCTTTATCTAAATTGTTTGACTCGCATTTTTTTTCTATTTTCTTCTTCCACTTAGGCATTTCTTTCACTTTTTTCTTACCCACAATCCTTCTTAACTGTTCAGCTTCGTCGAGAGTGAAGCCGATTCTAACAGCCATCTTCATTAACTGCTCTTGGTACAACGGTATACCTCCAGTATAGGATAGTTCTTCTTCGAAGACTTCATGGATGAGTTGGAAGTTTGAGGTCTGCCTGTATTCAGAATAACTGTCTACAAAATCTAGCGCGCCTGGCCTAGCTAGGGCTATTACAGCACTTAACTCTTCTATGTTTCTTGGTTTTATCTTTTTACAAACAGAATAGTTGGTGTGGGCTTCAATTTGAAATAGTCCATGGGGTGAATCTAGTTCAGCTAAAGGGTAGAAAGTTTCATCTTCATCTATTGATATTTCTTCTGGTTTAATGCCTATAAGGTTGCATGTATTATGTATGACGCTTAGGGTTCTTAGGCCTAGGATATCGAATTTAACCATGAGTTCTGACACCCAGTTCATGTCGTAAGCTGTAACCAATGAGCCTTCGTTTGTGGTTTGTGTTGGGCATATGTCTGATATATCCTGGCACGATATGGCGATGCCAGAAGGATGAACTCCACAGTTTTTATTTAACCCTTCTAACTTTTTGCAAATACTAAGAGTCTTTTCGTTAGCATCAGCCCACTCTTTGAACTTTGGGCTAGTCTCTAGTGACTCATTAATAGAACAGACTTTGCCGAAATTTTTAGGGATATGCGATGTTACAAAATTCACATCAGTTTCATTAAGTAAGCTTACTATTTTACCACACTCTCGAACGCAAAGCTTACTACTCAAGGTGTTGAGTGTTAAAATTTTAGCTGTCTTATTGGGATACTTGTCTTCGATGTATTTGATGACTTTATCTCTGTGTTCATAAGCTATGTCGTTATCGATGTCTGCTAGTAGTGATCCGTCTAAGTATGTCTTTCCTTTGTGTTCTGTTTTCTTAGCTCTACTCTCACTAACAAACCTTTCAAAGAATAAATCATATTTTATTGGATCAACTTTCGTTACATCTATCAAGAATAGTACTAGAGAGCCAGCCGCCGAACCCCTTCCTGGGCCAGTGGGTATCCCTGTGTTATGGCAAAAGTTTAAAATATCCCAGTTTAATAAGATATAATCAATGAAGCCGAGTTTGTCTAGAACTCTTAACTCGTAGCTTAGTCTTTTTTTGTACTCAGGTTTCTTAAGATCTACTAATTTATTTTTAGCTCCAAACTTGCACAAGTTTTCTAGGAACTCAAAATTAGTGGCAGTATCGTCGCAATTAAAAAAATCGTACTGAGCCGCTGAGATATTAATTTGTGGAAGCAGTACTCCTGGCGGTATGCAATCATCATAAGATGAGTAGTCTTGAAAGAATTTACTCTGCATTATCTATAATAAGTTGTAGTTCTGTGTAAATCGAGAAAACTTCTTCTGGGTGATTTTCCCAATAATCTTGTTTTTTAGACAAAAAGAAGCTTAGAATTGTCATTAGGTTTTCTAGTTCTAGGTCTTTCATATTTCTGAATCCCATATCATTTTCTTAAAAACATCAAAGTTTTTAGTTATATCGTACAATGCATCATGGAGCTTTGATGGGTCAAAGTCTACATCGTATCTCTTGCAGCACGATGAAAGAGATAGTGATGTACCTCTGTGCCTGTATGAGTTGAGTTTAAATTGAAATAATGATAGGTGTTCGTTCTTCCTGTATTCTATGTTTTTTTCTACAGATTTAGCTATTGATAGTGTGTCAATTGACCTCTTTATATAGCTGTAGTCGGCTGGTAGCCCTAGATTTTTTCTAAAAATATTGTGAATATATATATCGAAGCCAAAAATATTATGACCCACGTTGATATAAGATTCGTCGTACAAGTATTTTTCAAAATGGTCAAGGACGGTTTTTGCATCTACCTTGTTTTTATCGTACTTAGACTTAGAGAACCCAGTGACTTTAGCTGCTTCCGCTGAGATATTGAGATCTTCCCAGGCTATATAGTAGTCATGCTTTTCCAGGATATTGTTCCCTTCGGCAATAATGAAGGCTAGCTGCCAGGGTTTATTGTCTAGGGATGCTAAGTTTAAACTGCAAGTCTCGAAGTCAAATACAATATACTTTTGATTTTTTTTAAACCTTAGTAGTTCTTCGTTCACTTAGACCCGCCTTCCTCAAAGAACTCTTCAACTTCTTTTATGAATCTTTCTTTTTGATCACATGGAATTTCGGAGTATTGTTTTTTAATTTGCCTTAAAACCCTTTTTTGTTGTGGTGTATCAGAATAGGACATCGCTTTTTTTATTTTCTTAACTTGCTTTTTGTTCATAATTAGTTTCGATCATACGTGACATTGTTATCTTTAAATGCTTCTAGGTTTTTACCTCCAGCATAGGAGATTGAGCTTTGTAAGTCTTCTGTTATCTCAAGTAATTTCTGCCCGACGGTCATGTTGTTGCATGGAACGTTGATTAACTTTCCTTCGATATTGTGATGGTGATACTTGTTCTCTGCACTCGCGGAACCAAAGTAGGCTTTGTGTGTTACATTCCCTATAGTGCTGCAAGCAGCTGGGCTGTCACTGCAGGAGGCGAACATACCGCCAGCCATAACCATAGTAGCTCCTGCCACAAGGGCTTTAGCTATGTCTCCATTATGTTTTACTCCTCCGTCTGCTATAATGGGTATTGGCCCATGGGATTCGTCTTCCCAGCAACCTCCTTGTAGGTTACTGCAAAGTTTTACGCAACTAAACATTGGCATTGTGAAGCCAGTTTTGTATTTAGTTGTGCAAGGAGAACCTTGACCTATGCCGACTTTCACTGCATCTGCCCCCCATTCATGTAGGTCTCTAACGGCGGTGCCAGTGCAGACATTTCCAGCTATGATTTTAGTACTAGGCATATATTTTTTAATACATTCAATGGCGATTTTCATTCTTGCACAATGACCATGAGCGATATCAATCGTGATATAGTCAATTCTCTGCTTGTACTTAGAGAGTGCGACTATATCTTTTTTATCGTTCATTTTTACACCCATACTGACAGAGATGAGGCTCCAGTTTTCTTCGTTCATTTGGGTAACTACATCCCTTAAGCTATTCCCAAACCTATGCATTACATAAAAGTAGCCATCTTCGCTTAATTTATTAGCTAAATCCATATCTATGACCGACTTCATGTTTGCGGGTGTGACTGGAAGCATGAATTTTGCACCCAAGAACTCCACACTTGTGTCTGCATCTGCCCTACTGTAGAGCTCGCTGTAGTTCGGTATCAAATCTACATCTGAATATTTTAAGTTTCTATGCATTTTCTAAATAACTTTCTAGGCAAAACTCTCTGCTACCCATGTGATCTAGGTTTGGTTTGTCTAATGATGATTTCCTCGCACTGAATGAGTTTCTTGAGCATATAAGTTTATAACACATAAAGGCATCAAAGTCAATCCTTTTATTATAGTAGATGCTTTTTGCAACTAGTGTATTGAGGGAGTTTTTTTCGCAGTAATCTTCAATGTAGTCTAAGAGTAAAAAATCATAAGGTAATTCGTTCTGCTCTATTATAAAAGTTGGGTTAAATTTAGAAAGATCGCAGGTGAAAGAATTAAATAAAAATAAATTTTTAAATAAAAAGGAGTCATAGAAGGGTACAAATAAATCTAAGTTCTTATCGTCCCAAAGCTCGTAAAGGTTTTCTGAACTAAAAGATTCGTTTGATTTTGATTCCGAATATATTTTATATAAACTCTTGCATCCGTCTGAGTTTTTTGCAAAAACAATAACCTTGTGTGAGCTATCTTTTGATTTTTCTTCAGGCTGGTCTTCGTTTATGTCTATCCTGAGTCCGAATACTAGATCTAGTCCTAGTTTGTTGCAAGACTGGTTAGCTTGTAAGAAGCCCATAAAAGAGTCTTCGACTATAACAATTTTACTGTTTAGTTTATCTTCTAGTTTCGCCTCTGTATATATATCGAAGATGGAATCTGAGCCTCCTTCTTCCGATTCATCGGATAGCGTTAATATTGATTTTCCTATCGAGTAATGACTTTTAAATAATGGTATTATCACCCTACAAGGGTAACATAACCATACGGAGAAGTCAAGTTATTTCTTCTGCCTGTCTATGAAGTGATCGGCTATACCGCCCTCGTCTAAATATTCTTCTAGTTCCTCTAATAATTTATTCCTAATTTCTTTTACATCAGCTGGAAGCTCTTTCTCTTTCATGGAAGAATAAGTTATGGTTGCGGCAATTAATAAAAGAATAGCTAGAGGGTCAAAAACAAAAATAAGTACAACAATAACAATGCGAACAGCTTCGCTTATGTCTACTTGTAGACCTACCCAGTCTTGTAAGACGCTTGCTATGTATTTAACTGGGCCAATCTCTACTTCTAGTGCTCTAAGTTTAGCTCCGTAGTCAAACTTTTCTGACTCAAGATCGTCGATTTTATTGTAAGAAGATTCTACTTCAGCTCTTATCTTTTCCGCCTCTGTATTATCAGTAGAAATGATAACCTCATCTTTTTGTAAGCTTATAGTATCTATTTGGTCTCTTGTTTTTGAAATGTCTTCGTCTGTCTTATTTATAATTAATTGGATTTTGGACTCTGATTCAAGTTTCCTTGTAGATAATAAACCTCTCTCTTCTTTTTGCGATTCTACTAGCTCTTTGTATTTTTTATTGCTAGCAAATAAGCCTGATTCTTTTGAAGAATTTAACACTTCATCTAGTGCTTTTAGTCTGGATTGATAGGATTCTATTAGTTCCCTCTGCCTTGTGAGTGATGTTTCTGACTCTTCCTTGATTTGTGTTACCCTAGATTCCAGCCTACTGAGTGTTTCGTCTTTTATGTCCGTGGATGAACCTTGTTGGGATTCTAGTTTTAATAATTTATCCTCCAACCTTAATATTAAAGAGTTTTCTCTTTTTATTTTAGATTCGATCTGGGCTACAATAGCTTGCTCTTTATCTACAGACGCGCTGTGCTCAACATGGGACTTGGAGAGAAAGCCAAAGATACCCATGCTTGTAATCCCGCTTAATACAACTACAGCAACCAATAGGTATGCTTTTAGAAACTTAAATGCCGTACCCCAATTTTTATGAAGCCAGACTGCAGCCACAAGCTTACCTACCTCTAGCACACTCCCCATAATAATAATAGCCTCCATAGAACCTGGGAACATGGTAGCTAATCCAACTATACTAAAATATGCAGCAACCAGGGAAATGGCGATGCCCGATAAAAAAATAAGACCCGTTAAAAACATTTTAAATTTCTCCTGTATTTTCTTGGGAAGCTATGCTTTCATTTTTTGAATTTTTTTTTAAATCAAAATGAACTAATATATATAGTTTCCCGAATTTTTTAATATCAAATAGAGAATAATTATGCTTGTGTAGGAAGTAAGAAAGCTCTCCTAGATAGTGGTTTTGTATGTATATTATTATTTTATGAGGATAGCCTGAGGCGTTCTCTTTCCTGGAATACAATACATCGTCACTATATTCAGTGCAAATACTCTTTATTGTTGTGTTCATTCATAATAATGTACACAACAAATTAGAAAATATCATCACTTTTTGGAGTAGGCTTGTTCCAATGTGGGCAACCTGAGTAATGCATGTCTTCTACTGTTTCTCCTTCTTCTTTGTTGGGTGTAAGATTATCTTTAGAGTCTGCGAAAACAGATTTAATAATTCCGCCAGATTTGTTTTTTAGCACGGTGTAGTCGACTGGCTTTCTGTAGGGGCAA
>Ga0055584_100003610_pt1 | contig 15218 bp, 14 predicted proteins | sample OSDHelmetaG_FD_58716 | JGI IMG/M metagenome (GOLD analysis project Ga0055584, IMG submission 58716) | Pelagic marine sediment microbial communities from the LTER site Helgoland, North Sea, for post-phytoplankton bloom and carbon turnover... | ecosystem: Environmental > Aquatic > Marine >... | reverse complement strand
CTCGACGCTCTGGTCTATAAGTACGGTGTACCGGCGCCGACCGTCCTAAAGATCGATGTCGACGGCTATGAGAGCGTTGCGATCCGAGGCGCGGATAGATTGATCCGCGAAAAGGCGATGGCATTGATCATCGTTGAGATCAACAATGAAGAAGCGCGGATCGAGATTGACGGTGCCCTGACAGCAAACGAATACAAGTTGGTCTGCAGTCGTCGACATCACGATGATCCGAATGAGTACGTGAGCGATTGGGTATACGCCCGTGAGGACGTATTCTCTCAGTGGTCCGCAATTGCGGGCGAACTTTCCGGGTAGGATCAGGCCGGCCTTGTCTCTGCGTTCGCTTGTTCGGCGTAACAAAGCGTTGTCGTGTATCTACTACGTTGTGGACGACATGCGTGCTGAACGCCGGCTTAGGCGCGGCGACATCTCGACGGACTCGGGGCGTCGACACGCGTCCCAACAGATTGAGGCTAGTATTGCGTATATTCGTAGAATCTACAGCGACTATCTTTCTTACGGTGGGATTAGTGCCTTCTCAGGTCGCGTCTGCGAAATCGGACCCGGCGACAACTTCGGTCTAGCCCTTATGGCGCTTGGCCACGGCGCGAAGAACGTTGTCGCGATTGATCGATTTTACTCTCGGCGCGATGCCGATTATCAAAAACGGCTATACGCGCAAATCGTTGAAGACCATCATTGGAGCCATCTCTTTGACGGCGAGATTGCCGAGGAGACGATCCGAGGACTGGATTACCGGCCGGGGCAAGCTGCTGAAACGTTCTTCAGGGGTGCAAACGGATTCGACTTTGTCATATCCAGAGCGGTGTTGGAGCATCTGTACGATCCGGTGGGCGCGCTCGACGATATGGAACGTTCGCTGAACCCGAACGGCATGCTCATTCACCGGGTCGATCTGCGCGACCACGGGATGTTCGATGGGCATCCACCTTTGACGTTCCTGACCGTGGGCGACGGACTATATCGGCGAATGACACAAAATTCCGGGCGGCCCAATCGAGTACTTCTGCCCGAATACCGAAAATGGTTGGATCGTTCCGGGATGGACGGTGACATCGTCATCACCCGTTTAGTTGGCGTTGAGCGTGAAATTGATCCGGTGCCGTGGTCGGCCTTGGACGATACCCTTAGACGAAAAGCAATCGAGGCCGTGAACCAATCCCGCCCCAACCTTACGCCCCGGTTCGCGTCCTTGCCTGATGAGGATTTGGCGGTTGCGGGAATCGTACTCGTAGCACGGGCAAGTCGCGGAACGGCTGCCTCGGGTTCGTCGCGGCCGAACGAAATGGAGAGCAATCGAACGTGAGCTTCACCCTCGACGATAGAACGATATTGATCACCGGTGGGACTGGATCTTTCGGTCGCCGATTCGTGAAGACCGTTCTAAAAAGATTCAAGCCTCGCAAGGTCATTGTCTTCTCGCGTGACGAAACCAAACAGTGGGAGATGGGACAGGATCCCAACTTTGATGATGAGGCTATGCGCTATTTTATCGGCGACGTGCGCGACTACCCACGTCTTGAGTTGGCATTCCGAGACGTTGACTACGTTGTGCATGCCGCAGCGCTGAAGCACATCACCGTCGCTGAGTACAATCCGTTTGAGTGCATTCAAACGAATGTCCATGGTGCCGAGAACGTGGTACGCGCCGCTATGGCGGCGGGCGTCAAGAGAGTTGTCGCGTTGTCGACCGACAAAGCAGCCAATCCCATCAATCTCTATGGCGCAAGCAAATTAGCGTCCGACAAGATTTTCGTTGCGGCGAAACATATCGTTGGTGCCGGGAATCCACTGTTCTCAGTCGTTCGGTACGGCAATGTTGCAGATTCCCGTGGGAGTGTCGTGCCGCTATTTCGTCACCTAATCGAACGCGGAGAAACAACTCTCCCAATCACCGACCCTCGAATGACGCGGTTCTGGATCACCCTTCAACAGGGTGTCGATTTTGTTCTCTCGAGTTTCGAACGAATGGTCGGCGGTGAACTATTGGTGCCGAAAATACCAAGTATGCGTGTAATGGACTTGGCGGAAGCGATGGCGCCCGGCTTTGAGCACAAGATTGTCGGAATTCGCCCAGGCGAGAAACTCCATGAGTCGATGATAACGGAGGATGATTCCCGCAATACCATCGAGCTGTCCGATTGCTACGTTATCACGCCGGCAATTTTCGAGGAGCAACACATCTATCATCCAAATCAGAAGCGTGTCGAAGAAGGTTTCGAGTACATCAGCCACACAAATAGCGATTGGCTCGACCCAGCAGCAATTCGCGAAGTACTCAAAACCGCATGACGAGTACAAGTGCGCGCGAGCAGCTTTTCTTGCCGTATGGAGGCCAGGTCGTTGACGATGATGACGTTGCTGCGGTTGAGCGAGTTCTGCGCAGCGACTGGTTGACGACCGGTCCCGTCGTTAGCGAGTTCGAAAACGCGTTTGCACGACACCTCGATGCACCTTTTGCCGTGGCCTGCTCAAGCGGAACCGCGGCGCTACACCTTGCGGCGTTGGCCGCTGGGATCGGGCCGGGGGACATCGTCATCGTGCCGTCGATCACGTTTGCCGCTTCGGCGAACTGCGTTCGATACACTGGGGCTGACGTTGTTTTTGCCGACGTCGATCCGACCACCGGCATGATGACGGCCGAGACTTACGCAGATGCTTTGTCGCGTGCACCCGCGCCACCGGTGGCTGTTGTTGTGGTTGATTTGGCAGGCCAAGTTCCGGATTTGCCGCGGATCGCGGAGATGTCGGCGTCACTTGGCATGACGGTGATCGAGGATGCCTGCCATGCGCTCGGCACTGTCTACGAGAGCGACGGTAAAACCTATACGGTGGGGAGTTGCGCGCATGCCGACTACTGCGTGTTTTCGTTCCATCCAGTCAAAGCGATGGCGATGGGTGAAGGCGGTGCGGTTACCTGTAGAATGCCCAGCGATGCAGCGCAGCTTAGCCGCTTCCGGGGTCATGGGATTTCCCGAGACGCCGGCACCTTCGCCAATCGATCACTCGCCGGGCTTGACGACCGCGAAGACGCTAATCCCTGGTATTACGAGCTGCAGGATCTTGGCTTCAACTACAGGGCGAGCGATATCCATTGTGCGCTAGGGCTCAGTCAGTTGAAGAAGTTGGATGCCTTCCTGGAACGGCGACGGACGCTGATGGCACTTTACGAATCGGCGCTAGTTGATCTAGCTCCGAACGTGCGACCCATTCGCCGGACCCCCGCGGTCTCCGTCGGCTGGCACCTTAACGTCATCCTGATCGATTTCGACGAAGTCGGTGTCTCGCGTCGTGTCGTGGTGGACGAGCTCAAAGAGCGGGGTATTGGTAGTCAGGTGCACTACATTCCGCTTCACCTCCAGCCCTACTACACCGATCTCTACGGTCAGGTGACGCTAGCCGGTGCGGAAAACTACTACGATCGATGTTTGTCACTTCCGTTGTCCGTGTCGATGGCTGATGAGGATGTGATGCGCGTTGTCGACGCGTTGAAAGCTGTTCTTCGACCGCAATGAACCCGAACTCCTGGTTGTTTCGCGTTGCCTCAGATCCAAAGTGGGGTGGCGGTCATGTAAGCCGGTGTCGAGTTCTTGCTAGCGAGTTCGCGAGAAACGGGATCGGTACCGGCTTCTGGCTTGATTCAAATGACGGCGGTTGGACCAAAATTCTGCACGCCGCTGGGTTCGACACGGTTCCCGATACTGCCGCGGCAGGTGGCACCAACTGGCGAGGGATGCTTGTTGACGGATACGAACTAATGGATGCAGCAACTCTGAACGATATGCGATCAGTCGCTCGACCTGTTGTCTGTATCGTAGATCACATACCGCCACAGATCGACGTCGATCTGACGATCAACCCAGGGGCGGACCCTGTTGAGAGTGGGGCGGGACATTTGTCCGGGTTCGAATGTGCTCTCGTGGATCCCGCGTTTGCCGATGTCTTGCCATCTGACGGGGCAGAGGTGGCGCGGCTTCTGGTGGCGCTCGGACGAACCGATATTTGTGGGGCATCCCCAAAAGTGGTTCGGGCTTTGACTAAGGCGACGTTTCCGAGTTCACCGCCGGCGGTTACGGTGGTGTTAGGGAGCAATTCGCCGCTTCTCGATGATGTGCGCGGCGCTCTGGCGGACTACCCGGGTTCGGGCGCGCTCTGCGTCGATGAGGCGGATATGGTGACGCAGTTTGCCGAGGCGGATGCAGTTGTCGTCGCTGGCGGGGTAAGCCTCTTAGAGTGCCTCGCGGCAGGTCGCCCGAACTGTGTCGTGCAGACGGCAGACAATCAGTCGGGCAACGTCCGTCAGGCTGTGTCGCAAGGGGGGTCGATTGACGGGGGTGACATCTCAGAATGGGACGAAACCAGGTTTATTGCAGCAATAGAGGCTTTGTGTTCTTCGGCCGCTACTCGAACCCGTGTCGCAGCCAACGCACGCCGTTCGGTTGATGGCAAAGGAGCGGAAAGGGTCGCAAAGGCGATGTTGAGGTGCCACGAGATGTTGTGGCGGCAATGAGCCGTTTCGTGGTGGCCACCATCAAGCCCTGGAACATTGCGGCCTTTGAACGCCGCCGCTCGCAGTATCCAGGCGAGTGGCACTTGATTGAGAGACCTGACGAATTAAACGTCGGTGCGTTGGAGCAGGTCGATCCCCGTTTCGTCTTCTTTCCTCATTGGTCTTGGGTCGTGCCTCGAGAGATTCTCGAGCGGTGGGAGTGCGTGTGCTTCCACATGACCGACCTTCCATTCGGTCGCGGCGGAAGTCCTTTGCAGAATCTCATCGTCCGAGGTCATAGTGAAACGGTCTTGACGGCACTGCGGATGACGGAGGAATTGGATGCCGGGCCGGTCTATCTCAAGACACGGCTGAATCTGGACGGATCAGCAAGCGAGATATACGGGCGAGCCGCCGACCTCGTCTTTGATCTTATCGGCAAGATTGTTGCAGACCAGCCCACACCGAAACCGCAGCAAGGCGAAGTCGTCTCTTTCGAGCGGCGCAAACCAGAGGATAGCCGCCTTCCACAACGTGGTAGCCTTGAACAATTGTTCGATCACATAAGGATGCTGGATGCCGAAACGTATCCCACGGCATTTATCGACTCAGGGGATTACCGCCTGGAATTCGAGAACGCGAAACTCGACGATGGTGTGCTTCGCGCACAGGTAGCGGTTCGTATCAGGACCGATGAATCGAAGACGCAGAAAGGGTGAGCAACAACATGGCGCCACTCGAAATAGAAATTGATGGCCGGAAGATCGGGTCCGAACATCCGCCCTATGTGATTGCAGAACTGTCGGGCAACCACAATGGAGACATCGACCGCGCGATCGAACTCATGGCGAGTGCAAAGGAAGCTGGTGCCGATGCTGTCAAGCTTCAAACGTATACGCCAGATACAATGACGATTGACTGCGACAGCGAGTTGTTCTTGATCAAGGAGGGACTCTGGGCGGGTCGGAAGCTCCATGAACTGTATCAGGAAGCCCAAACGCCTTGGGAATGGCACGAGAATCTTTTCGATCGGGCGCGCGAGATCGGGATCACGATATTTAGTACGCCCTTCGATTCAACGGCCGTCGATTTTCTTGTCAAACTCAATGCGCCAGCATTCAAGATCGCATCATTTGAGGCAACCGATACGGCGTTGATCGCCGCGGCAGCTCAGGCCGGAAAGCCGATGATCGTATCGACAGGAATGGCGAATCTTGCCGAGGTGAGCGAGGCTGTTTCATCGATTCGGCAGGCCGGCAATTCCGGGATCATCTTGCTGCATTGCGTTAGTTCTTATCCCGCGCCGGTCGACGATTCCAATTTGAGAACGATATCTCATCTCGGAGACACGTTCTCGGTCGTTCCGGGTCTTTCCGATCACACACTTGGGACATCTGTTTCTGTTGCGGCAATCGCCTTGGGAGCGTGCGTTATCGAGAAACACGTGACCCTTCGCCGATCAGACGGTGGCCCGGATGCCGCGTTTTCACTCGAGCCGGACGAACTTCGAATGCTTGTTGAACAGGTGCGTGAGGCGTGGCTTGCTATTGGTCGGGTCGACTATGACCGCAAACCCAGTGAATCCCAGATGGCATCTTTTCGACGGTCGGTCTTTGTCGTCGAAGACGTATCGGAAGGCGAGGTCTTTACAACAAAGAACGTCCGTTGCATTCGACCTAGCCATGGACTGGCACCTAAACATCTAGCTGATGTACTCGGACGCCGGGCGTCGCGGGCTATTGCTAGGGGAACACCGATGGATTGGACTCTCGTTGGTTAGGCGTCAGTCGTGACAAACTTCGGGTTGGGTATTGCGCAATTTGGCTTCGAGTATGGCGCAGAGAATTCAATGGGCCGAATTCAGGAAGCCGAAGACGAACCTATTTTCAGAGTACGGCCAAGTGTATGACAAATGTTCTGGTAGTTGCGGCTCATCCGGATGATGAAGTGCTCGGTTGCGGTGGAACGGTGGCGACACACGCGAGCCGGGGAGATGTCGTTCGGTCGTTGATTCTCGCGGAAGGCGCGACCTCACGCGACGGGGACAATGCATCTTCGCAAATCAAATTGTTGAGGTCGGCGGCCTGCAAAGCAGCCTCGATGCTGGGTGCGCAAGAGCCGCAGTTTGCGGGTCTTCCGGACAACCGGATGGATTCCATTGATTTGTTATCGGTCGTCAAGATTGTGGAGGACGTGATCCGCGGTTTCGAGCCGTCAATCATCTACACCCATCATGGTGCTGACTTGAATGTAGACCATCGCATCACTCACGCGGCTGTTGTCACCGCGTGCCGACCGCTTCCCGGCGCGACTGTGAGATCGGTATACAGTTTCGAAACTGCGTCGAGTACCGAATGGAGTTCTCAGGAGCAATCAGTAGCATTCAGGCCCAACCATTTCGTCGACATCAGTGCGCACTTGTCGGCAAAGAACGACGCGCTGCAGTGCTATGACATGGAAATGAGATCGTTCCCGCATGCCAGATCCGTGGACGCTGTCGAGGCTTTAGCTCGTACGCGGGGTGCCAGTGTTGGTCTCGCCGCGGCAGAGGCGTTCTCGGTGTTAAGGCAGATAAGATAGTGCCGGCTGAGCACCGCGAGACACAGGGACTGCGGCTCCTCCCGGTTCTATTCCGAGAATACCCTCGGCAGGTCTCTCTCATTTCACTCTTCTTGGTGTTGGCGGGTTTGGCAGAAGGGGTCGGCATCGCGACGGTGATGCCCCTTATCAATGCAGTGGCCGGCGAGCCGGGGGCTGAAGCCTCGAGACTCTCGGTATTTGTCACGGACTTCATGGTTTGGGTGGGCATGAGTCCCTCCCTCGGAAACATGCTTGTTCTCATCGTGGCTGGGATGGTTCTGAAAACCGCTCTCGTTCTACTCACTATGATGCAGGTGGCGACAGCCATGTCTTTTGTGTCGACGAACTTGCGCTTTCGCCTCCTCAATGCGCTGCTTCTCGCTCGATGGAGTTACTTCGTCCGGCTGTCGTCTGGTGACGTTGCCAATGCCGTCACCTCCGAGGTGAACGGCGCGGGGTCGGTATTCTGGGGCGCCACCAACCTTTGCACGATGACCATCCAAGTGGCGGTCTATCTTGTCCTGGCGAGTCTCGTTTCTTGGACTGTGACGATCTTCGCCGTGGCGGCTGGAATCGTCATGTTTATCTTGCTTAATTGGCTTGTCAGGCAGTCTCGGAAGGCTGGCGAAATGGCAAAGTCTTCGTATGGATCTCTCATGCGGCGCTTGGTCGATGGCCTTGCCGGGATTAAGTCGATTAAAGCGATGGCCGCCGAAGACCGTCTTGAGCCACTTCTTCGGACCGACAACGATGGGCTGTATCGCGCAAGCCGATTGCAGCTCATGAGCAAAGAGGCTCTGACGAATATCCAAGAACCGCTCATCATCATCTTTCTTGCGGTCGGTCTATTTGCGACGACGCGGTACCAGGTTGCGCCATTCGATCAATTGGTGGTCATGGCACTTCTGTTTCAACGGATGCTCAGTCGTTTAGGGCGCCTTCAGGCCGGTTACCAGCAACTAATGTACGCACAATCATTCTACAATTCGTTGAGTAGCAAGACTGCAAAGGCTGTGTCTGAGCGCGAGATCTTTGGAAACTTAGCAGTTCCAGTTTCCTGGCAGACTATACAAGCGCAGAACGTTACTTTTCGGTATGACGATGATGCTCTCGTTTTAGACGATGTCAATCTCACGATCCCGGCCGGTAAGGTCACGGTCATTTTTGGGTCGTCAGGGTCGGGCAAAAGCACATTTGCGGATCTATTGATGGGCCTTCAGTGGCCAGTCAAAGGCGAGATATTGATAGACGAGCAAACCCTCCGCGACGTGGATGTTCGAGAATGGCGGAAGGACATTGGCTACGTCCCTCAGGATTTGTTTCTGTTCAACGACACGGTATTGAGCAACGTGACGTTGGGTGACACCACGATCGAAATGGAACGGGTCGAAGAGGCGTTACGCGATTCGGGTGCCGAAGTTTTTGTCAATGCACTGAGAGACGGCGTGAACACATTTGTGGGCGAGCGCGGATCGTCTCTTTCTGGGGGGCAGCGCCAGAGACTCGCGATTGCTCGGGCCTTAGTAAGAAGACCGCGCCTTCTCATCCTTGATGAGCCCACGACCGCGCTAGATCCTGCAACTGAGGCGGAAATCTGCGAAACCCTCTCTAGGTTGTCCAAACGCGTTACGGTCCTCGCGATTTCCCATCAATCTGCGGTCGCGGAAATCGCCGACATTGTTTACGAATTCGCCGGTGGGCGGGTAACAGCCGTCGAACGCGCTTCACCTCATCGAGTCGGGACTGCTTCTTGATCGGCGCCTCTCACACGCGTTGTTTAGGCCAAGGGTCGTCAGCGAGGTGCCTGGGAATCTGGAGAGGGACCGTCTTCATGAGTTCCCTGGATGGTGGGGCTTGGAACGAAAGATAAGGCCGGCGTATCCGGCGGAACTTCTCGGCAATGTTTGCCGGGTTCTACCTTTTGGAGAAGAGCATCAAAACTCAGACCGGTACCTGGCGTGGCTACGTGATTTTGAGGTTATTCGGACCCTGAACCTGCCAGCGTACTGGTCCCCTGTTCAGAAGGACGAAGTTCGACGGTACTGCGCGGCCCTTCGAGGATCAGAAAACGACTACTTTTTCGCGATCGCACTGAGGGAGACTGGTGAGTTCATTGGAACTTTGCGTGCGGGGCATATCGACTGGCGAGCGGACATCGCCGACATTGGCATCATGATCGGGGAGAAACGCGTGTGGGGAGGCGGCATTGCCCAAGATGCCATCGCCACCCTCGCTAGATGGTTATTCGATGTGGTTGAGATTCGTCGGATTACAGCAGGAGCAATGGCCGCAAACCCTGCCATGATCCATGTCTTCGAAAAGCTCGGATTTCAACAAGAGGGTGTTCTTCGCAGTCAAGACGCACTACCAGAGGGCGGCTACGGCGACCATATCTTGCTTGGGTGCCTCAAGAGCGAATTCGTGAGGGGGCAAGCCGAGGCGCTCAGGGAGGGTGATGAAGATGCCAGGAAATGACGGAGTCTCTAACGCCCATCACTTCGATGCGCGGGACGATTTGAAGCCGCCGGAAGTTTCCGGAAAGGCGATCATCTTCTTCTACACTAGTTCGCTTGCAAATGTGTTGTCTCCGCTAGCGCGCACCCTAAGGGATGACCACGGCTTTCGTGTCGTCCTGATATCGACCTACAAGAGATTGCTTCCAAGTCCTCGTTTCTACGATTTCAATTTGGACGATTTCGACGAGGTGCATTTCTGCGGGGATACGCTCATCCCCCGAAGTGGAGACGCGCTGCCTTCGTCCCGCGAACTAGCGGATCAAGGCTGGAGTCTCGAACAGCGATACGGCGTAAGCGCATTGGATTTCGTGCGTGTAGACCGCATGGTTGGAATCGACTTTGTTGTCGGAGCCGACTTCCACCGATCAAAATACGGAAATTTGTGCAGCCATGACCAAGCGCTCGACGTCTCGTTGCGCCTCGCGAACGAAATGGAGGCGCTCCTTAAGCGTCTGCGCCCGGTGGCGGTCGTGGGGTTTCCCGGATCAATATTCACGAACGCACTGATTTCGATCGGCGAGGCCATGGGCATACCCATGCGCTATCTGTGGGCTCCGCGACGCGGGAACCTCTACTCTTGGATCTGTAATCGATGGGGTTGGCACCATAATTTTCGATCTTCGTACGAGGAGGAACTGGCAGCGGCACTTAATGAGGAATCTCTAATAGGCGGACACTCGACCTCGACAGAACACAAAGTTTCAGAGCGTTCTCTTGGGGCAAGAAACGCCCTTCGGCAACAGACCAGCGTCGTACATTTGGCACGCACAGCTTACCGTCACGTGCGTCGAGATCTGCCGGACATAGTTCGCCGCCGGCAGCCGCTTTATGACAGTTACCTGATTCGGGAGAAGCTAAGGTTGGAGTTGCAAACCTGGCGATGGCGCCGGCGAGCGTTGAAAGAGAAGCCGGTCTTCCAATCTCTGCCCTCCGATCTACCCTTCATCTTTTTTCCTCTCCACGTGGAGCCCGAAATTAGCGTCATGGTTGAGTGTGCGAAGGCCGACAATCAGCTCACGCTGATTGATTGGTTGGCAAAGGCTCTTCCGGCTGGTTGGCGACTTCTAATAAAAGAGCACCCTGCCCAAGCGTCTGATAGGTTGCCTGGATTCTGGGAACAGGTTCGACGTTATCCAAATGTTGAAGTATTGGCGACCCTTGAGCGGGCCGAGGAAGTGATCACCAAGGCCAAGGCGGTCGCGGTGCTCAACAGCACGGTCGGGCTTCAGGCAGCAAATCTCGCCCTCCCTGTTTTGACATTTCACAAGCACTACCTGCCAGGATTAATGCCGCATGTGACCTATTGTTCGTCATTTGAGGAGACAAGGCAGGCCCTTCGCGATGTTGCCGGTGAGGCGCTACCTAGCCCTTCCCATCGGCACGCCGCTGCCCGGGCATTCGATCGTGCGCTAAGAAGGTCTGAATTTCCTGTAACCAACAAAGAGATGTTGGCGGGTAAATCTGCACGAACGCCAATGGCCAAACATGAGTTTGAACTCATGGTGGAATTGCTTCTAGATAGTCTGCCGGATACAGGAAACGACGACACTTGCGATCTATTGAGACCGGATCAATCCGGGCAAGAGGGGAAGGGGTGATGAAGCTGCGTGCGGCGTCTCGGCTCGACTCGTACCGAGGGTCGGCGTTCGCAGAGTCTTCGAGCTTTGTATTTGTTCCCGGCCCGGTAGATCGGCCCGAACGACCGGAGGTGATGGGTGAATGAGATGTCGCGTTTCGACTTAAGCGGCAAATCTGTTGTTGTCACCGGCGGACTCGGATTGATAGGTCGAGAGATCTGCGGCGCTCTTGTCGAACAGGGAGCGAGGACCGTTGTCGTAGACCAAAGTATTGATCAGTGGGCTGAGTTCAAGGCCGCATGTCCCGAAGCGAAAGACATGACTTTTCTTGAGTGCGATCTGGCCGATGTAGAGAAACTTCCGGATACCGTCGCCGAGATTGACCAGTCTTGTAGCGGAGCCTGGGCCTGGATCAACGGACACTATCCGAGGACAAATGACTGGGGGGTGGCTGATGAAGCGGTAACACCCGAGAGTTGGTCGAAAAACATCGAACACAATCTAACGAGCTATTGCGTCGCATCGTCGGCGATCGCTCGGCTGATGGCGCAGCGGGGCGGTGGAAGTGTCATCAATATTTCGTCGATTTACGGCGTCGTCGGCCCCGATTTTACCGTGTACGACGGGCTGGACATGACCACGCCGGCGCCCTACCCAGCGATAAAGGCGGGAATCATCGGGCATACGCGGTATTTAGCGACTCTGTGGGGCGGACATGACGTCCGGGTCAACGCTGTTTGTCCCGGCGGTGTTGCAAACAGCCAGCCAGCGGCATTTGTCGAGGCGTATGCGGCGCGAACACCTCTTGGCAGACTGGCACAGCCAAACGAGGTGGCGGGGCCTGTCGTATTCCTGATCTCGCCTGCTGCTTCGTATGTTACGGGCTCAACGTTAATGGTCGACGGCGGATGGACCGCCCAATAGTACCCTCAACGGAGGCGTTGGAATCGCCACCGTGTCTCCTTCGACTGGGGCCATGGCATCAGACCAATGCTGGTTATGGTGGCCTGGCTAAGTTGGAGCGACGGTGTCGTAACGGCTTGTTTGAGAGGCGAGTTTCATTTCTGCTAGATGTCTTGCATCACAGGAGCCTCCCGACCCGCCGCTTTCGCATAGCTTTTGGCGGCCACCCTGTCGTAACAACCGCGCAATGCGGCATCCACTAGCGCGTATTGTCGCGAATGAGGTCTAAAGAATGAAGAACACATGGCGTTTCGGCGACCAAGAACTGACTTATGTTAGGGAGGTGATCGATTCTGGGTTTGGCTCAGGAACTTCCGGCAATATGAACAACCGTTTTGAAAAAGCGTTCGCCGAAAAAGAAGGCGCGCAGTGGGCGGTTACGTTCAATTCGGGGACATCGACCCTTCATGCCGCGCTTGATGCAATGGGTGTGGGTACGGGCGATGAGGTCATCACGACGCCCTTAACGGTGATTTCCAATCTGGACGTCATTCTTGCTCAGAACGCTGTTCCGGTCTTCGCCGATATCGATCCAGAGACCTTTAACATCGACCCTGCCGACATCGCCCGAAAGATCACGCCTCGAACCAAGGCGATCATGCCGGTGTCATTGTATGGGCTACCTTGTGATCTAGACCCAATCATGGCGATCGCTAAAGACGCAGGGATAATGGTTCTCAATGACGCCGCGCAGGCCTTTCAAGCGCGGTACCATGGACGGCTGATAGCTGAAATCGCCGACGTCACCAGTTATAGCACTGAGAATTCAAAACACATCACCACGGGCGATGGGGGCATCATCGTCACAAATAGCGAAACTCTCGCGACGCATATCCGAAAATTTGGCAGCTTGGGTTACGCCGCAATGACCTCGGGCGATGGGCGAATTCGCATCAATAAGGATATATTTCAGAATCCGAATTATCGGCGGCATGACATGTTCTCCTACAACTACCGCATGCCTGAAGTCGCCGCCGCCCTCGGTCTTGCGCAAACCGAACGAATGGATTTCTTTGTTCGGCTGCGGCGCGACATCGCCCAGATGTTTCTCGACGTCATGGCAGATTGCGATTACTTGACGCCCCAGCAAGTTCCGACGGGATATGAGTCATCTTGGTGGTCAGTTGCAGCGCGATACCAGCGAGATGATGTGAGTTGGGAAGAGTTTCGCCAAAAGAACATCGAGCTTGGTGGCGACGGGATTTATGCGGCTTGGGCGTTGCTCTACCAGGAACTGGTCTATTCTACAGGTGCGTGGAAGAAACGTTGCCCGCCGGTTTATGGACATCTACCGGACCGAGATCCCGAGTGCCCGAACGCAGAGATGCTTCAACCACAACTCATGCAGTTCGTAAATAACTACGGTTCTAAGGATGAGGCCGCCCCAAAAGTTGAGGCGCTCGCCAAGACCATCGCTTTTTTTGAGTAGGCGTCGGACGTAGTGAAGATCGGAGCCCTCATACCAGTTCGACTCACGTCAGAGCGATTGCCAGGCAAGGCACTGAAGGAAATCGCGGGGCGGCCGGTATTGTATTACCTGCTTGATCGCATTGCCGCCTGCCGCCACATCGCTGCACTTACGGATATTGTGGTGTGTACGACCGAGGGGGCGGACGACGACCCTTTGGTTGAGGCGGCGATTGCTTATGGGGTTTCAGTGTTTCGTGGTGATAAGAACGACATAATCAAGCGGTTCTACAACGCCATGATACGTTTTGGTTTCGACGCGGTTGTTCAGGTTGATGGAGATGATCCATTGACGGCAGTTGAGTACATGGACCTCACAATGGACCGCTTATTGTCGGACTCCAGCCTTGGCATAGTTTGGTCAGAAGGATTGCCGCTCGGCACAAATTGCAAGAGTTTTTCTATCGCCGCTATGGAGCGCGTCATTCGATCCTATCAAAGCGGCCAGAACGATACCGGCTTCATCTATTTTTTCACAAAGACCGACATCGTTAACAAAGCGATCGTGGAACCCACTACGGAATTGCATGTCCTTGAGGGTGCCCGTCTGACGCTGGACTACGATGCTGATTTTGATCTATTCACGCGAATCTTGTGCGATCTGAACGTCCACGGCCAGATTGCCAACTTGACGGAGATTGTTGCTTATCTGAAATCGCATCCCGAAATCATGGCGATCAATTCAGGTCTGGACGAAGAGTACTGGCAGCGCACCAAAGAAAAGGCGCGCCTCTCATACTTTGGAACCGACGGGGCGCGGGTCGAGATCGATATTTGACCCTCCACATCACCCAAACGCGAAACCTATAAGGAGCGGCCTATGACTAGGCGGACGCAAGCAGACCGCTATTCCATTTCAGGCGTAATACAACAGAGAACACAAAAGGATCGAGATCCTGAACGCGAGTTGCGACGGTGTACGAAGTGTCTGATGACAGAGACAGAACAAACGCTCACCTTCGACAACAACGGCGTGTGCAATATCTGTCTTAATGCAGTGGAGCGAGAGTCGGACATCGATTGGGACGCTCGAAAGCTCGAACTCCATGAAATTATTGACCAATACCGAGGCAAGTACGCCTACGACGCGATTGTACCTTTCGGTGGCGGCAAGGATAGCGCCTTTGTCGCATATACAATGGTTCGAGAATTTGGATTGAAGGTTCTGCTCGTCACTTTCGATCAGAATTTCCGGCGAAAGGTGCACCTAAAGAACATCGATAAGGTCGTTCGAACGCTAGGATGCGACCAGATTACCATTAAGGCGAATGAGGACGTGATCCGCCAGACGATGCTGGAGTCTTTGAAGCGGAAGGGAGATTTCTGCTGGTACTGCCATACTGGTTTGGTTGCTGCGCCTTTCAAAGCTGCGCTCTCCTACGGTGTTCCGCTTATCGTGTGGGGGGAGCCGAGCAGCGAGTTCAGTGGTGGCTACTATGGTTACGCCGACAAGAATCCGGCCGATGAGCGTTGGTTCAATAGGACAATAAATTTGTCCATGAACGCGGATGATATGCGCAAATTTGTTGATCCGAGCATTGATCCGAGAGATTTTGAGCCATTTCAGCTTCCTGATCGAAAAACCGTTGAGGCCGCAGGCATCAG
>Ga0055584_100003609_pt1 | contig 15219 bp, 16 predicted proteins | sample OSDHelmetaG_FD_58716 | JGI IMG/M metagenome (GOLD analysis project Ga0055584, IMG submission 58716) | Pelagic marine sediment microbial communities from the LTER site Helgoland, North Sea, for post-phytoplankton bloom and carbon turnover... | ecosystem: Environmental > Aquatic > Marine >... | reverse complement strand
TATTAGCCAATTATGGAATTTTTAGACTTAAAAACTCAGCAAAAACGAATACGAAAACCTCTCGAAAAGAGAATTAATAAGATTCTTAATCATGGCGCATACATTATGGGTCCTGAAGTTTTTGAGCTGGAGGAAAAATTAGCAGATTATTGTGGAGTAAAGCATGTTATTTCATGTTCATCAGGAACTGATGCACTATTAATTCCACTTATGGCTTGGGGAATAGGTCCTGGAGATGCAGTTTTTACAACTCCTTTTACTTACGTTGCGACTGCAGAAGTAATTTCTATTCTTGGCGCAACACCTATTTTTGTAGATGTGTATGAATCAACTTATAATATTGATTGTGATAAATTAGAAGTTGAAATTAAAAAAATTGTTAATGAGGGAAAGCTTAAGCCCAAAGCAATTATCCCTGTAGATTTATTTGGATTACCTGCAAGGTATAGACTTATAGATAAAATTGCTAAAAAATATAATTTGAAAGTTATAGAAGATGCAGCACAAAGTTTTGGGGGTTCAATAAGAGATAAAAAAGTTGGTGTATTTGGAGATGTTGCTGCCACCTCTTTTTATCCTGCAAAGCCGCTTGGATGTTATGGAGATGGCGGTGCAATCTTTACAAACAACGACGAACTAGCTGAAAAATGTAAAGCGATTCGAATACATGGAACCAAGTCAGATAAATATAATAGTGAAATGATTGGAATTAATGGAAGATTAGATAGTATTCAAGCTGCAGTTTTATTAGAAAAATTGTCTATTTTTGACGATGAGTTGGAAATGAGAAATGAAGTTAATTCTCATTACAGGAAATATTTAAATAATGCACAGCATCATCCTGAGGGGTATCAATCTGCTCACGCTTTGTTTTCAATCGTACTAGGATCAAATAATAAGAGAGATAATTTAATTGACAGACTATCTCAAAAGAAAATTCCTTCTGTTATATATTATAAGTTTCCAATTCATTTAATGGAGGCTTTTCAATACTTAGGTTGTCAAAAAGGCTCTCTGCCCATTTCAGAAAATTTATCAAACTCAATTATAAGTTTACCTATGCACCCTTACCTAACTAATAATGATATAGATTTTATTGTTAATACAATTCAAACCAAATAATGAAATATGTAGTTACAGGTGGGGCAGGGTTTATTGGATCAAATCTTGTTGATAGGTTAGTTAAGAATGGTAATGAAGTACATGTTATAGATAATTTTTTAACAGGTAAAAAAGAAAATTGTAATCCTGATGCTATTTATCACAATATTGATATATCTGATCATAATTATTTTAATAAAATGGTAAAAATATTAAAAAAAACTGACACAGTTTTTCATTTAGCATGTATTGCAAGAGTGCAACCTTCAATTCAAGACCCAATAAAATATGAATTAAATAATACTATTGGGTTAGCAAATATACTTAAAGCATCCGTTGACAAAGGAGTTCGTCGATTTGTATACAGTAGTTCTTCATCTGTATATGGCGACATTAGCAAACCTCCTCATAAAGAAGATTCTGAAACTAATCCAATGTCACCATATGGAGCTCAGAAGCTTTACGGAGAAATTTTATGTAAGACTTTTTCAACAGTTTATAATATTGAAGCTATTTCTTTAAGGTATTTTAATGTTTATGGAGAAAAGCAAAATATGGATGGAGCATATTCGTTACTTATAGGTATTTTTTTAAATCAAAGATTTAATAATAAACCATTAACAATAAGAGGTAATGGAAAACAAAAAAGAGATTTTACATATGTGGGCGATGTGGTTAAAGCTAATATCTTGGCTGCAAAAACAGAAATAAAAGGAACTTATGAAGTTTTTAATATTGGCAATGGTGATAATAGATCAATTAATCAAATTGCATCTTATGTTGGAGGAAATATAAAATATATTGATGCTGTAAAAGAACCCCAAGAGACATTAGCAGATAATAAAAAAGCTAAAAAATTATTAAATTGGGAACCATCACAAGATGTTAAAAGTTGGATAATAAAATATATTAAGGAAAGAAATGAGTAAAAGAATTCTTATAACTGGTGGCGCTGGTTTTATTGCGCATCATCTTATTGATAAAATACTATCAAGTACAGACTGGGAAATCATAACATTAGATAGATTAGACTTTAGTGGAAATCTTAATAGATTGAAAGAGGTTGTATCCAATTATCCAGAAACTGAGCATAAAAGAGTTAGAATCATTCATCATGATTTAAAGGCGGAAATAAATCCTGAAATAAATGCTATGATTGGTAAGGTTGACTTTATTAGTCATTTAGCAGCTGGTTCACATGTAGACAGATCAATATCACATCCGCTCGAGTTTGTACAAGATAATATGGTAGGTACAGCTCATATTCTTGATTATGCAAGAAAACTAGATCACTTGGATAGATTTGCATATTTTAGTACCGACGAAATTTTTGGTCCTGCACCAATTGGCATAAATTATAAAGAAAATGATAGATATAATTCAACTAATCCATATTCTGCTACAAAAGCAGGAGCCGAAGAGCTCGTGGTAGCATTTGAAAATACTTATGGATTACCCTCTTTTATAACTCATACTATGAATGTTTTTGGTGAAAGACAACATCCTGAAAAATTTATCCCAATGGCTATAAAAAAAATACGGGATGAAGAAGTTGTAACAATACATGCAGACGCAAATAAAAAAATTGCAGGCTCTAGACACTATATACATGCTGAAGATGTTGCTGAAGCTCTACTTTTTATTTATGACTATGATTTTTCGTTATTTCAACCAGATGAATCAGGAGCAAAATGTCAAAAATTTAATATCGTTGGAAAAGATGAGATTGACAATTTATCGCTAGCACAGTTTATTGCTAAAGTACAAAACAAAAATCTTAAACATGAGATGGTTGATTTTCATTCTCAAAGACCTGGCCATGATTTGAGATATGCTTTAGATGGATCTAAAATGAAAGGAATGGGTTGGTCACCACAATCTGCATTTAAAAGACTTGAAGCTACAATTAATTGGACATTGGAAAATAAAAGATGGTTAAAATTATAACATTTGTTAACAAGGTATAATAGATTAAATTTGATTCATTATGTATAAACTTTTACCCCTTTTATTATTTTCTACTGCATTAGCACAATTTTCAGCTTCTGATTTAAGTCGTTTTCAAAATGAACAATTAGATTTAATTAGAAGTGAGCTAAAGCAATCTTCAGCTGATGAAAATCAATTATCTGAAAACTTAGTCAAGAATTCAGAGAACAAGATAAATAATATTTTTATTGAAAAGTCATCTAATGAAGAATCAAATGAAAAGTCATCTAATGAAGAATCAAATGAATATTTTTTTGGTTATAGCTATTTTGACAGAAGTTTAAATTTTTATGATAATATCCCAGCACCAGATGATTTCAAATTAGGGCCAGGTGATGAAATTATTTTATCTATGTGGGGCGAGACAAACTTAAGAGAGAGTTTTGTAATAAATAAAGATGGCTTAATTTATTACAAAAATATAGGCCTAATAAATTTATCAAATAAAACACTAAAAGAAGCTGAAGATTCACTTAAAGTAGAGTTTAAAAAAATATTTTCAACAATTGGTGATGAACAAAATCCAACAAACTTAATGTTAGAGCTTGGTCAACTAAAATCATTAAATGTTTATTTTACTGGACAAGTCAAAAATCCAGGAATCAACTTAGTCCACCCTTTTTCCGATATATTTTCAGCGCTAGTTCAAAGCGGTGGAGTGAAGCAGAATGGTTCACTTAGAAATATTAAGGTATTGAGGAAAAACAAAGAAATCGCTACAATTGATTTTTATGATTTTTTTGTTAGCGGAAAAAATAATTTTTCAAATATAAAGCTTATTGATGGTGATGTTATTCATATTCCTGTGGTAAAAAATAGGGTTGAAATCATTGGTCAGGTAAATAATAATGGAAAGTATGAAATATTAGAAACCGAATCATTGAATCAATTAATTAGCTTTGCTGGAGGTTTGACTGAGCTTGCAAGCAATGTAGCTCTAATAAATTATATACAGCCATCATCAAATCGTATATCTGATGATATGGCAAAAAGGTCCAAAATTGTAAATCTAAAATCTATATCTGAATCCATATTAAATAATGGTACTTCAGTAAATATTTTAACCATCGCTGATAATTTAACTAATGTAGAAGTTTTTGGTAGAGTTATTCGTCCAGGGGAATACCCTTCTTTCGAATATGTTGAAAGTAGTTCAGAGCAAACAGTTATTAAACCAATTTCCTTAAAAAAAGTTTTAGATGCAGCTGGAGGTTTTAATGATTTAATTTTTAGAAAAACCATTGCTGATGGAATCATAGTGTTAAGGCTTGATGAGGAAAAATTTTATTCTAAAGAAATAGAAGTTAATTATAATGATGCGAATGATTTTTTTCTTGAAGTAAATGATAAGATTCTCGTTTATGAAAATCCGAATTATGAGAATGTTTTTACTTACACAATTCAAGGAGAAATAAATAAGCCTGGAACTTATCCTCTTCGTGCAGGATTAACATTAGAACAAGCTTTAGACTTAGCAGGTGGAATTACAGAATTTGGATCTATTAACAGTGTATCTGTTTCACAAATCTTTAAAAGACTTGATGAAAGCGGTAATGAAATGCAAGAAAACGAACTTGTTGGTAACATTAATTTAGATTTTGAAATTTCAGATGGAAACATAATATCTATTCTTCCAAAAACAAATGTTGTAAGGGTAGAGGGGAATGTTTATAGTCCTGGATTGGTTGCTCACTCTGGCAGAGGAATGTCCATGATGCAAGCTATTGAGCTAGCTGGTGGATTTAAACCTAATAGTTTAAAAAAGAGATCATATGTTATTAGGGCTAATGGAGAAATAGAAAAAGCCGATCTTTTTGGAGGAAGAGCAAAAAGAGTATTCCCAGGAGATTCTATTTTTGTCCCGCTAGATTCTGAACCAAGTGATTTTGATATCACTACTTTTGTTGCTGACTTGACTTCAACGCTTGCAAATCTTGCAGCTATATTAGTTATAATTGATAGAGATTAATGAAACTAATACTTTTGCGACATGGTGAAAGCCAATGGAATCTTGAAAATAGATTCACAGGTTGGAAAGATGTTGATTTAACAGAAGTAGGAATTAGTGAAGCCCGTTTTTCAGGTAAAAAATTAAGAGAACATCGTATTTCAATTAGTTCGATACACACCTCAATTTTGTTAAGAGCTACAAGAACTGCAAAAATCGTTGCTCAAATGATAAATTTTAGTGAAGAAGCAATAAAATATGATTGGAGATTAAATGAAAGGCATTACGGTGCTCTTCAAGGATTAAATAAATCAGAAACAGCAGCTAAATATGGTGAGGACCAAGTCCATATTTGGAGAAGAAGTTATGATATCCCTCCACCTTTACTTTCTCATAATGATAAAAGACATCCAAGATTTATTAAGAAATTCGCAAAAATTAATTCTGATTTACCTCGAGGAGAGAGTTTAGAAAATGTTATAGAAAGGCTTAAGCCTTTTTGGGGAAAATATATAAATGAAATAAAGGAAAGTGATAATAATCATTTAATCGTTGCTCATAGTAACTCACTTAGAGCAATTGTAAAGTTAATTGAAAGACTTTCTAATAAAGAAATTTTAAAGCTTAATATTCCAACAGGTGTTCCACTTGTATATGAATTTGATAACAATTTTAAAATTATAAATAAAGAGTATTTAATTGATAAAAAAATACTTAGAAAAAAACAATCTGTTGTTGAAAAGCAAGGTAAGGTAAAATAATTATGGAATTCTCAAATATAAATATTTTAGTTGTTGGGGATTTAATGCTCGATAGATATATCATTGGGGAATCAAACAGAATGTCTCCTGAAGCGCCAGTACCTGTTATTACTCCTATTAAAAAATTTTCCGTTCCTGGAGGTGCTGCTAATGTTGCTTTAAATCTTGCTTCTATTGAAGTAAATGTTAGGAGCATTGGTGTTGTTGGGCAAGATAAATGGGGTGAGGAGCTAGTCAATTTATTAAATAAAAGCGGTATAGATACATCTGGTATAATTAAAAGTAAATCTGTACCAACCACACTTAAAAAACGAACTTACTTAAATCATAAACAGATACTAAGAATAGATGAAGAAAAAATATTAGACGATTCACACAGTTTGGAGTTAAAAGAAAAAATTAGTGATGTTGTTCAAGATATAGATATGATTATTTTATCTGATTATAATAAAGGAGTTTTAAGTAATAAAATAATTAGTTTCATAATTAACATGTCTAAGAATCAAAAAATTCCTATTATTGTTGATCCTAAAAAAGAAAATTTTGAATCATATAAAGGTGCAACAGTCATTACTCCAAATATGAGAGAATTTTCTATAGCAGCAAATTTAAATTCATCTAATGACAATTCAATTATTGAAAGTGGAAAGGAGCAAATAGAAAAAAATCAATTCAAATATATAATTATTACGCAGGGCAAAGAAGGAATGATTTTAGTAGGTAATAATATTGTTAAAAAGGTAAATGGGAAAACAATTAAATCTCCTGATGTAACAGGAGCAGGAGATACAGTAGTTGCTGTATTCTCTGCAATTTATTGCTTAACACAAAATGTAGAAATTTCAGTAAAAATTGCTAATAATGCTGCAGCTTATGTTGTTTCAAAGCCTGGTACCATATATATTCCGCTCAAAGATCTTAATAAAATTATTGGAGGTATTAATGGATCATAAAATTGGAATTATTGGTTTCGGCTATGTTGGCAATGCAGTAAAAGCTGCTTTTTCTAAAAATTATAATATTTACTCTTTTGATATAAACCAAAATTGTTCTGAAAAAACGCTCAAAGCTGTTGTCGAAAAATCAGATATTATTTTTATTTGTGTTCCAACTCCAATGCAGGAAGATGGCTCATGTCATACTGAAATTTTATTTCAAGTCATTACTGATATTAATAATTGTGGCATTTATAGAGATGTTGTCATTAAATCAACCATACCACCTCATACTTCTGATGTCTTGCAACAAAATAATAAAAATATAAATATTATATTTAATCCTGAATTTATGACTGAAGCTAATTTCTATAATGACTTTATGGAGCAGAAAAGGATTATCTTATCTGGCAATAAGCTTGAGAAGGTGGTAGACTTGTATTCAGTTAATTTTCCACAAGCGAAGATAGTAAAGTTATCTTTTGAGGAAGCTGAAATAATAAAATATTTTTCAAACACATTCTTAGCAACCAAAGTTAGTTTTGCAAATGAGATTTATAGCTTATGTGAAAAATTAGGAATTAATTATAATGCAGTCATCGATGCCTTAGTCTTAGATGAAAGAATTGGTAATTCTCATTTATCTGTTCCAGGACCAGATGGCAAAAGGGGTTTTGGAGGTAGTTGTTTTCCAAAAGATCTAGCAGCATTAATTAAAATATTTAAAGATAATAAAATAAGCTCACCAATATTGGATTCTGTTTGGAAACGCAATAATGACATTGATAGAAAAGATCAAGATTGGAAAAAATTAAAGGGCAGGGCTGTAGTTAAAAATACTTAAACTATTTATTAAATAATTCTTCTCTAATTTTTGTAGCAGAAATTTCCCCAATATTTTCTGGAGGAGTATGTTCAATAATCTCATATCCAACTCCCCGACCATAATTAACAGATTCAATATCTGGAATAATAATCACCTTAACCTTTTTTGAATTAATAAGTTCTTTTAATTCTTTCTCAACATTTTTTTTTACATCTTCAGGATCATATGGATTTTTATCATCTTTGCTAACTTCTCTAACACAAATAAGAATATTTTTACCTTCACTTAATCTTTGGTCAATCAACCATCTATGCCCATCGTGCCAAGGCTGCCATCTACCTATAAACATTGAGTATTTCATTTAAACTTTCCTTTTCTGTTTGATGTGTTGTATCAATTTCTATAAAATTATTTAATGGTTGTTCATACTCTTGAACAAAGAAATCTTCTCTACCTCTAATCTCAGTGGTATGTAAATAAACCTCTAAAACGTTATACTTCGATTTAAATTCCTCTCTAAGTTCCCTATATGGCGAAACTAATGATATAATCGGAAATTGATTTTTATTAATTAAATATGCAGCAATACTCATTCCAAGGCGAATATTTGTGTACCTACCTTTTTTAGAATAATCTTTATTTTGGAAGAGATCTCGCAAATCATCACCATCAATATTAAAATATTTTTTATTTTTATTTCGACTATTAAAATGAATCAATAGAAGGTTAGCTAAAGTTGTTTTACCGCTTGCTGGTTGACCAGTCAACCATATTGCTTGATATTTATTTTTCATTAATTATTTCTATTGGTTTGACGTAAAATTTCCAATCCATCACTTCAATTTGAGAGTGTTTAGATATTGTAAAAGATTGATATTTCTTAGAAGGAAAAACTCTAACTTCTTTACCATTTACCAGTAAATCCAACGGCATTATAAAATTATCTTCAACATCATTCCATCGATAATAAAATTTAGTATCATTTTGATAATATTCTAGCTTTGGCTGATGTGGTGAATAAAAGTACTGTTGTGCAAAATACCAATAATCTTCTCCTGTTTTATCATATACCTTTTTAAAAAAATCATTTGTATTAGCAAAATTTTTTGCATTTTCGATCATAAATTCTTTTAAGATTTCAAACCAAATTTTATCATTATTTATTACACTTCTTAAGGTATGCATTACCCATGCACCCTTCATATAAGTATCACCATGAAGAGCCCAGTGATTTTCATTTTCTCTTCCCACTATAGGTATTTCGTTAACAATCCTATTTTTAAGTGTATTAAGATAATGTACTCCAATTTCATAACTATCAAACTTATCTTCAAAATATATTGCTTCTGAATAAACCTGCAACCCTTCATGGATCCAAATATGAGTTGGATCAGATGCAGTAACACTATTCCCAAACCATTCATGACCTGTCTCATGAATAATAAGTGGATCTATTACGCCATACATTGGCCAACTTTTACTTCTTACTCCATTATAAATACTGAATCCATTTCCGTAAGTTACTGCAGATTGATGCTCCATCCCTAGATATGGAACTTCGATTAGTTTGTAACCATCTTCATACCATTGGTAATCACCAAAATATTTTTCGTAAAATCTTATAATTTCTTTTGATTGAGTAAAATAATTAGAAGCAAGCTCCTTATTGTAATCCAGCACATAATGGTTGAAAGAATGTACTGTATTATCTTTTATAAAAGTATCCTGCACTGCTACATAATTTCCAATTTGCACTGAAATATTATAATTATTGATTGGATTATTAACAAACCATACATATGTTGATTTACCATCTTCAGTTACAACATTTCTTAATGTACCATTACCTACTGCAACAAAGTTTGAAGGAACAGTGTAAGCCATTCTCACGCTATCACCCTCAGCAGTAATATGGTCTTTATTAGGCCACCAAATTCTAGCTCCTTCTCCTTCACAAGAAACAGCTATCCAATCTCTTCCATTTTTATCCTTAGACCATGTAAATCCTCCTGCCCAAGGTGGATTATCTGCACTTTGAGGAATACCTTGATAGTAAATGGTAAAATCAAACATGCTGCCTTTTTTAATTGTTGATTCAAAATCAATTATTATTGCATCAAATTCTCTAGAATAAGATAATACCTGATTATTATGAGTTATTTTATTGATGTTTAAATGTTCTGATAAATCAATTTGTAACTTATTTAAATCTCTTTTGCTCTCAGCTTTAATAGTTACAAAGCCATTAAGGGATTGATTCTCAATATCAAAATCAATATTTATGTCATAAAATGAAACTCTATATGATGAACGATTTTCATTAAGCTTTCCCATCAAAAGGTTGTTTGGAGTTAATTCTGGTAAGTTGTATTGATTCCCGTGTGGTCTATTTTCTTGGCAACTCAAAACTGTACAAATCAATATACTAATAATTATTTTTTTCATAATAAGTCCTTGATTTAAAAAAATTTTGTGCAAAAACGATGTAATATAAAATAATGCAGAAAAGAAACCATAAAACAATAGCAAATGCCTCTTTGATTAAAAAAAGAATATATACGATTACAAAATAAATAATCCATTTAACCCAAGTTGGCTGAGACCAAAGATTTAATAACATTTTCATAGACCCCTAATATTACAGTAATTATTTAATTTTTCCATATTATTATAAAATGATTGGATATAATATTATCTTTTCTAAAATTCATTTCATGAAGACTGATAAAACAGCTAAAATTGGAGTTGTTGGCCTTTGGCATCTTGGAAGCGTTCTATGTGCTTCTTGGGCAAAGCTGGGATTTAATGTAATCGGTTTTGATTATGACAAGGAGCGTGTTAATGACATGAATAATTCGCTTCCACCTGTATTTGAACCAAATTTAAGCGAAACAATAAAGCAATTTCTTAAAAAGAATACTCTTCAATTCACGAACAATTTAAAAGATTTAAATGAATGTGACTTCATAATTTTATCTTATGATACACCCGTCCTTAATGATGATTCATGTGATTTATCAATCTTAGAAAATTCTGTTCATGATTTAAAAAATATTATGAAAGATGGATCAATTCTTATAGTCAGCTCTCAATCTCCAGCAGGATTTTGTTCGACTTTGAGAAATGTTTTAAAAAATCAAAATGATTCACTTGAACTAGCATACTCTCCAGAAAATTTGAGGTTAGGAGAAGCTATTCATTGCTATTTAAATCCAGGAAGAATAATTCTTGGGACAAACAATATGAATACAGAAGAAAAATGCAAATCTTTATTTACAAATATCACAGATAATATAGCTTCAATGAATTTAGAAAGTTCTGAAATGGTTAAACATGGCATAAATTCATTTTTAGCTACAAGTGTAGTTTTTGCAAATAATCTTTCTGACATATGTGAACAGGTTGGTGCAAATATTGAGGATGTTATTTTAGGAATAAAATCAGATGATAGAATAGGTCAAAAAGCATATTTATCTCCAGGTATTGGTTTTTCAGGAGGTACTTTAGGTAGAGATTTAAAGGTGTTGGATAGCTTTAATGTTGATTCTAAAGGCCCAGCAGAACTCTTTGGATTCATTCATAAAACAAATATTAATAGGAAGAAAGTAATCAAAAGTAAGATTATGCAAATATTAGATGATTGTAATGGAAAAGTTGTAGGCGTTTTAGGGCTTACTTATAAACCAGGCACAAGCACTTTAAGAAGAAGTCTCCCTCTTGATATTGTTAATCTATTACTAAATGAGGGAGTAATTATAAAGGCGTATGATCCTAAGGCAGATTACACCGAATTAAAAGAAAAACCAAAATTTATAATCGAAAAATCTATTGATGAATTATCTAAAGATGTAGATTGCCTTGTAGTTTTAACTGATTGGCCAGAGTTTAAAAATTTTGACTGGAATTCAGTTAAGGTATCATTAAAAAATAAAATTATTTTTGATACTAAGAATTTTCTTAATGGAACATCTTTAGAAAAAAATGGATTTAAGTATTTTTCGTTAGGTAAAAAAAATGACTAAAAAATTACAATCTAAAAAAATTATTATTACAGGTGGTAGCTTAGGAATTGGTCTTGCAGTTGCTAAGGAATGTGTTCTTAATGGAGCAGAAGTTATAATTGCTGCTAGAAATAAAAGTGATTTAGAAAAAGCAAATAGTGAAATCAATAAATTATCTGAATCAAATCATTTATCATATTCATTAGATGTTAGTGATATCAATTCAGTAAAAGAATTTGCTGGATGGGTAAAATCAAAAAAAATAACAATTAATGGTTTAGTTAATTGTGCTGGAATTTATGGTCCAATAGGAAAAACAACTGATGTTAATATGAATGAATTTGCTACAGCTATAAATGTAAATTTGCTGGGCACCGTTTACATGTGCAATATTTTTTCCTCATTATTCAGCAAAGATAAATATAAAAAAATAGTTAATTTTTCAGGCGGTGGAGGGGCCTCTCCATTTCCTAATTATTCTGCTTATGCATCGAGTAAAGCCGCAATCATACGATTTACAGAAAATATAGCTCTTGAATTAGCTGAAGAAAAATTTGATATTAATTGTGTAGCACCTGGTTTTGTAATTACAAGATTACATCAACAAACATTATTAGCTGGTTCTGAAACAGCTGGGAATAGTTTTTATGATAATACAAATAAACAGATTGAAGAGGGAGGTGTTCCTCCTGAGATAGCTGCAGAATTATGCTCTTTCCTTTTATCTGATTATTCAGATGGAATTACTGGTAAGTTTATTTCTGCTCCATGGGATTCTTGGAAAGAAAAAGATTTTCAAATTAAGTTAAGAGAAGAAAAAGATTTTGCAACTTTAAGAAGAATTGACAATAAATATTTTAGTAAAATCAAATAGATTTCTAAACTAAACTAATCATCAAATTATAGTATTCGATAGCTTCTTCATATATCTTAGCATGCTTACGATTCAAGTTAATTTTTTTATCTGATGATAATCCTTCATTAATAAATCTATTACTTGAAATAACAGAATTGTACCAGTGTCTTGCCCATATACCATCATTTGGATGGTAGCCTTTTTCCCATGAAAGCATTTTTGAGTCAAAATCAATATTTAACCATTTACACCATTTCGAAAGAGATAATTCTGGATCATTCAATATTTGAGATGAATCTATTACAAAGATATTTTTTTGATTTTCAGATAAGTACTGAATCAATTTCCATTGCTGCAAATATCCAAGCTCATAAATGCTTTTTAAATTATTTTTAATTATATAAGAACTTATCACTTTTCTAGGATGCCTTATTAGAAAACAGTTTTTGAAATTATTTATCCAGCTTATATCTTCAGATCCTAACAAATGATGCGCCATATGTTTTTGATACCAAATTGATTTAGACTGGGGAATTTCTTGATTTAAAGATTTAATGATTTCGGAATAAGAGGTTGGATAATATTCTAAAATTTTTTTGGCCATTGGATGATTTAATCCAGTTTTTTTTAAGTAGTATGCGTAGAATGGTTCATCAGATACAAATGTATCATTTCTTGAAGACCACGAACGCATTAACGCTGTAGATATATTTCTTGGCCCTGACCAACAAGCAATTCTCATGATGGCAAATTATCAATATAATCTTGAATTGCTACATTATAATAAGATCTAATTTGATTGACTAAAGAGCCAGAATAGGTCGATTCTAGTTTTCTGTCCTCTAAATATGATACAGGAATTATTCCTGCAAATGTTCCTGTTACAAAAGCTTCATTACAGTCTTTAATATCTTCAAATGTAAAATTTTCTTGATAACATTTAATCTTTTTACGATTACATATTGAAATAGCTTTGTCTCTTGTTATACCATTTAAACAATATTTTCCAGTAGAAGTTAAAACTGTATTTTTTTTGATAAAAAAAAGATTGGTAGAATTGCATGTACTAATATTGCCATTCATATCGTTCATTATCCCTTCATCATATCCAAGCTTATTTGCTTCTATGCTAGCTAAAATACAATTTAGTTTACTTAAAGTATTGTAATGAGGACTTAATATACTTTCATTTGGCCTAATATTAGGGACTCTTCCGATACTTATACCATTTATATATGTATTTGGATCGGTTTCTTTGTATTCTGGAATAATCACTAGATTAACTGGACCTACATTTGCATTAGGATTTTGATATGGAGTAATTTTATCTCCTCTTGATATTACTAAACGAATGTGTACGTTGTCATTCATCTTATTCATAACTAGGACCTTATTGATTTCATCAAATATTTGTTGCCTAGAATAAGGAATATCTAATGAAATACCTTTTGCACTTGCATACAATCTATCTAGATGTTGTTCAATAAAAACTAGCTTTGATCTATGAAGTCGAATACCTTCCCAAACACCATCACCTAGTAAAAATCCACTATCAAAAACTGATATTTTAGCTTCTTTTCTATGAAATAACAGACCGTTTATATTAATATATATATCTTCATTTGCAGGATTAGATATGTAGGAGTGAGATCCCATAGTTTATTTTAAAATTTATTTTTCAGTCTGAGATTTTATCCACTCAAAAGTTTTTTCCATACCTTTTGCTAATGGATAATTTGGCTCCCAATTTATTTTGCCTCTAAAAAGTTTATTGTCAGAGTTTCTTCCTCGAACACCTTCAGGAACTGGAAAACCATATTTATCTTCAAAGTCTTTACCTTGTAAGTTACTAATTGTGATATTTTTCCCAGATAAATCAATGGCAATTTGAGCTAATTCGTTGATTTGTACCATCTCCTCAGATCCAATATTAATTGGTTTTGTAAAATCAGAATCCATAAGTCTTTGTACAGCTTCAATACATTCATCAATATAAAGAAATGACCTAGTTTGTAATCCATCTCCCCACACTTCCAAGGATGAATTTTCCTCAGCTAATATTGCTTTTCTGCACATTGCTGCTGGTGCTTTTTCTTTACCTCCATCCCATGTTCCGTCAGGCCCAAAGATATTATGAAATCTACCAATCCTTACATTAAGACCGTAATTTCTTGCAAATGCCATATATAGTCTTTCGCTAAATAGTTTTTCCCATCCATATTCACTGTCTGGAGCAGCAGGATAAGCGCTATCTTCCGAGCACATGGGATTATCAGGATCTTCTTGGTTATAGGCGGGGTACATGCACGCTGAAGAGGAATAAAAAACTTTTTTTACCTGTTTCTTAACCGATTCATGCACAACATTTAAATTTATTAAACCTGAATTATGCATGACATTGGCATCATTATCTCCTGTAAAAATATATCCAGCACCACCCATATCTGCAGCAAATTGGTAAACCAAATCCATTTTATCATCTATCACGTTTTCAACAATAATTGGATCTCTTAAATCTCCAATAACAAAATCATCTGCTTGTGTTTCTGAGAATTCAGTATGCTTTAAATCTACTCCACGAACCCAATAACCTTCTTTTTTCAAGCGATTAACCATGTGGCTTCCAATAAATCCACCAGCACCCATTACAACAGCTTTTTTCATTTTTTCTCCATTTAGTTTAAATGAACCTTAATATATATACTTTTAAAATTAAATAATAATTGTTAATACTTAATTTTAATGTGGGCCCACAGGGACTTGAACCCCGAACCTGCGGATTATGAGTCCGTTGCTCTAACC
>Ga0055584_100003608_pt1 | contig 15220 bp, 12 predicted proteins | sample OSDHelmetaG_FD_58716 | JGI IMG/M metagenome (GOLD analysis project Ga0055584, IMG submission 58716) | Pelagic marine sediment microbial communities from the LTER site Helgoland, North Sea, for post-phytoplankton bloom and carbon turnover... | ecosystem: Environmental > Aquatic > Marine >... | reverse complement strand
GAGAGAGTCCTTGAATAATTTCAGCAGAAACCTGGCGCTGTGGGTGATCATCGGCCTTCTGGTCGTTGCGCTTTTCCAGCTGTTTCAGAGCTCCGGCGAGCAAGGTGGATCCCAGAAGCTTGCCTTCTCTGATTTTGTGGGTCAGGTCGAAAGCGATCAGGTTCAGGACGTCACCATTCAGGGCCGTGAAATCACCGGAACGCTGCGCAACGGTGCTTCGTTCAACACTTACGCCCCGGATGATCCGAACCTGGTTCAGCGCCTGACCGATCACAACGTGCGGATTACGGCAGCGCCCCGGGAAGAGGTCCATCCGCTGCTGGGTATGCTGCTGTCATGGTTGCCGTTTATCGTCATTGTCGGTGTGTGGATTTTCTTCATGCGCCAGATGCAGGGCGGCGGAAGTCGTGGCGCCATGGGCTTTGGCAAGTCACGCGCCAAGCTGCTGACCGAAAAGACCGGGCGCGTCACATTTGCTGATGTGGCAGGCGTTGAAGAAGCCAAACAGGAAGTCGAGGAAGTTGTCGAATTTCTGCGTGACCCGCAGAAGTTCCAGCGCCTTGGTGGCAAAATCCCCAAAGGTGTGTTGCTGGTTGGCCCTCCGGGAACCGGTAAAACCTTGCTGGCACGCGCGATCGCCGGTGAAGCCAATGTGCCGTTCTTCACCATTTCGGGCTCCGATTTTGTTGAAATGTTCGTCGGCGTTGGTGCCAGCCGTGTGCGCGATATGTTCGAACAGGGCAAGAAGAACGCCCCCTGCATCATCTTCATTGATGAGCTGGATGCTGTGGGCCGTCATCGTGGTGCTGGTCTGGGCGGCGGCAATGATGAGCGTGAGCAGACGCTCAATCAGCTGCTCGTCGAGATGGACGGTTTCGAAACCAATGAAGGCGTGATCCTGGTGGCGGCAACAAACCGCCCCGATGTTCTCGATCCTGCGCTTCTGCGCCCCGGTCGTTTTGACCGTCAGGTGACGGTGCCGAATCCGGATGTGATCGGCCGTGAAATGATCCTCAAGGTACATATGGGCAAAGTGCCGCTGGCACCGGATGTGGATGCCAAGGTTATCGCCCGCGGAACCCCTGGTTTCTCAGGTGCGGACCTCGCCAATCTGGTGAACGAAGCAGCCCTCGTCGCAGCGCGCAAGAACCGTCGCATGGTCACCATGGCCGAATTCGAGGAAGCCAAGGACAAGGTCCTGATGGGTGCCGAGCGGCGCTCGATGGTGATGACCGAAGACGAGAAACGCCTGACCGCATATCACGAGGCCGGACACGCGCTGGTCGGTCTTCATATTGACGGGTGTGATCCGCTCCACAAGGTCACGATTATTCCGCGTGGTCGGGCTCTGGGTGTGACAATGTCGCTGCCGGAACGTGATCGCTACACCTATTCGATCTACGAATTGAAATCCAAGCTGGCGATGATGTTTGGCGGCCGAGTGGCTGAGGAACTGATCTTCGGCAAGGAACATGTGACAACCGGTGCTGGCAACGACATCAAGGAAGCCACGAATCTTGCGCGTCGCATGATCACCGAATATGGCTTCAGTGAAAAGCTGGGGCCGCTGCGTTACGAAGACAATCAGGAAGAGGTCTTCCTCGGTCACTCGGTGTCGCAGCACAAGAACGTCTCTGACGCGACGGCCAAGATCATCGATGATGAGATTCGTTTGCTGATCGACAATGCGGATGCCGAGGCGCGGCGTATTCTCACTGAAAATATTGATGAGTTGCACACGGTCTCCAACGGTTTGCTTGAGTATGAAACCTTGTCTGGGGATGAGGTGCAAAACCTTCTCAAGGGCACGCCGATCGACCGCTCTGACAATGATGAGGGTGGCTCATCCGATCGTCCGCGTTCCTCCGTTCCGTCCAGTGGAACCGCGAACAAGAAGGATCGTCCGGGCGGCGGCATGGAGCCGGAACCGCAGCCGCAGGGCTGACGCGTTCGCGCTGTTGCGATGATGAATGATTCCAAAAAGGCTCTCGCCAATCAGCGGGGGCCTTTTTTTGACCCTGATCCCTCCGTTGATTCGCCCGCCATTGAGCCCCTGGGCCTGCTTTCGGGCCGCGCAGCGCTTGATCTGTGTGAATCTGGCGCGGCCTTCGCGCTGGCTGGTGGTCCCTTGGCGTTTACGCATGGACGGATCGATGACGAGATACTCACCGCCGGTGAATTGCGCAATCATGTGATGCAGGCGGGAATGTCAGGAAACCAGATCCTGGCGCGCCGGCTGGAGGCCCTGACAGGACCACGAGCAGATTTTGCAGGTCTGGTGCTTTCGGGGGCAGGTGCCGCACCGCGAATCATGGGGGTTTGCAATGTCACGCCCGACAGTTTTTCCGATGGCGGCGCACATGACGACCCACAGGCTGCGACCGCCTTTGCGCGTGATCTGGTGAGGGCGGGCGCTGATATCATTGATGTCGGGGGTGAATCCACGCGCCCGGGCGCCGACCCGGTCTCACTGGATACTGAACTGGCACGCGTGTTGCCGGTTGTGGCCGCGCTTGTCGAAGACGGGATTCCCGTTTCCATCGATACCCGCCACGCGCGGGTGATGGCAGAAGCCATCGCGGCGGGTGCGACGATTGTGAACGATGTCATGGCCCTGACCGGACCGGACACGCTTGCAACAGTGGCAAGCTCAAATGCGTCGGTCGTCCTGATGCACATGCAGGGAACGCCGCAGACCATGCAGGATGATCCGGCGTATCATGACGTGGTGTCTGATGTGTTTGGATGGCTGACGCGACGTGTCGGTGCGTGTGTGGAAGCGGGGATAGCGCCGGAGCGTATTGCTGTTGATCCTGGCTTTGGGTTTGGCAAGACGGTGGAACACAATGCGGACCTGCTGGCGCGGCTGGGCGTGTTGCACGGGCTTGGGTGTGCGGTCGCGGTTGGATTGTCACGGAAGAGCTTTATTGGTGCCCTGACAGGCGTGGAAGACCCTGTTGCACGGGTGTCTGGCTCGGTTTCTGCGGCCCTGGCGGCTGTCGGGCAAGGTGCGCAGATTGTCCGTGTGCACGATGTGGCACAGACCCGTGCCGCATTTGCGATTTGGCGCGCGCAGGCTGGATTGTCTCGCTGACAGTAATGTTAACGGTCACGGACGCGGTGCTATAAGGCCTTAACGAGAACTCGCGAGACCCGATATGGCACGCAAACTTTTTGGCACAGATGGCATCCGTGGCAAGGCCAACCAGGAGCCTATGACCGCGGAAACAGCTCTGCGTGTGGCGATGGCTGCGGGGCACCGTTTCACACGTGGCGATCACCGCCACCTGGTGGTGATTGGCAAAGACACCCGCTTAAGCAATTACATGATTGAGCCGGCCATGCAGGCCGGGTTCACCGCTATGGGGATGGATGTGGTTCTGGTTGGACCCATGCCGACTCCGGCTGTTGCCATGTTGACCTTGTCCCTGCGGGCAGATCTGGGTGTGATGATTTCAGCGTCGCACAATCCCTATGAGGATAACGGGATCAAGCTCTTCGGTCCGGATAGTTTCAAGCTGTCTGATGATGTCGAAGAAGAAATTGAAACCCTGATGGAGAACGGTCTCCTCGATCACCTGGCCCCTTCGAACAGTCTTGGTCGGGCTCGGCGTCTTGAGGACGCGCCGGGGCGCTACATCGAATTCGTAAAGCACAGCTTTCCGCGGGGGTTGCGCCTCGATGGCCTGAAGGTCGTGGTCGATTGCGCAAATGGCGCGGCGTACAAGGTTGCACCCCGTGTTTTCCATGAACTTGGGGCGGATGTGCTGCCAATGGCGATTGAACCCGATGGCACCAATATCAACCGCGACTGTGGCGCGACGGCGACCGCGGCTCTGCAGGAACAGGTGGTGGCCCATGGTGCCGATCTGGGTGTCGCTCTGGATGGAGACGCCGACAGGGTGATTCTATGTGACGAAAATGGCGCTGTTGTGGACGGCGATCAGGTCATGGCGATGATTGCCAGATCCTGGCAGTCAGCCGGGCGGGTGACCGGCGGTGGAATTGTGGCGACGGTGATGTCCAATCTGGGTTTGGAGAAATACCTCGAATCCATCGAATTGAACCTCGAACGTTCTGCGGTTGGGGATCGCTATGTGCTGGAACGGATGCGCGCGGGCGGGTTCAATCTGGGCGGCGAACAATCCGGTCATCTGATCCTCAGCGAGTATTCGACGACGGGTGATGGTCTGATCGCAGCCCTGCAGGTGCTTGCAGCAAAGGTCGAGACGGATGCGCCGATGAGCGCATTCTCCAAAGTCTTTGAGCCCTACCCGCAAGTGCTGAAAAATGTGCGCGTTACCGAGCGATCAGTGATGGAGGCTCCGGCTGTGCAGTCTGCCGTGTCATCGGGTGAGAAGAAGCTGGACGGCGAGGGTCGCATTCTGATCCGGCCGTCAGGGACCGAACCTCTGATCCGCGTGATGGCGGAGGGGCTTGATGAAGATCTGGTCACAGCCGTGGTCGACGATATCGTCGATGCCATTTCGGCTGTAGCGGTCTGAACTCGGAAAAATGTGATGGATGGACGTGTTCTGATCGTGGCGGGTTCGGATTCCGGCGGAGGGGCCGGCATTCAGGCTGACATCAAGGCCGTAACGGCACTCAATGGGTTTGCGATGACGGCGATCACTGCCCTGACGGCACAGAACACACATGGCGTGCACGGTATCCATCCGGTGGATCTGGCCTTTGTCGCACAGCAGATGGATGTCGTGCTGGATGATCTTGGGGCGGATTGTATCAAGACGGGGATGCTTCACAGTGTCGATGTGATTGAAACCGTCGCCGAGGTGCTGTCGACACGCGCGGTCGGGATTCCTCTGGTTGCTGATCCGGTCATGGTGGCCAAGGGTGGCGCCAAATTGCTCGATGATGGAGCCCATGCAGCTTTGGTTTCTCTGATTTTGCCGCACGCAACGGTGCTGACCCCCAATGCCCCTGAAGCCGGGGCGCTGAGTGGGATCGAAGTCATTGATGAAGCGTCTCAGCAGCGCGCGGGAGAAGCTCTGCTGAACCATGGTGTCGGCGCGGTGCTCGTGAAGGGCGGTCACATTGAAGGAGCGGAAGTCGTTGATCTTCTGGTGACGCCGGATGAAACCCTGCGATTTTCTGATCCGCGCATCGATAGCGTCAACACGCATGGCACAGGTTGTACGCTGGCGTCCGCGATCGCCGCGGGTATTGCGCAGGGCATGACCCTCGCGGATGCCGTGGCGCGGGCGCGTCGCTATGTGCGCGCGGCCATCCTGTCGGCCCCGGGGTTTGGCGGCGGTCACGGCCCGCTCAATCATGCGGTGACGTTTGATGTTTCTCAGATCGAATCCGGATCTTGAGCGCCGATAAGACACCCTCGCCATCCGTCGGGCCGGTCTCAGGGTTTTTCTCGCTGGCAACTCTGGGGGCTCTGTTCACGGTGATGGTCTGGGGCGGGTCGCCCCTGATGACAAAACTCTCCACAGATACGATTGGCGGATTCGAACTGGCGATGATGCGAACGGTGGCATCGATTCCCTTCGCGGTACTCCTGATCATCGCTATGCGGCTCGCGCTGCCCCGTCGAGGTCGTGACCTGTTCGATATTGTGGCCGTCGCCATAACTGGCCTGATCGGCTTTCCGGTGTTGTTCACGATGGGGGTTGCCTACACCACAGCCGGGCATGCAGCAGTTGCAGCTGCTGCTACGCCTGTATTCGCCGGGCTTCTGGAGGCGGCAGTCAAGCGTCGTTGGCCAGGATTGCGTTGGTGGGCCGGAATATCTGTTGCCTTTGCAGGTGCGGTGATCCTGATCGTCGAGGCGGTGGGTCTGAGCACGGCGGGCGCGACCTGGCAAGGTGACTTGCTGGTTATTGGTGGCGGGTTTTCGGCGGCTCTCAGTTTCATTTTTGGCGGGCGTCTGACGCCGCGATTCGGGGCACCAGCGGTGACCATGTGGAGCGTCGTGATCAGCGGTTTCATTCTGTTGCCGATTTTGGTGACACGCGTGAGTGTTGCGGAGTTTGAGGCGCTTCCCGTGATGGGCTGGGTGTCGATCCTCTATCTGTCGGCGGGATCATCGATTTTCGCCTATATGACGTGGTTCTATGCGTTGTCGCGAGGCGGCATTGGTCGAATGAGCGTCTGGCAATTTGCGTTGCCCGTTGTCGGCATTGTGCTGGCAGCGATCTTCCTGCAGGAGCCGTTGACGCCGTTGCTCGTGGCCGCCACGGTGGTTATTCTGCTGGGCGTCGGGCTTGTCCAGCGTCGCTGAGAACCTCCTCTAACGCCCCCTGGACGGCATGTCGCAAACCAATCTTGTCCGCCTTTACACCATCGCGCTGATTGCGGTGTTAATCTATGGCGCGACCCCGGTATTCACCAAAGTAGCGACGGCAACGGCTGATGGAATCACGGTGGGTGCCTTGCGGGCTTTGGTGGCCGCCCCGTTGGCGATTCTGGTGATTTTGCTGGGCCGACACCGCATTCCGCTCACCCGGAACGCAATTGGCCTGGTCGTTGTCTCTGGCGTTGGCGGATTGGTCCTGTTCCCGGTTTTCTTCAGCTGGGGTGTGCAACTTACAACAGCGGGGCATGCGGCAGCCGGGACGGCATTCGGTGCGGTGATGGCGGGTATGATTTCGGCGATGATCGACCGACGGATGCCGGGCTGGCCATGGTGGATCGGGATTGCCACAGGAACGATTGGTGCCCTTCTTTTGATCTGGGAAGCGGTCGGAATCGAGGTCGAGGGTGTCAGCTGGCAGGGCGATGCGCTTGTCTTTCTCGGCATGTTTCTCGGTGTTGTGGGTTATATCGCCGGGTCTCGACTTACCCGACAAATAGGCTCTGTCTCTGTCACCATGTGGTCGGTGCTGGTCGCCGCCACAGCGCTGCTGCCGCTGGTGGTGCTGTATTCCGGTGCCGAAACTCTGATGGTGATCGATCTGGATGGATGGCTTTCAATACTGGCGCTGGGCTGGGGCTCTACGATTGTCGCCTATCTGTTCTGGAACCGGGCATTGGCAGATGGCGGGGTCGCCAGGATAGGTGCGCTGCAACTGTTGCAACCGCCAGTGGGGATTGCCCTGGCCCCCTTGTTGCTTGGGGAACCCGTCACGCTGCCGCTGCTGATTGCGACGGCCATCATCTTGTTTGGTGTGATTCTTGTGCAGCGAGAACGCAGCTGAATCCGCAAGAATCGGGTGGGGGCTGAAGGTCACGGAACCTAATTTTTCATCATCAAATTCAAACCCGACCCGGAATGCTCTTTCTGTTGGGTGCAAAAAGGAGTTGGATGATGACTGTGATGGAACGTTTTGACGCCGATAGCCCGGAGGACAATTCCGATTATGGCTTTGCCCTTGTCGGCCGTGTGCTGGCCTGGCTTTCGGCGCATTATCGCGAACAGCCCAGTCTGGGTGAAGTTGCACAGGTGGCTGGTCTCAGCACCTATCATCTCCAGCGCCTGTTCACCCGCTATGTCGGTGTCAGTCCCAAAAAATACATTCAATACCTGACCCTGGATCACGCCAAGCGGGCGCTCGATGAGTCCCGGAGTGTGCTGGATGCCGCATTTGACACCGGCCTGTCCGGGCCGGGTCGATTGCATGACCTGTTCGTCACTCACGAATCCCTGACTCCGGGGGAATGGAAGCGACATGGTGATGGACTTGAAGTCAATTACGGCTGGCATGACAGTCCGTTCGGTGAGTGTCTGATTGCGGCAACATCGCGTGGTGTTTGTGGGCTGGCCTTTAACGGTGTTGATGATCGCAATGCGACACTTGCCGACCTTGCGACAGGCTTTGGACAGGCAAATCTGATCGAGGCCCCGAATGTCACCGCAGCACATGCCGAGGCGGCGTTTGGCACCGGTCAGATCCATATGGTTTTGCGTGGCACGCCATTCCAGTTGAAGGTTTGGGAGGGCTTGCTGCGCATTCCATTGGGCAGTGTGCTTACATATTCCGATCTGGCTGATCGACTCGGTGCGCCGGGGTCCGCGCGCGCCGTAGCCGGTGCCGTAGCGCGAAATCCGGTCTCCTGGCTGATTCCGTGTCATCGCGTGATCCGCAACGGCGGTACGATCAGTGGCTACCGTTGGGAGCCTGAAACCAAGCGTGTGATTCTGGCTTGGGAGGCCGCACAGGCAGAGGTGCAGGATTTCGCCCACTGACGGCTTTATTCCGATCTTCCAAACCGCTAGGGTCCGCGCCGAAATCCAAGGAGCGACCCGATGGCAGCACGCTATCTCGAAGAATTTTCCGTGGGACAGGTGTTCGAAACCGAGCCTGTTACGCTGAGCGAAGACGATATCATCGAATTTGCCCGACGGTATGACCCCCAGGTGATCCACACAGACCCGGAAGGCGCGAAAGATACGTACTTCAAGGGTTTGATCGCGAGCGGCCATCAAACCATCGGTGTGGCTTTTGCACAGTTTATTCGGCTTGGCCTGTTTGCCGAAAATTCGCTCGGCGGCCCGGCGATGGACGAAGTGCGCTGGACGGCGCCGGTGCGACCCGGGAACGCCCTCGTCACGACGGTTGAGGTTCTCGAGATACGTGAATCGAAATCGCGCGCAGATCGCGGCATTATTCGGCTGCAATTCCGGACCAGGGCCGACGGTCTGGATGTATCCAGCTTCACGACGACCACGTTCCTGCGTCGTCGCCCGACGGAGGACGCAGCATGACCGGCTGGTACTTGGAGGATCTTACCATTGGGCGACGCATCGAGACCGAACCGGTCACGCTGGATGCCGAGGAAATCATGTGGTTCGCGCGGCAGTATGACCCGCAGCCGTTTCACACGGATATCGAGACCGCCAAGGACACAGTCTTTGAAGGATTGATCGCGAGTGGGTTTCAGACGGTCGCGGTTGCCACGGGGCAGTTTATCCGCACTGGCATTATTGACGGGAACGGTCTTGGTGGACCGGGATTGGACAAAATTCACTGGGTTGCGCCGGTGCGTCCCGGTGACACCCTGTCCACGGTGATTGAGGTCATGGAGGCCCGGGCATCCAAATCCGATCCAAGCCGCGGTGTGGCCCGGCTGGGTTTTTCGGTTCGCAATGCAACGGGGGTTGTGGCGACGTTTGAGACGATCATCATGATCCGTGCGCGTGGTGAATCTGCGGCGTGATAGACTGAGTTTCAGTTTTAACGACCGAATGTCGATGCAGCGATGACCGCAGGTGTTTCCGGGTTTGATCCCTCACAACTGGGTATGTGGCTGACCTTTGCTGTCGTTCTGGTGGCGTTGGTCCTCTACACGCTTGAGCGCGTCTCGCTGGAGCTGACATCGCTGGGCGTGATCTGCGTTCTGCTGGTTTTCTTTCATTTCAACCCGATACTCGATTCTTCGGGCGCCAACATCCTCGATCCAACCCGCTTGTTGGCCGGGTTTGCCAATCCTGCGCTGTTGACGGTGATTGCGCTGCTGGTGATGGGGGAAGGCCTCGCGCGCACGGGGGTACTTGAGGCCGGCGCCCAGATGTTCTTCCGCTATGGCCGCGGTCACACCGCGCTGGCCACAGGGCTCGCATTCGTGGCCGTGCTCGTGGTCAGCGGCTTCATGAACAACACGCCGGTCGTGGTGATCTTTATTCCGATCATGCAGGCGCTGGCCTCCCGGCTGGGACAGTCGCCATCCCGACTGATGATGCCGCTATCCTTTGCTTCGATTCTGGGTGGCATGGTGACCCTGATCGGGTCGAGCACGAACCTGCTTGTCTCGGGCATGCTGATTGAGTTGGGCGAAGAAGGGTTCTCGTTCTTTCAATTTGCGATACCCGGCATGATCCTGGCCGGTATTGGTATCTTCTATGTGATTTTTGCCTGCCCCCGTTTGTTGCCCGAACGCGCGCTGCTGGCCAGTTCGATCGCGGGTGGCGGGCGTCAGTTCATGGCTGAGCTGAATGTGCGTGACGGGTCCAAGTTCCAGGGTATGCAGCCACGCGGTGGTTTTTTCCCGGATCTGAAGGATATGACGGTTCGCGTTGTGATCAAGGACCACGAATCCTTCTTTCCGCCCTTTGATGACAGTTTTGTTCTCGAGGATGGCAACACGATTGTGGTTGCCGCCACGCGATCAGCTTTGACGGAAGCCCTGAAGGGGGAGCCCGAGCAGTTCCATCCTGAACTGGGGGATGACTGGGAGCGATTTGAAACCGAGGATGGTTCCCAGCGCTGGCAGGTGGGAAATCAGATCCTTGCCGAAGCCATGGTGACGCCGGCCTCACGCCTTGTCGGGCAAAATCTGGTGCAGATCGGGTTTCGCTATAAATACCACTGCGTCGTGATGGGCATTCAGCGACGCTCGCAGATGATCCGTGCGCGTGTGACAGAGGTGAATTTGGAGCCGGGTGATGTTCTTCTGATCCAGGGGCGTGAGCCGGACATCGAAGCCTTGCGTGGCGATCAGGATATTCTGCTCGTGGAATGGACCGCGGCGGCAATGTCGGCTGTCCATCATGCGACAAGTACACTTTCAATTTTCGTTGGTGTGATCGCCGTGGCCGCGCTCGGCATTGTACCGATATCGATTGCGACACTGGTGGGGGCAGGTCTGATGCTGGCCACCGGGGTGCTCAACATTCGTCAGGCCACCCGAGCGATTGATCGGACGATTGTGATGATGATCGCGGCGGCGCTGGCGCTCGGCAGTGCATTGCAAGCAACGGGCGGGGCCGAGTTTCTCGCCTCGATATTGCTGGATGTGCTGGGGGATGCATCTCCGCCGATTGTGTTGTCTGCGTTTTTCCTGCTGGTCGCGGTGCTGGCAAATATCATCAGCACCAAGGCGACAGCGGTGTTGTTTACCCCCATCGCCGTGGGTATCGCCAACGGCCTGTCGCTGCCGGTTGAACCCTTTGCCGTGGCGGTTGTGTTTGCGGCGAATTGCTCCTTTGCATCCCCTATCGGCTATCAGACCAATTTGCTCGTGATGGCCCCGGGCAACTACCGATTCACGGATTTCATCCGAGTCGGGACTCCGTTGTTGATCATAATCTGGCTTGTTTTCAGCTTCGTGGCGCCTTGGTATTACGGGCTTTCCTGAGCCTTTTTGTGCAATGCGACAATCAGTCCATTGACCCTCGATCAAATACTTCTAGTTTCTGCAACGGGCCACACTCCCCCAACGGGGTGCAACGTTCTGTAAGGAACGCATATCATGACTGATCAGAATCTCCGGCCGGGCAACCGTCCGGCATCTCCCCTTTTTTCATCTGGACCCTGTGCCAAACGACCCGGTTGGTCGCTGGATGTGCTCGATGACGCCAGTATCGGGCGCTCTCATCGTGCCAAGGAACCCAAGGCCAAACTCCTGCGCGTGATCGAGGACAGCCGATCCATTCTTGGCATTCCTGACGATTACCGCATTGGCATTGTGCCCGCGTCCGACACCGGCGCGTTCGAAATGGCCATGTGGTCCATGCTCGGCGCCCGTGGTCTGGACATTCTGGCCTGGGAAAGTTTCGGACAGGGTTGGGTCTCCGACATCACCAAACAGCTCAAGCTGGAGGACACACGGGTTCTCGACGCACCCTATGGCACCTTGCCGGACCTGGCTGCGGTCGATTTCTCCCGCGATGTGGTGTTCACCTGGAACGGCACAACCTCGGGTGTTCGTGTTCCCGACGGTGACTGGATCCCCGATGACCGGGCAGGTCTGACCATGTGCGATGCGACATCGGCGGCCTTTGCGATGGACATGCCCTGGGACAAGCTCGATGTGGTCACCTGGTCCTGGCAGAAGGTGCTCGGCGGTGAAGCCCAGCATGGCATGCTGGTGCTCAGTCCCCGGGCTGTCGAACGGCTGGAAAGCTATACGCCGCCCTGGCCGATGCCGAAGATCTTCCGGCTGACCAAAGCCGGCAAGCTCGATGAAAGTATATTCAAGGGCAGCACGATCAACACCCCGTCCATGCTGTGTGTCGAAGATCATCTCGACGCTCTCGACTGGTCCCGGGATATTGGTGGTCTGCCGGCGCTGATTGCGCGTTCGGACGCGAACTTTGCGGTGATCGCGGACTGGGTCGCAGCTTCAAGCTGGGCAGCGTTCCTTGCCGAGAATCCGGCGACGCGCTCGACCACAAGCGTCTGTCTGGTGATCACTGATCCGTGGTTTGAATCGCTGTCCGTCGATGACCAGGCCGCAGCTGCCAAGGCTATCGCCACCCTGCTCGATCAGGAAGGCGTGGCATTTGATGTGGGCGCGTATCGCGATGCGCCTCCCGGGCTTCGTATCTGGGCAGGTGCCACGGTGGAAGCCAGCGATCTGGCGGCTTTGATGCCCTGGCTCGACTGGGCCTTCGAGGCCGTCAAGGCAGACCACAACACCGCGTAAACCGGCGATCATCGTACCCATCGTCCCACCCCTCCATTTGAATCCCGCCGACCTGCGGAAGGACTCCCAATGCCCAAAGTACTGATTTCCGACAAAATGAGTGAACGCGCGAAAGAGATTTTTGAAGCGCGCGGTATCGATGTTGATGTGAAGACCGGCATGTCCGAGGACGAGCTGATTGCTTGCATCGGCGACTATGATGGTCTGGCCGTTCGTTCGGCCACCAAGGCGACCCAGAAAGTTCTCGAAGCGGCGTCGAATATGAAGGTCATCGGTCGTGCGGGTATTGGCGTCGACAATATCGACGTTGCCGGGGCCACGGCGCGCGGCATCGTGGTCATGAACACCCCGTTCGGAAATGCCATCACCACAGCCGAACACGCCATCGCCATGATGATGGCATTGGCCCGGCAAATCCCCGAAGCCAACGCGTCCACGCATGCCAGCAAGTGGGAAAAGTCTCGCTTCATGGGTGTTGAGTTGACGGCCAAGACCCTCGGGGTTGTTGGCTGCGGTAATATTGGATCCATCGTCGCAGATCGCGCGCTGGGCCTGAAGATGAAGGTGGTCGCATTTGATCCGTTCCTCAGCGAGGAACGGGCCAGGGAAATCGGGGTCGAGAAAGTCGAACTCGATGCGCTGCTCAACCGCGCTGATTTCATCAGCCTGCACACACCGCTTACGGATCAGACCCGTGGCATTATCGATGCAGCCGCAATCGCCAAGACCAAACCGGGGATCCGGATTATCAACTGCGCGCGTGGCGGGCTGGTTGTGGAAGCTGACCTCAAGTCAGCGCTGGAATCCGGTCATGTGGCTGGTGCAGCGCTCGACGTTTTTGAGGCGGAACCCGCCAAGGACAATGCATTGTTCGGCATGGAGAATCTGGTCTGCACACCGCATTTGGGCGCCAGCACGGACGAAGCGCAGGTCAATGTTGCCATCCAGGTCGCAGAACAGATGGCCGATTATCTGCTCGATGGTGCGGTCGTGAATGCCCTCAACATGGCTTCGGTCTCTGCCGAGGATGCACCGCGACTGATGCCCTATATGAAACTTGCCGGGCTTCTGGGAAGTTTTGCCGGGCAACTCACCGAATCCGGTCTCAAAAGTGTGACCATCGAATACGAGGGTCATGCGGCCGAATTGAACATCAAGCCGTTGAGCGCTGCCGTGTTGCAGGGCTTGCTTTCACCTGTGCTCGACAGCGTGAACATGGTCAACGCGCCGGTGATGGCGAGTGAGCGGGGGATCGAGGTGTCCGAAGTCCAGACCGATCGCGAAGGTGACTATCAGACACTGATCCGTCTGACAGTCGTGACCGACCAGCAGACCCGCAGCGTTGCTGGCACCCTGTTTGGTGGGGACCGTCCGCGCGTGGTCGATGTGAAGGGTGTGCCGATGGAGGCCGAACTGGGCAGCCATATGCTCTATGTCACCAACGAAGATCAGCCGGGCCTGATCGGCGGACTCGGAACGGTCCTTGGTGATGCGGGGCTGAACATTGCGACCTTCCAGTTGGGGCGCAACAAACCCGGTGGAGATGCCATTGCACTGGTTGAGGTTGATCAGGCTGTGCCGGCTGATGTTCTGGCCAAGGTCACCGAATTGCCCAATGTCGTGCAGGCAAAAGCTCTTAACTTCTGATGCGATCAGCCTGGTGCATCGCCGTCGGTCTGGCCGGGGCACTTGTTTTGCCCAGCGCCACACTGGCCGGGGATGTGTTGGAGGCCAAAGCGCCCGCTAAGGACGTGCGACTTGTTCATGCAGTTGTGGCCGGTGCGGAAGCAGACGGAGCCATACTGCCGGTTCATATCGCAGACACTGCCGGGAACCTTTGGGACATCCGGATTTCGGATGGCGCCCTGAATTTTGTAGCCATTCCGAAGGTTGTGGTTCGACCAACTCCGCGACCGGAAAACATCTTGCCGGATGGCGAAGTCACTTATGGCCGAAACGATATTGCCAGCGCCTGGTTGATCAATCCCACAGACCGATATGATCATGGAATTCTGGGTGATGCCATTGAGGCTGCAGGCCTCGTTCTCAAGCGACGCGATGGGACTCTGTTTCGCTATTTGCTCGACCCGGGATCGGTGTTCGAGGATCGACGGGTGCGTTTAATTGATCTCGATAACGATGGCGCTGATGAAGCGATCGTTGTGCAATCCTATCTGGACGAGGGGGCTGCACTTTCGGTGTTCGCGCTCGGGGCAGATGGCGTGGACTATATTTCCGAAGTGCCCGCGATCGGGCGCCCAAATCGGTGGCTCAACCCGGTTGGCGCAGCGGATTTCGACGGTGATGGATTCACCGAAGTCGCTTTTGTGGAAACCCCGCATATCGGGGGAACACTTAAACTGTATGAGTTTCGGGACGGAAAGTTGCGTTTCGATGCGGCAGCATCCGGATTTTCCAACCATGCAATTGGTAGCCGGGAACTGGACCAGAACGCGATCTATGACTGGAACCGGGATGGCGTCCTGGATATTGCGCTCCCCGATGCGCGGCGGCGTTCCCTTCGGGTTGTGACCTTTGCGGGCGGTGAATTTCGCCAACTCGCGCAGGTGCCACACAATGCGCCCATTATATCCGCCATTTCCGTGGGCATTCTGGACAACAGCGGCACGGTTTATGCTGTCTACATTCTTCGGAATGGCCTGTTGCAGGCGGTTGATTTGGATTTGTTGCAATGATCACAATCTGCAAGTCGTTGAACATTCACGTGAATTCAACTCGCCACGGGCCGTCGCCAAAGTTAATGTGCTGTTGAATATTGCTGGTCTATTCAGGGTGAATGGACATTTTTGATGCCGGGTGATGGGCGAATTATGCGCACCAGAATGCTTTCGACATTGTTATGTGTGACCACGATATCTGTCGTGAG
>Ga0055584_100003606_pt1 | contig 15224 bp, 17 predicted proteins | sample OSDHelmetaG_FD_58716 | JGI IMG/M metagenome (GOLD analysis project Ga0055584, IMG submission 58716) | Pelagic marine sediment microbial communities from the LTER site Helgoland, North Sea, for post-phytoplankton bloom and carbon turnover... | ecosystem: Environmental > Aquatic > Marine >... | reverse complement strand
TTTCCGACGGAACGGGCCTGTCGGACGAGTGTCCAGTCCTCGCCACAGCCCGCATCGTGTCCGGCAAGTGGACCCTCTTGGTGCTCCGAGACCTGGTCGACGGCCCACGGCGCTTCGGCGAGCTCGAGCGGTCGCTGTCGGGGATCAGCCCGCGCACGCTGTCGTGCCGGTTGCGCGCGCTCGAAGAGGAGCACGTGGTCGCGCGGCAGGTCTACGCCGAGGCGCCGCCGCGGGTCGAGTACCGCCTCACCGACAAGGGCGAAGCGCTGATCCCGATCATCGAGGCGATGCGGGCCTACGGGGACGCCTGGCTCGCGCGCGCCCGCATCCCGGCGACGGTCTGAGCGCCCCCGTTCAGCCCGGCCGGCGCGTGCGAAGCAGTCGCACGGGCAGGTAGACGTCCCGCGGCAGGTGTTCCGCGATCGCTGCGCGCAGCGCCTCGCGGCCGGACGCGTCGAGCACGCCGCCGAGTCCCGAGCGCCCGAAGACCGCCCATGCCCGTTCGATGTCGGGCATCTCGAGTGCGAGTTGGATGTCGCGCTCCTCGGGAGTGAGGAACCCGGCATCGCGGAACGCCGCGGCATCGAGCGGTTCGTCCGGGATGGTCGCCCGGCTGGCCCGACCGGCGAGCGCACCCGGCGCATGGCGCCCGACCACTGCCACGAGGCTTCCCATGAACGGGCCGTCCGCGGGACGCAGCCGGTCCCAGTCCATCACGCTCGCGACGAGGCGCCCGCCGGGGCGGAGGACGCGGGCGATCTCCATGAGCGCCGGCCCGAGCTCGTCCATCTGATCCAGCAGCAGGCTGCAGATCGCGGCGTCGAAGCCGCGGTCCGGGAGTCCCTCGAGCCGCTCGGCGCGCGCGACCCGGTAGAGCACCGGGACGTCGTCAGGAGTTCGGCGCTCGGCCATGGCGACGGCGTTGGGCGCATGGTCGACGCCGATCACGAGTCCGTCCTCGCCGACCGCCTCGGCGGCGGCCCGCGTGGCGCCGCCCGATCCGCATCCGACGTCGAGAACCTTCTCGCCCCCGACGATCGGGGCCCACGAGATCAGCGTCCGGTAGACGTCGAGCGCGCGCACCGCGGGGAGCGCCGCGAGCGAGTCCTCCGTCGCGCCGGGATCCGCCTCGGTCAGGAGCCGGGACAACGTGGTGACGGCGGAGCCGACCAGGGGCGCCCCCGATGCGAGGGCGTCGCGCAGCGCGTCGAGGTCGGGCGTCCCCTGGGGCCCGGCTCCGGGCGGTGCGGGGGGGTGATCCGGGATCATGGTCGCCCGATGCTACCGCCACGACGACGAGATTCCGCGCTTTGGGCGCGCGCCCGTGCGACGGGGCGCCACCCATGAGGGTCCGCGTGGTGAGCGGCGCCCGCGCCCCCGGTGGGCCGTGGTCGCACGCGGCGCACCTGGCGGAGGGGTTGGCCGCCCGCGGGATCACGAGCGAGCTCGTGGTCGTGGCGCAGCCCGGGGTCCCCCTGCCGCGCACCGAACGGGCGACGCTCCGGGTGCTTCCCGCCGCGGGCGGATCCGGCGAGCCGGACGACCTCGCCGAGCGGGACGTGAACGGGCTCGCGCGCGTGCTCTCGAGCGACGCTCCGGTCGACATCCTGCATGCCGAGGACGCCGTCGCCGGCCGGGCGGCCCGGCTCGCCGGCCGTGCGACGGCGCTCGTGCTGACCGTCCACCACCTGGAGGCGACGACCAGCGACGCGATGGAGGAGCTCCAGCGCGCGGCGATCCAGGATGCGGACGCATGCGTCACCGCGACCGCCTACTGGGCGGAGCGGATCGCGACGCTCTTCGGTGTCGAGGCCGATGTGATCCCGAACGGCGTCGACTCGGCGTTCGGCGCGTGCGCCCTTTCGCGCGGAGAGGCCCGGACGGGGTTCGGGTGGGGGCCTGGTCCGATCGTGCTCGGGCTCGGCGGCATCGCACGCCGCAAGGGCACGCGGCTCCTGCTCGAGGCCTTCGCCCGGGGGCGTCCGGGCCTCGGGCCCGAGGCGCTGTTGGTCGTCCTTGGCCCGACCGACGGGCCGTCCGCGGACACCTACGTGCGCGGCTTCCACGACGACGCCGAGCGCCTCGGCCTCCACGTGGGGGCCCCGGGCCCGGCCCCGTCGGGCCCGAGCGTCCAGCTCCTCGGATCACTCGCGGCGGAGCACATGCCGGCGCTGTTTCGCGCGGTCGATCTCGTCGCCGTGCCATCGACACGCGAGGGGTCGCCGCTCGTGGTCCTCGAGGCCGCCGCCGCCGGCCGGCCTGCCGTGGTCAGCGACCTTCCGTCGCTTCGTGAGTCGCTCGTCGCCGATGAGGACGTCGTGATGGTGCCGACCGGACACGCGGGTGCACTGGCGGACGCCATGGTCCGGCTGATCAGCGAACCCCGGCTGGCCGACGCGCTCGTGTCCGGCGCGGCGCGGCGGGCACGAGCGGCCACCTGGGACGCAGCCGTCGTCGCGCACCTGGCGCTCTACCGCCGGCTGCTCGCCGGCGGCTAGCCCGACTCAGCCGGCCAACGCCCGGGCGATCCCGGCGATCCCGGCGACCTCGACCGGCTCGTCGGCCATCGCCGGCACCTCGGTGAGCGGCGCCGCCACCCTCGCCGCGACCGTCTCCCGGAGGTCCAGATCACGCAGTGCGATCCGCCGGGCGTCCTCCAGCGCCGCGCACGCGCGCGCCGCGAGCCCGTCCGGATCGTCCGCCGGGCCCCCGAGCGCCGCGGCGAGCGCGGCCGCCGCCCCGAGCCCGCTCGCAGGGAGCGCGTGCATGCGGTTGAGTACCACGCCGTCGAGGTGGTACTCCTCGTCGCTGAGCCTGCGACCCAGCATCACGGCCTCGCGTACCGGTTCTGGCTCGGGCGCCGTGACGACGAGAAAGCCGGTGGCGTCCGAGCGCAACAGGGCTTCGACGGCCTTGGCGCGTTCGGCGACGCCCGCGTACATCCCATCGAAGCCACGCAGGAAGTCGGCGATGTCGCGCAGGAGCTGGGCCCCCGTCAGGCGCTCGAGAAGCGACATCGCGGCGGCCGTGCCTGCGTGGAGGGCGCGCCACCCCAGGCGCCCCGCACCGGCCGCGGGCCCGAGCATGGTTCGGAGCGCCCTGCCCTCGATGAAGCGCGTCATGCGCTCCGGGGCGTCGAGGAAGTCCAGCGCGTTGCCCGCGGGGGGTGTGTCGAGGACGATCCGCGCGAATCGACCGTCCTCTCGGAGCTCGAACAGCCGCTCGACGGCCATGTACTCCTGGGCGCCGGCCACGGCCCCCGACATGTGCTGATAGATCCGGTTGGCCATGATCCGCTCGCGCGCCTCCTCCGTCGGTGCGTGTCGTGCGACCAGGCGGTCGAAGGTCGCCTTCGAGTCGAGTTGGAGGGCCCACATCCGCCCCCCGCCGGGTCCGAGTTCGGCCCGTGCGATCGCGTCCGGCGACACTTCCTGCGGATCGTCGCCCAGTTCGTGCATTCCGAGGGCCGCCGCCAGCCGGCGTGCCGGGTCGATCGTCACCACGACCACGTCCTCGCCTCGCGATGCGAGTGCCAGCCCGAGCGCCGCGCTCACGGTGGTCTTCCCGACACCCCCGGCGCCGCAGCAGACGATCACATCGCGCTGGAGCGCGGGTCCGGTCATCCGGACACCGCCTCGGCCTCGGGGGCGCGGAAGCGGACGGCGAGCGCCTCCGCGAGCTCGGCGACGCCCTCGTCGTCGACACGCGCGCCCGTGAGCCGCGGAAGCTCGATCACCGGCAGGCCGGCCGCGACGAGCCGCGCGCACTGCTCGCGCTCGCGCCCCGCGCGCACGCGTTCGTCCAGGGCCGCCGCGGCCGCCGTCCGGCCGGCGACCGGCATGCCGTCCGCCAGGGCGGCCCGCAGGGCCTGATCGTCCTGCACGCTGAAGCGCTGCGGCGTCGTCGCGTTCAGGACCGCCGCGGCAACTGGCACGCCGAGCTCGTCGAGGCGCTCGACGGCATCGAGTGCCTCGCCGACCGGCAGCTCGTCGGGGCGGGCGACGAGCGCCACCCCGGTGGCCGCCGGGTGTGAGATCACCTGCTCGATCCGGTCCGCCTGATCGTGCACCGGGCCCGATCTGGCGATCTCGCGAACGTTGCCCGCCGTCTCGAGCAGCGCGATGCCGTGGCCCGTCGCCGGGCAGTCGACGACGATGCGGTCCCACACGGGTGCGTCGCCCTCGGGGCGCAACTCGACCGCGAGTTGCCAGATCTTGCCGATCGTGACCATCTCGGCGAGCCCCGGCGCCGCGGCGGTGAACCCCCGGAAGGCCTTGCTGTGCACGAGGACCTCGGCCAGCGCCCGGACGCGGAGCTGGCCGCGCAGGTACTCCTCGGTCGCCGCCTGGGGATCGATCGCGATCGCATGCAGGCCGCCGCCGACATCGACGGGATCGGTTCCCACGCCGCGGTCCTCCAGCAGGCGCGAGAGCCGGTTCCGGCCGAGCACCTCGACGAGCAGCGAGCGCTTGCCCTCCCGCGCGTAGGCGCTCGACAGGGCGGCCGCGACGGTGCTCTTGCCGACGCCGCCCTTTCCCATGACGAAGCACAGCCGCCGCTCCCAGAGGGGGGGCTGACCCCGCTGCGCGTCACCGGCCAGGCCGGATCCGCCCTGGTCCCGGTGACGTCTCCACGTCGCCAAGGTTACCCGCCGCCTCCGCTGCCCGAGCCCGCGACCGTTCCAGCTCGCGCACAACGTCGCCGGGCTCGAGTTCGGAGATGCTCGGCGTCGTGTTTCGCCCGACCGGACGGAGCCGGGCGCGCGGGACGGTCGGCTCGTCGGCACGCCATCGAACGCCCGGTGCGGTCTCGAGCGCGCTCAGTCGTGCCGCGACGCCCGCGAGGGGCAGGCGGGGGGCCATGTCGGCCCGAGGGAAGGCGACCCAGGTCTCGTAGCGGTGCGTCAGCACCGGGGGCGCGTCGGTGGGCCACATGAGGACGCGCCCACGCGGCACACGTGGATGCACCGCCATCTCGTCGAGGGCGTGCGGCGCCCGCACGATCGCCAGGTCGAGCGCCGGGTGGTCCTCGATCCACGCGACGCCGGTGTCGAGGAGCACGATGTCGGCGAGCACCCTCGACCAGCGGGTGCGCCAGAGGTCGGCGAACGCCTCGGGATCATGAAGCAGGCGGGGGATGCGTGGCAGCACCGCGCGGTGGAGGGGGCCGATCGGCTCCTTCGCACCGGTCGCGGTGAAGGCGCGCCGGACCGCGGGGATCGGGCTCGTGGCGGGTTCGGTGAGCGCCATCAGAGCGATGGCGATCCGCGCCGCCCAGGGGTCCGTCCAGTCGGCGTAGTCGCCCGCCCCCGCGGCCGCCAGGGCCCGCGCGCGCTCGGGCGCGTCGGCCGCCGGACGCGTCAGCAGGAGCCATGCGGCGAGCATGCCGTCCTCGTCGACGTGGTTGTTGCTGACCGCCGACACGGTGCGTCCGGCGGCGCCGAGGCGCAGGTAGAGATCGGCCATCGCCGTGGCGGTGGGCGCGCCCAGCCATGTCGGCGCGCCCGCATCCGGCCAGTGGCAGACCGCGAGCACCGCGTTCGCCGGCGCCGCGCCGTCGACCGCGATGCAGGCGGCACCGCCGAGCTCGTCGGGCGCGAGGAAGCGGGCGTCCTCGGCAAGCGCGGGGATCTCGGCGGCCGGCGGCATGGCATGCGTGCGGTGAGGGTGCATCGGATGGGATACTGCCGGTGATGGATTGGATCGTCGACAACGCCATCGCCCTCTCGGCGGTGTTCCTCGGAGTGGTGGTCGTGATCGCGCTGGTGGTCCTCGCCCTCGCGGGACTTCGCCTGTGGTTCAGGGCGCGCGCGGCGCGTGATCGCATCGAGCGGGAGCGCGTCGGCCTCGAGGCCTCGCTCGCCCGGCTCGAGGCCAGTCAGGCGGCGCTGCCTGTCCGTCAGGCGGAGCTGGAGGGCCGGATCCAGTCCCTCCAGGTGGATGTGGAGCAGCTCAAGACCCTCGTGCGGTACGCGCGCGAGGCCGAGGAGGCGCTCCGGTCGCCGCTTCGGTACATGGGGAGATGACCGCCCCTCGTCGTCCCGCGATCATCGATGTCGGGTCCAACTCCACCCGGCTGCTGCTGGTCGAGGGGATGGACCCCGACGGCGCACGCGGCGCACGCACGACGACGATCACGGGACTCCGCCGGGGGGCGGCGCCCGACGGCCGTCTGGCCGATGCAGCGCTGGGACGCCTTGACGCCGCGCTGGTCGAGATCGCCGAACGGATCGATCGCTTCGGTCCGGACGTCGTCGTTCCGGTCGGGACCAGCGCCGTCCGCGACGCACCGGATCGGGGCCGGGTCGAGGACCTCATCCGGTCCCGGCTCGGAGTCGGGCTCCACGTCGTCGCCGGCGAGCAGGAGGCGGAGTTCGCCTTCCGGGGCGCGCGCGCGGCCCACCCCGGTGGCAGGGTGCTCGTGGTCGACATCGGGGGTGGCAGCACCGAGCTGATCGCCGGCGGGGCGCAGCCAGCGGCGGCGGTCAGCCTCCAGCGCGGCGCGGTCAGGTGCACCGAGGGCTTCCTGCGGGACGACCCCCCGGACCCCGCCGCGCGCGCGCGGCTCGCCGTGTCGCTCGACGAGGACATGGCGTCGGCCCTCGAGCGGGTGGGGCGGGCGCCCGCGGTGATCGGCGTCGCCGGAACCTTCACGACCCTGGCGGCCGTGGACATCGGTCACTACGACCCCGCCCTGGTCCACGACCACGTGCTCACGGTGGACCGCCTGCGGGCGATCGTCGACCGTCTGGCATCGCTCCCGGTGGCCGAGCGCCGCGAGGTGCCGGGGCTCGAGCCGGCCCGGGCGCCCTACATCGTCGCCGGCGGCGAGATCGCCCTCGCGGCACTCAGGGCGGCCGCCTCCGGCGAGGTGATCGTCAGCGAGCGTGACCTGCTCGACGGCATCGCGGCCGCCGTCGTCGACGGGGCGTTCCCCGCGCACGGCGACGCGGTGTCCGAGCCGGGCTCGTTTCGATCGTGACGATCTCGTAGGATGTTGCACGATGGCCGAGGGGAACGGAGCCGACCGCCATGCGGGCGTCGACCGGATCGTCGACACGATCCGCGACGCGTCGCGCGAGATCGCGACGCCGTCGGACGAGCGCCGCATGATCTACGCCAAGGGCGAGAACCTGCGCCACGTGCGCCACGGCGAGATCCTTGAGCGGTGGCCGGTGCTCTCGGAGGCGTGGGCTCGGCGGATCGAGGATTCGAGGCTCGCCGCGGTGGATCGGACACCCGGCGCCGCGACGTTCGGGAGATGATCGCCGGGGCCGCGGCCGCGGCCGTCCGGAGGGGCGACGGCCCCGAAGCGGCTACGCTCCCGGGAGCCTGCCGGAGTGGCGGAATCGGTAGACGCGGGGGACTTAAAATCCCCGGCCCTCGGGCGTCCGGGTTCGAGTCCCGGCTCCGGCATCGGTGAAGCTCTTCTCGCGATCCTTCCTGGTGCGCGCCCGGGTTTCGCTCTACCCACCCGCCCGCGCCGCGGTCCTGCTCGACGCGCCCGAGGGGCGTTGGCCCGAACATCAGGCGGCCGACCGCTACGGCATCGGTGTCGGGATGTCGGCGCTCGCATGCAACCGGACGAACGACCGCCGCTGGCCGGCGATGCAGGCGGCGCTCCAGGACGTCGCATCCGGCATCGCGACCTCAGGCTCGGACCCGCTGCCCGGCGATCTCATCCCGCTCGCGGGCTTCGAGTTGCCCGGAGGACCCCTCCGGGTCGTCCCGCACGAGGGGGAGGGGCGGACCGAGGTCGAGGCCGAGCTGGTGAAGGCTCCCGGCGGTGTCGTGCCGCGTATCAAGGTCGATCCGAAGTCCGCCGCCCCGACGTTCGAGCTCGCCACCCTTGCCACCCTCGTCGCTCTCGCCGCAGACGCGCGTGCGGAGGAGCGGCTTGCCCTGGCGTTCGGCATCGAGGGTCTGCTGGCCTGGTATCGCGAGGCGCAGCGCGGCTCACCGCCGCGCGATGCCTTCCGGTTCGCGAACGCACATGCCGACGACCGGCTCCGCGAGATCGGCAGGACCCTGCCCGAGGGGCTCTAGGACCTCGGGCGGCCCGGCGGGCCCCCGCCCTCGCGGGCGATGCGACGCTCGAGTTCCTCGATTCGCTCCAGCAGCTCGAGGGCCAGCACCGCGCCCTGGGCGTTCAGTCCGAGGTCACGGGCCAGCCGTACGGCGCGTGCGGCGTCGACCGCGGCCGACCGTGGCCAGCGGCGCTCCGCCCCGGCCACCTCCATTGGCCGGGCCAGCCCCAGCGCGAGCAGTTCCGCGACGATCTCGGACGGGAGCCCGGCCTCGGCGGCAATCTCGTCGACGGAGACCGGCTCGTCCGCGCGCGCGCCTGTGCGCCAGAGGACGAACTCGACCTCGACGCGTGTCACCTCCGGGTCGGTCACGATCCACCCCCGGTCCCGACGGCGTCCCGAAGGGCCTCGTAGAGCTCGGTCTCGCGGTCGCTGAGCGTCTCGGGGAGCACGATCTTCACGGTCGCGTAGAGGTCCCCGTCGGGTCCCGACGGGTTGGGGAGCCCCTGGCCCCGAAGGCGCAGGCGTCGGCCCGAGCTGGACCCGGCGGGCACGCGGACACGGGTGGTGCCGGTGAGGGTCCGCACGTCGACCCGCGCGCCGAGCGCGGCGTCGGCAGGGCTCACCGGCAGGTCGACGTGGAGGTCGCGGCCCTCCAGGCGAAGCCGGTCGTGGGAGAGGATCCGCGCCTCGAGGAACAGGTCCCCGGGTGGGCCCTCACCGATGCCGGGTCGCCCGCGGCCGGCGAGCCTGATCCGCTGCCCCTCGATCATGCCCTTCGGGATGGTGACCTCGAGCGTCGTCCCGTCCCCGAGCGTGAGTCGTCGGCTGCCGCCGCGGGCGGCCTCCTCCAGCGTCAGGTCCACGATGGCCTCGAGGTCGGCGCCGCGGGCCTGGACGGCCTGCCCGCGCATGCCTCCCTGGGCGCCCCGCCCGAACAACTGCTCGAAGAGGTCCTCGTACCCCTCCTCGTACGCCGTCGGGCCGCCGAAGCCCCCGGCCGCGTCCCGCCATTCCTCCGGCGGGGGTCCCGCGCCGCCGCCTCGGTCGTACTCGGCGCGCCGCTCCGGGTCGGAGAGCAGCGAGTGCGCCTCTCCGATCTCCTTGAAGCGCTCCTCCGCCCCGGGCTCCTTGCTGACGTCCGGGTGGTGGGTCCGGGCCAGCGCGCGGTACGCCCGCCGGATCTCGTCGGCGTCCGCGTCGCGCGCGACGCCGAGCACCTCGTATGGGTCTCGCCGGGCCATCAGCGCGAATGATCCCCTTTTCGGGGGACGCAAGGAAGGGCCCCCGGCGGTCGACCACTACTGGGCATGGAACGCAACGGTCCGACCCAGCCAAGGATGGCGGTGGGGGCGCAGCCGGGACGTGGCCGAGAGGTGGCCATCGCGGAACTCCGCGGTCTCGGTGGTGTCGTCCTCGAGCAGGCCCTCGTCGATGGTGTGGGCACACCGCTCCCGAGCCTCGTGGCCTGGGGGAATCGACTCGCCGACGAGCTCGGCGTCGACGGCCTCGGGCGTCCGGGGACGTATCGCGAGCTCATGCGTGGTGTGGCGAGCATCAACCGGCGGGCCGGAGCGGTCCCGGGCTGAGATCCCGCCGGGCGGACGCCAGGTCCTCCCAGGTCAGGACCGCCGCGACCACCGCCGCCGGCGCGGCGACCGCGAGACCGCCCACGACGTCGAGCACATAGTGGTTGCCGGTGACGATCACCGAGATGGTCACCGCCACCGGGTACACGACGAGGACCGCCGGAGCGACACGGCGCGGGGCCGCGAGCGCGAGCGCGCCCGCCACGATCGGCGCCATGCCCACGTGCAGGCTCGGCATGGCGGCGACCGGGTTGTAGAAGGCGCGGATCGTGCGGGAATCGAGGTCCACAGGCGTGTCGCGGCTGACCGTGTCGCGTGCGCCGTGCTCCATCAGGCGCGGCGGCGCGACCGGATGCAGCGCGTACCAGACGAGCCCCGCGCACCACGAGAGCAGCGCGAAGTTGCGCATGAACGGATACGCATCGCGCCGCCGGCGATGGACGAGGAAGATCGAGAGGGGAAGCGCCACGACCTGGCTCACGAGGTACATGGCGCCCCACGCGGGCATGCCGAGACGACGCCGTTCGAAGGCGTTCTGCCAGCGCTCCTCGACGTCGATGCCGAGGCGCCGCTCGAGTGCCACGACCGTGGCGGCATTGCGCCGACCCTCCTCCAGGGTGCCACCGAAGGCGGCGCGGACGGCGTTGTACACCCCGTATGCGGAGAGCATGACCGCGAGCTCGCGGCGACCACCGAGCTGGCGGCGAGCACCGCGCCGAAGACGCGCGAGGCGCCCACGCGGCGCGGATGGCGCCCCAGCGCCCGTGCGGTCGAGACGCAGGAGCCCCATACGGCGAAACGTAACACCGTCGCACCGCGCGTCGGGGGCCTCGACTAGCCTCCCGTCGTGCGCGTCCTGGTCGTCAACGCGGGCTCAACCGGCGTGAAGCTGCGCGTCGTCGACACGCGCGACGGCACGTCGCGGACCCTGCCCGGCGACCTGCCGGGCGCGCTCGACGAGATCGGCGAGGTCGACGCCGTGGGCCACCGCATCGTGCACGGCGGGCTGCGGTTCGACGGCCCGGTGCTGATCGACGACCGGATCCGGGCCGAGATCGCCGACCTGACCCCGCTCGCCCCGATCCACCAGCCTCCGGCGCTCGCCGGAATCGACGCCGCCCGATCCGCGCTCGCGCAGGTCGCGCAGGTCGCCTCGTTCGACACCGCGTTCCACCGCACGCTGGCGCCGGACGCGTACCTGTACGCCCTCCCGGCGCACGCACGTGAGGCGCTCGGGATTCGCCGGTACGGCTTTCATGGGCTGAGCGTGGCCTACGCGGCACCGCGGGCCGCCGAGCTGCTCGGGCGTCCCGTCGGCGCGTTGCGCCTGGTCGTCTGTCACCTGGGCGGCGGCGCCTCGGTCACTGCCGTCGCGGCGGGGCGGTCCGTCGAGACCTCCATGGGCTACAGCCCGATGGAGGGGCTGGTCATGGCGACCCGTTCGGGCACGGTCGACCCCGCGGCCGTGATCGCCCTGGCCCGCGACGGGTTGGATCCCGACGCGCTCGAGCACATGCTCGACCGCGAGTCGGGGCTGCTGGGACTGACCGGCACCGCCGACATGCGCGAGGTGCTCGCCCGGTGCGATTCCGGTGACACCGCCGCCGAGAATGCGCTGGCGCTGTACGCCCACCGCCTGCGCGCGGCGATCGCCGCCGCCGCCGCCTGTATGGGCGGTGTCGACGGACTCGTGTTCACCGGCGGGGTGGGGGAGCGCGCCGCGCCGGTGCGCGCACGCGGGACCGAGCGGCTCGCGTTCATGGGGATCGCGATCGATCCCGACCGCAACGCGTCCGCGGACGGCTCGCGCGACCTCCGGATCGACGCCGGCCGTGTCCCCGTGCTCGTCGTCGAGGCGCGCGAGGACCTGGTCATCGCGCGGGAGGCGGCGTCGCTGCTCGACGGGTGAGCGAGGCGGAGCCCGGGTGAGCGGGGCGGGGCCTCGGCGCCCGGGGCGTCAGCCGTCCGGATCGATCGCGACCCGCGCCGCGCGGATTCCGCTTCGGACGGCCCCCTCCATGGTTGCCGGCCAGCCCGTGTCGGTCCAGGCGCCCGCGAGCGCGATCCTCGGGTCCGGCGTCCTCGCCCCGGGGCGCCTGCGGGCCTGGCCGGGGGCCGGTGAGAAGGTCGCGCGGGCCTCCTTGACCACGGCGTGGTCGACCGGTCGCCGCCCGCGCGCTCCCGGGACGATCTGGGACAGCTCGTCCGCGATCGCCGCCGCGAGTTCGTCGCGGGGGACGCCCAGCTCATCGCGCGCGGCGCTGATCGACACCACCACCCGGTCGCCGTGCCCGTCGCCACCCTCCATCGCCCGGCGGCTGAACACCCATTGCGCGGGGCTGTCGAGGAGGGCGAGCACCGGTTGGTCGGTGATCGGCCGGTCGTACCAGAGGTGCACGTTGACGATGGGCGACACGCCCAGCCCGGGGTCGTGCGCGAGCGCACGGGGCGCCACCGCGTGAACGCGCTCGGGCGGCATCGCCAGGACGACCGCGTCCGCGCGCAATTCGGCGCCGTCGCCCAGCACCACGCGCCCTCCGTCGACGTGGGTGACCTGGCGGGAACGGAGGACGCGCCCGCCGCGGGCTCGCAGATACTCCTCGGCGGCCGGGTCGACGAGCCGCGACAACCCGACCAGGGACCATCCGATCGCCCCGGCGTCGTTCGCCGAGAGCACGCCCTCCTGGAACACGAACGCCGCGAGCGCGGCCGACACGTCGTCGCTGCGGTCGTTGCAGGTGGCCAGGACGACGATGTCCCAGAAGGCGGCGATGGCATGCTCGCTCTGCCCGTGGCTGCGCAGCCACTCGCCGAACGTGCCGTTGTCCAGCCGTTCTCGCGCAGCACCGCGCCTGGCGGCGAGGGCGATCATCGCCGCACCGGCGGCCGACCGCTCGGATCGGTCGAGGTGGCGGTAGCGCAACAGCGCGCGCGTCATGTGAAACGGTGTCGGGAGCCGGTCGGCCCGCAGATCCGCGCGCAGCCCGTCGCGCGAGAGTACCGGGACGTCCAGGCGGCGCTGGCGGGTCAGGTGCACCGACGTGCGGAGCAGGTCCATCAGGCGGACGTACGCGGGGCAGCACCCCAGGTAGACGTGCTGACCGTTGTCGATCTCACGCCCCCGACGATCGCGGAAGCTGTACGCCCGACCACCGAGGAACGGCCGGCGCTCGACGAGCGTGACGCGGGCTCCCAGCCCGGCGAGCTCGCAGGCCGCGGCGACCCCGGCGAGCCCGCCGCCGCAGACGACCACGGACGGTCGCGCCCGGCTCACGGCTGCCGTGAGTGGCGGGCGAGCGCGCCGCCGGTGACCCCGAGCTTGCGAGGGGCCGACAGCGAGACGCGTCCGTCGAGCACCGCGTAGTCGGAGCGCTCGATCTCGGCGAGGATTCCGCGGTAGAGGCCCGCCATGGTCGCGACGCACAGCCGCGCGCGGCGGTCCAGTAGGGGGAGCAGCCGCTCGCCGCGGGCGAAGTGCACGCGGGCGCGCTGGCCCTGGGCTCGCATGAGGTCGTGGAACCCGGCGGTCGCCCGCCGCGCGAGGACCTGTTCCTCGGTCACTCCGAACGCGGCCATCTCGTCGGCGGGGAGATAGATGCGGTCACGGCCGGCGTCCTCCTCGACGTCCCGCATGATGTTGACCAACTGCAATGCCACGCCGAGCTCCTCGGCGTAGGCGGGCGCGCGCGCGTCGCGGAATCCGAAGATGTGGAGCGACACGAGCCCGACGGCGCCGGCCACCCGGTCGCAGTAGGCGCGGAGCGAGGGCCAGTCGGCGTAGCGTGCCTGGACGAGATCCATCTCGACGCCGTCGACCAGGGCGTCGAGATGGCGACGGGGGATGCCGAACCGGCGCATTGCGTCGGCCAGTGCAACGAGGACCGCGTCGTCGGGGTCGGGCAGTCCGTCGGCGCAGGCCGACACCTCGCGGCGTCGCTCGGCCACGGCGTCGAGTTTGACGTCGATCGCCTCGTCGCCGTCGACGCTGTCGTCGCATCGTCTGCTGAACGCATACGCCGCGTAGATCCCGGCGCGTCGCTCCGGTGGCAGGAGCACGAAGCCATAGAAGAAGTTGCGAGCTTCCCGGCGGGTGATCCGGCGGCAGTGCTCGTACGCCTCGTCGGTGGTCACCCGCCACCACGGACGAGCGCGCCCGCGGCCGCGACGAGGATCCTCGCCCGCCCGACCCGCCCGGGCGCCGGACGGGCGCGCAGGGTGTCGTAGTCCTGGTCCGCGATCGCCCGGCACACGGCGAGGCCGCCCTGGGTGAACGCCCGGACGTCGAGTGCCGCCCTCGGCGTGACGAAGCGCGCGAGCGGTGCTCCCTCCTCCAGCAGTTGCCGCGCACGTCCGACCTCGAACGCGATCAGGCGCCGCAGCTCGGGCCGCGCTCGTGTACGCCGGAGGTCCGCGGCCTCGACGCCGAACGCGATCATGTCCTCCTCGGGCAGGTAGACCCGGCCGTATCGTTCCAGGTCTCGGCGGAGGTCCTGCCAGAAGTTGACCAGCTGAAGGCCCATGCAGGTCGAGTCGCTCATGCCGATGCGCCAGCGATCTGTGTGGCCGAGCACCTTGAGCACCATGCGACCCACGGGCGTCGCGGAGTGGGTGCAGTAGGCCTTGAGCGCTTCGAAGGTGTCCCAGCGGTCGCGGCGCTGGTCCATGCGGTTGGCCTCGATCAGCCGCCGGAACTCCTCGAGGCCGAGCGACCTCCTGGCGGCGGCGCGCGCGAGCGGGTCCAGCCGTCGGTCGCGTGGGCGGCCCTCGAAGGCCCGCCGGACCTCCTCCTCCCACAGGTCGAGCGCGGCGAGGCGCTCGGCGGGGCCGCCCGGACCCTCGTCGCCGATGTCGTCGGTGGTGCGGCAGAACGCGTAGACGGCCGCCATGTCGGCCCGGCGCGCCCGGTCCAGGAGCGGGAACGCCAACGGGAAGTTCTCGTCGTGGCGGCGCATCGCGCCCCGCAGCAGGTCCGCCGGATCACCCGCGCGGGCCGCGCGTGCCGGCTCCGGAGTCGCCGTGCTCACCGGAGGTACCGGGCGAGCGCGGTGACGGGGAAGACCTGGCGGTAGAGGCGGTAGTTGATCATGAAGTCCGATGGGAAGCCGGTGCCGGTGTACCACGGCTCGTCCCACGTGCCGTCCGACGCCTGGGTGTCGGCCAGGTGCCGGACGCCCCGATCGACGGCCGGATGGTCGCGATCGGCGGCGATCAGCGCGATCAGCGCCCATGCGGTCTGCGAGGGGGTGGACTCGCCACGGCCGATCCAGGCCGGGTCGCGATAGCTTGCCACGCTCTCGCCCCAGCCGCCGTCGAGGTTCTGCCGTCGCGCCAGCCAGTCGACGGCGCGTCTGATCGCCGGGTCGTCCGCCGGCACCCCCGCCTTGACCAGGGCCGGGACGACCGCGCCGGTCCCGTAGATGTGGTTGACTCCCCAGCGGCCCCACCAGGAACCGTCCGCCCATTGGCGGCGTCGCAGGAACGCGACTCCCCGACGCACGGCCGGATGCGTCGTCGCGAGGCCGCATGTGACCAGCGCCTCGACCACGTGTCCGGTGACGTCCTCGGTCGGCGGGTCGAGCACCTCGCCGAAATCGCACATCGGCAACTGG
>Ga0055584_100003605_pt1 | contig 15224 bp, 14 predicted proteins | sample OSDHelmetaG_FD_58716 | JGI IMG/M metagenome (GOLD analysis project Ga0055584, IMG submission 58716) | Pelagic marine sediment microbial communities from the LTER site Helgoland, North Sea, for post-phytoplankton bloom and carbon turnover... | ecosystem: Environmental > Aquatic > Marine >... | reverse complement strand
TTATTTAAATAATTTCCAATTAAAAAGCTTGCATTAATGTTGAATGGATTACCAAATGCATACCAATCTCTTGAAGAAACATAATTTTCAAATTCAAACCCAGAGCAAATATTTGAAACAGAAAATAATATTACATTTTTATAGGCTAAGTTTATTTCATTTAAAGTTTTGTTCAATTCTATGCTAAATGACAAGAATGAATTATTTTTAATAACATCTGGGAAACCCACTAAATCTGTTTCTAATATAGAAAAAGCAATGTTTATTTTTCTCTTTTCACATTCTTTAACAAATTCCAATAGATTTGATTTGACCTCACTTATCTCTTCCATAGGGCTTGAGGTTCTGGAAAGAGAATAAAAATCTTGAGGTAATAAAAAAAATACAAATAAGTCAGGAGGGTCATTAAAAATCTCTGGGTCTGAAATAAAATAATACCCAGGACCCCATTCGCTCTGGCTAATTTTGGTTGATATTCCATTATATCTTGAAAATATTTCTAACCATTTGGTTGTATGGTTTTGTGAATAACCGCCCAGAAACTTAACTTTATATTTAAAAAGGATAGGTTGATTTTTAGCATCTTTAAGAAAAGATTTTTCTTTAAAAACATAATCGGAAGGAACAATAGGAAATTTTATTTTCATTGTGCTCATATTTTAATAAATGCAACAAACTCCTGTGAATTAAAAAAATTTATTAGATACATAATTAAAGAGTTTGAGTTTAATGTATTCTTTATGATAAATGGATTAGTTCGATTAGAGTTTGATGGAAGATTCAAGAATTGGAATGGTTTTTGGAGCTTGGGGTCTATCCAAATTCCTCCTGTAACTAATGAGTGAAATATCTATCCTTAATGACTCTCCCCTAAAGCGTAAAGATTTTTGGATATTTTAGTCTTCTTTGCTATTTTGAGTAAAGGGTATATCTTGTGTTTCAAGCGATTTGGTAATAATGAGAATATAAAACAATTAAAAACTCATTCTACTACTAAATTAAATAAATCTAATATGTTTTTATTAAAAAGAAAATATATCTGAATTGCTAATGTAACCCATCAAATTAAATTTTATTTGGGTTAGAATTCTTATTAATAGTGATTATTATTTAGAAATTTATATCTATTCTTAAATGCTAATTCAGATGTAACTATATTTAATGAATGAAGCCCATTTAAGAGTCATTTACTTAGCTTTTGATTGACTCAAAGATTAGGGTTATCTTTCGACAAACTAAATCTTAGGATAAATGTCGCCATTATAATAAGGATGGTCTGCGCTCAATCGTTTATACATTAAATCATCATCTCCAGACTTAATACCGTTAAAAGTTTTGTAAAATACATTTAATGATTTATCCTCTCGTTCTGATAATTCCTTTGTTTTATTGGTTTTAACCCCTAAAGCATTGACTATGTATTCTTTTCCATAAATATAGGAAAAAATTTTATTTACTCTTGGAACGTGATAATCACTTGTCACTACCAACAAGTTTTTCATACTCTTTTTCTTAATAATGTTAATCTTGGTAAAAAGAGCATCCCCAACAGTATCTCTTGAGTTTGTATCAGCAAGAATTAACTCTTCTGAAATATTGCTGTTATTAACTATATACAACTTCATTGCATCCGCAATTGCAATATTATATTCAAAACAATAATCCCAACCAGATGTAACCATGAAAGCATGTTTATTCATTCTAAATATATTTATTGCAAGGTCTAATCTAGCGCATGACTCTTTGTTAAGTTGGCCTGATTCATCCATTAAATTTCCAAGAACAATAATTATGGAATTTTTCATACTTATCAATTACAAAAGTTCCTTAAAAAAAACTTTGACTAAAATTTTAAACTGGGATTTTAACACTATCTAATACTAACTTAATTATTATGAAAGCGATTGTCATGTTTTAATAGATTGGATACAAAAGATAGTTTATCAATCTATTTAAGAGTATTTATGAAAACTCTGTTGAAGCTTATAAACTTATCTCTGTTATCTTTCGATTCACCAGGTTTCTTTCGTGTATATTCTTATCGAACATTCAAGAGAAATTTTTTCATACTATTTTGTAAGTCTTTATCCTATTTTTGTTTTAATAAAGTAATCTTAAGATAGCCGAGGTGTTATAAGTTTGCTAAATATTTCAGTTTGTCATAGTGGATTTAAGCGTTCTAACTGATATATTCATAGTTTGACAACAAAATTGAATAAAATATGTATAAATTCAACTAATTTTAAAAATAATTAATGGAAACTATATTAATTACTGGATCTACTGGATTGTTAGGAGCAGACTTAGTATTACATCTTAAAAAATGTGGCTATAAAGTCATAACTCATTCATTAACAAGGAAGGCTGATTTTTTATTTGACTTGAGTGACCAGGAAAAGTCATATAAATTTCTACAAAAAATAAAACCCAGTGTAATAATTAACTTAGTTAGTTTAACAAGTGTTGAAATGTGCGAAAAAAAATTAAATTTAGCTTATTTAGCAAACACACGCTCAGTTGAGAATTTAGCCAACTGGATTTCTTTTTCTAATAATGCTTGTCATCTTGTTCAAATCTCTACGGATCATATTTATGATGGTCCTGGTATTCATTCAGAAAAGGATGTTACGATTACAAATAATTATGCCCTTTCAAAGTATGCTGGTGAATTAGCTGCTGTTCAAGTTCCTAGTACAGTCCTCCGAACTAATTTTGTAGGGCGAAGTAAAGTTGCACATAGAGAAAGTATGACCGATTGGGTTTATAATTCTTTAACTGAATTAAAGAATGTAAAGGTTCTTGATGATGTTTACTTTAGTCCTTTATCAATAAAAGTGCTTATTAAAATGATTGAACTAGTTGTTCAAAAAAAACTTATTGGTATATATAATCTTGGTTCTAGTGATGGAATGAGTAAGGCAGATTTTGACTTTGCTTTTGCAAAATATTTAAAACTACCAATAAATACAATGAAACGCATTAATTCAAGTGAGGCTTCATTTATAAGGGCTTATCGGCCAAAAAATATGTGTATGGATTGTTCAAAGTTTGAAAATGCATTTGACATAAAATTACCGAGTTTAAAAGACTTGATTGAGCCCCTTGCTCTGGAGTATTATGAAAAAACCTGAACCTATTCTTGAAATTCAAGGAAAAAAAATTGGTAATGGCTATGCAACATATTTTATAGCTGATATAGCTGCAAATCATGATGGTGATTTAGAACGCGCTAAAGATTTAATATACTTAGCTGCTGAGGCAGGCGCAGATGCGGCAAAATTTCAGCATTTTGATGCCAAAACTATTGTTAGTGACTCTGGCTTTAAGGCAATGAAAGGAAAACAGTCCCATCAAAAAAATTGGAAGAAATCTGTATTTCAAGTTTATAGTGATGCCTCAGTTAACCTGGATTGGACTTCTAGCCTGAAAAACACTTGCATAAAAGCTGGCATTCCATTTTTCACTACTCCTTACAGTTTAGAGATTGTAGATAAATTAGATAAGTATGTCCCTGCCTATAAGATTGGCTCAGGAGACATTACTTGGTTAGAAATGATAGAAAAAGTAGCAAAAAAGCAAAAACCATATATGTTGGCTACAGGTGCATCCACTGCAGACGAAGTCCATCTAGCAGTTAGAACAGCCTTGTCAATAAACCCTATGTTTTGCTTGATGCAGTGCAATACTAATTACACTGCAAATCTCGAGAATTTCAAATACATCCAATTAAACGTGCTTAAAACATATCGAAGTATGTACCCAAGTTTAGTTTTAGGCTTAAGCGACCATACACTTGGTCATTCAACGGCTCTTGGTGCTGTTGCTCTTGGTGCAAAAGTTATTGAGAAGCACTTTACAGATGATACAAGTCGAACTGGTCCTGATCATAAATTTTCAATGGATCCTGATTCATGGATTGAAATGGTAGAAAGAACCAGAGAACTTGAGGCTGCCTTAGGTACTGGCATTAAAACCCTAGAGGATAATGAATTAGAAGCTGTGATTATTCAAAGGCGCTCTCTTCGAGCTGTTAAGGCTTTTAAAAAAGATCACGTTATCTCTCTGGAAGATTTTGCCATTCTTAGGCCAAGTCCAACTGACTCTATGAATGTTAGCAAGCTCAAAGATATCGTAGGGAAGTCTTTGAATAGAGATCTTGACCAAGATGATTATTTAAAAGTAAGTGACGTAAGCTAATTGTAGATGTATTCATGATAATAATCTCATCTATGAAATCTTATTAAACATCCTGACAAAATACCTCAATAAGATTTGCCGCTTTCAACTTGTCAACAATGTCAAAAAGCTCCTCTGCTTGAACACCGATTATATTGGCAATATCAATTAAATCATTATTTCCATCTGCATAAGCAATAAAATTCATCATCGTTTTAACAATATCAACAGAAGTTTTTGTTGATAAAGTTGGGTATAAACCTCTTTTTCCTAATTGCGGCTCGCATAAAACATTTATTTTGTAATACGTATTCCTTTCAAGTAACTCTATTGCTTTTTTTAATTTTTCATACCCGCCATATAAACCACTTGGTGAGATTAATGTCAAGTCATCTAATGATGTATGATATTCTGGATACTTTCCATATTTAGTTCTGCAAATTGTTGCTATTGGTAGGTCTACGCCAGGAGAGCAATATTGCCTTTCGTCACTTCCCCTATCTAAAAAAGTGTACTCTACATAATCTACAACTTGTAATATATGTTTAGATACTTTATCTGATAGTGTATTTCCATACCTTGTTGGAATATAGGAATAAGCTCTATCATCGCCAATTGTAGTTATATTAAATCCAGCAATAATATTTTTTTTCATATCATCAATATTTTTACTTAAATATGTTACTGAGCCAATCGTTTCTGGAATAAATACGATCCTATAAGAGTATTTTCTATTTTTAAGGGATTTAATAAAATTAACTAGAGCAACTGTTACAACTGGTCCTGATAATTCATTATTTGCCATTGATGGGTGGCAAATATAAGTGGATAGAAAAATTTCTTTTTCAACCTCTCCTTTTAATTTAATCTCTCCATATGTCAAACTACCATTTTTTAATTCACTGTCAATTTTAACTTTATAAGTCCCTTTCTTTAACTTTTGATATTCATTAAAGCTAAGGCAAAAACCCCATCTTGGTCTATAGTATGATGTAATGTAAGGAATCGCCGTCGGCTGCTTTTCAATATAATATAAATGCTCTTTAAGATCTTCCAACTCTATTTCTTTGTCAATAGGGATAGAATAGCCAACTATATGTAAATTATTCGCCTTGAAGGCACAAATTTTATTACCATCTGGGTCTATAATATATCCATCATTACAATTCCATTCTTGTGGAATTGTCCAGTCGAAACAGGAGGCTCCACTTGGGACTTCATTTATTTCAAGCTCAGGAATAATATTCTTTATATATTGAAGTGTTTGCCTAACTCCGTCACCACTCAAACTTCGATTAATTGGGAATAAATCTACAGCCCAATCATACATTTCTTGTCCTATTTCACTCATGACTTAATTCAGCATATTTTGTACAAACTCTTAGCATTATTGTATTCAATATCATGCTCTATAACTCCGTATGCTTTAAATAAATCAACTTTTCTAATTACCAATGTATCAATATTATATTGCTCCATTACTCCATTTTCCAAAAATATATTTTCTAAAGGCTCAAAATATGCCACCACATTATTATCTAAATCACGAACGTACATTTCATAAGTTTTAATGCTCTCGTGTCCTTTATCATCTATATATCTTGATGTAAATTTTTTATTGTATCTATAATTTACCTTTTTCATCTCTTCAACATGGTGAGCAAATGTGAAGGATTTTTGCAAAGGTATATCAATAATCAACATTTTAGCTTTTTTCTTGAAGATAAATTGAAATGGTGAACTTATATCAAAAGCACCAATATTATTTAGATTGGCTAATTCTTCCTTATACCTTCCTGTTACAGCAAATGAATAAATGGGGTGCTTGGTTCTAATAAAATCATCTCTTTTGATTGCTATGTTGCCAAGAAAACTGGTTTTTGATTTTGAATTTAAAATATCAAATTTTTTTTTATTACAAAAATCCCAAGTAAAAGTCTGAATTAATAAAGTACCAGTATCTCCAAGTTTTTCAATTATTTTGCTAATAAGTATATTAAACACCTCATCAACAGATACATCAAAAGAAAGTGATTTATCTATCTTTTTAATTGCCATTAAAAGAGTTAAGCTATTTTCTGATAATAATAATACTCCTCCTTTTTCAATTCTTAACTTTTCAATAAAATCGTCTATCATTAAAAGACAGATCCTCCAGTAATTGGTATATTTGCTCCATTGATGTAATCTGACTCTTTAGATATTAAGAATTTTATAATAGGCGTTACGTCTTTAACAGTGGCATTTCTTTTAAGAGGATGATTATAGGCATTCAATTCAACTAATTTTTCATCTAAATTATCTAAAAATTTTGTTTCTATCATAGATGGTGATACAGCATTGATTTGAATATTTTTATCAGCATATTCACTTGCTAGAGACTTTACAAGACCTAGTAAAGCATACTTTACAACTACGTAATTTGTTAGCGCTTTTGGCGGAATATTTAATACATAACTTGAAAGCATAACTACAACTTTACCTTTTTTTTGTTTTGCTAGTTTTGGTAAAAATCTATTCAAAATAATTGTTAAAGATTTTAAGCTAATGTCTATATCATTTTGAAAGTTAGCCCAAGATATATCTTTAAATCTTATATTTTCTGTTTTAGGGGCGGCAAGATGAATTATGTTATTTGGGATACCATAATTTTCTTCTATATTATTCATCATAGATAAAAGATCTGCTTCCTTTGACAAATCAGCCTTCAGCATTACTATTTTATTAGTTAATTCTAATAATTTTTCATCTGAATTATTATAGTGGGCTAATATTAAGCAGTCGTTATCCATGTTTTTTATTAAATCCACCCCAACATCAGAAGATGCTCCAATAATTAGTACAATATTACTCATTCATTACCCCTACTTTTATAGTTGCTTTTGAAACTTTTTTATCATTTGTGTTTTTAATTATTGCTTTTATTTCTATCTGCCTGTAGGCTTCATTTATATAAGACACTTTTCCTATAATTTTCAAAGTCTCCCCAATATAAACTGGTTTTGAAAATTGAATATCTATTCCTTGTAAGATACAATATTTACCAGGTAGATATACACCAACAAGGGTTGAGTAAAAAGACGACGTGAGCATTCCGTATACAACTTTATCTAAGAAGCCATTTGACTTAGCATATTCAGTATCTGTATGTAATGGATTTATATCTCCTGAAATTTCAAGGAATTTATCTAATTTGTCTGCGTTAACTTTAACATTGAAATATTCTTCAAGTCCTACAGTTATGTCGTCAAATTTATATTTGTTCATTTTATTCTAATTTTATTAACATTAAATCAACCATAGCACCTACATCTTTTAACGTCAACAACTCTTCAAGAGTGAACCTTATGTTAAATTCTTTTTCAATAGCACTTACTAAATTAATATGGTTTAGGCTATCCCAATCTTCAACATTATCTGAATTGGTTTTATCTTCAATAACCATTTCATCTTCATCAAATATATCTCTAAAAATATCTTGAACCTCATTAAAAACATCTTCTCTAGTCATTTTTTATCTCTATAAATTTATTCTTGTTTACATAATTTGAAATATCAATTTTCCATACAGTATCTTCATTATTTTCCTCAGTTAAAATAAAGCCAAATTCCTCATACAAATTTGATACCATGCTATTTTTAGTACTTTTATAGTAATAACCTACTATTTCAGACACTCCTTTTTCTAAACATTGCTTTACCAACTCATCAAGCATAGCAAATTCCATATCCCTTTTTAAGACCCTACAGCTCATTAGCCATAAATCTAAATGGCATTGATTTTCCTTAACACTGCCAATAGTAATCGCTATTAAACCATTATCTCCATACTTATCACTAAGCTTTCCATAAATTTTTATATACTCATCACTTAAAGCAATGTTTTCAATTTCTCCTAACGTATATCTTTTGGTAGTTAGATTAAATTGATTTGTTTTATTTATAAGTTGCGAAATTCTATTCAGATAAATTAATGAAAAAGATTGTATTTCAGCAGTCATTTCAAGAGAAATTAAAAACTCATCATAAGATTTAAACTTAGCTTGTACTTTAGATCTTTTTATATTGCCTTCATAATATTGGCTTCTATTTAAATCTTCATGTGATACTAATACTGCTTCAAAGTAACCATTTCTGTCAATGTGTCTAATAAAATCAACAACATCGCTACCTATATCTGGGACTGAAATACTTGGAATTTGTGATAAAACAATATCTCTTTCAACAGGATTGTCATCTATAAAAACTAAACTATCGACCCCTATATTAATCTCTTCAACAATATCTAAAATATTTTGATTTTTTGAACTCCAGTTAGCTTTAAATGAAGTGAAATCATCAAATCTTAATATACTTTCTGGATGGCTGAATCCCTCTTTAGCATTTTCAAAATTATTTTTAGAACAAACAGCAAGAGTGATGCCTCTATCTTTCAACTCTTTAACATATTCTTGGAATACTGTATAACTTTCAGTTATTGCAGTTCCAGTACCAATATGAATTCCATTAAGACCATCATCCCCAATAATACCCCCCCAACAAGTGTTATCAAGATCAAGAACTAAACATTTTTTAGACTTCCCAAGAATAGATACAATTATCTTACTAATATTAAAAGCAAGTTCTGGAATTGATTCCATGCTTACGGCATATTTTGCCTGATGCCATAATGACTGATCAAACCAGTATCTTATGCCAAGATATGAAGAAAGATAATTAATGTCATTTATATATAGATTTTTTATCTTTCTAGCATTAAGTGAAAATTCATCATTTAGTTTATTTATAAAATAAGTCTTACCATGAACATCATAACAATCAAGATTACCTAAGTTTCTATTATCTGTGTAATCAAAATTATTCTGGATAATAGCGCAATCAAATTTTGATAAAGAACTCCAAATTGATGTATATTTTTGAATCTCAGTACTTAAAAGGGCATCTATATCTTCAGAACTGTCCTTGGGCTCTGGGAATTTGATTATATTTTTATTTGTTGTATGTATATAAATAATATCTGGACTAAATTTATCTAATTCATCATTTCCAAATAATGCATCTTCATAATACTTATTATATTCAGAATCATAAAACTTTGGCTTAATCCCATTTTTAAGTAAAAAAAGCTCTAATATATTTTTTATTTCAGCAGCATTAGAGCCTCCTAATATAGCAATTTTTTTTTCTATAAAATTATCATTTAGCAATAAAAGTTTTTTTATTGATTTTTTAGTCCTAAGAATTTTATTTACATCTAAAGGATAGTCAAGGTGTCGCAAAATATACTCCGTATAAAAAATGCTATCAGAAATAGTTCAGGTCAATTATCACCTTTTGACTAAGAAATATCTATTAAAATCCTCACAAATCGAAATGAAAGTGATAGAGCTATTATTGCTCACAATGTCCTTTGTATAGTTAAAATTTTAGAATAATTAAAAATACTAAAGTCTTAAGAATAATTAAATATTATATTTTTATGGATAGTATTTATTTAGACTAGTGAGGAATTTCCTTGAGCTTTTGAGCCAATCCCCAATCTTCTTCTTACTGAGATATGAGCCTGGTTTAGAAATTTGAAGTAATTGGGGTAATCAGAATTAAGAAAAAATTGCCTCATTGGATAACCTGCAATTCTACCTATTTCTGCCTTTGAAGAGATTCGATCTATTCCATGACTGAGGTTTCCATTGTAAAACATTACTGAACCTGGTTTTATTAAGTCATCAATGTTTATTTTTTTTTCATTAATTCTAAGAAATAACCCGCCTTCTTCAAAGTGGGAGCCCTTAAAAGTAATATTGAACATACAGCTCAATAAAACTTTATCACTTTTTGTATCTCTATGTTCATAAAAAAGCCCTTGATTGGGATAACAATTCACTTGTGTAAAGTTTGCTTGTCTTGATTCGCTGTAAGTAAATGCATTATCTTCAGGAAGTCCCAAGGCTAAATTTCTATATTTATTGATTTGGTTTGTTATATCTACAGTCTGCTTATGAATAGGCTTATTCCATAAATACTGTCTATTTCTAAGTATGTGTACCGATTTATCTTTTCTTGAACTGCTAAAATTTAAATCACCAAGCATCTGAGAGTTACTATATATATCTCTACTATTAAAAGCTTGTATATTTTTTTTTGAAAAGAACTCTATCCAGAAATTCTGAATTTCACTTAACATTTTCAAGTTAATGCAGTCATCAATAATAATAAAACCCTCTTTTTTTACTACTTCTAGAATTTGATCAGGATTTTTTATATTTACTGTCTTTTTCATATATAAAGCTGCAATAAAGAAAGTATTAAAATTTAAATGATTATATCAAAGTAATCTCAATGAATTCATATGATGCAAAGAATTACGCTAGTCAGTGTGACTCTTTCCTTAGGCGGACAAAAGCTTTACTTCGAGAATAATTCCCTAAAAATGTCTCAACCTTCAAATACATAAAGAAATTGATAATATATCTTAAAAAAATAAAGTTAGTATATTCCCAATCACTAATAAATTCATACATCTCTCCTCCAGTGTCAAATTTGAATTTTGCAACACCTGGGCTTTTACTAAACTCCACACCTCCAAGATTGAATGTTTTTATACCTCTATTTTTGCACTCATTCATTAATTCAAACAACAATAGATAGCCTGATTTTAGTTTTCTGCCATTATTATCTATTGCCCCATAAAAATCCCAAGCTTTATCATCTATTGTTAAGGCACATCTAAATCCAATCAAATTTCCGTCTTTATCAATGCATTTAGCAAAGACAACTTGATTTTTAAAATAATGCAATATTTTAATGGCATTCTTAGGTTCATCTCTTAAGTACGCACTTTTATTTTGCTGCATTTCATTAGAGAGTCTAATAATTTCTAAGGGGTCTATATCCCCATCAAACATAACTTTTGTATGATTTTTTTTTGATCTTCTAAGATTATATTTCCATTTATTTGATGCATCTGGCATTATCTCAGCTTCATTTTTTTCAAAAGTATGTTGCATAGATACACCTGGATTCATCCTAAAATTTGGGCGGAACCAGCCATTATCCATAAATAAAGTTTTAACTTTATCGCTTGCTAAATAATTACTATCGAGTCTTACGTAGATTAATGAAAATCTAAAGAGAGTATCGATAAGTTCTTTTATGAAATGGCAATAACCTCCATCATTCCCACTAACTCCTCCTGGAATATAAACTGCCTTAAAAAATAAAAATTTTCTTACAAGTAATTGAACAGAAAATTTTATTTTATCTTGATCCGTATAAATATATCTATGTATGTCCCAACCAAGATCTCTTTTATATTCACCCCACAAAAAACATTGTCTGTAGTTACCATCAAATTTATTAACCACATCATCCCATTGGTGCATGTCGCCTGTAAATTTTTTCCATTCAAACATTTAACTAAAGTCTATTTTTAAAGAAATTATATTGTTTATTTAAAAGCAAGTATAAATAAAGTGATATTAATTGACACATAATTAGGTTTTTGTTAATTTTAAAAATTATATTTATTACGAAAACTCAAAATCTCTTTATCAAAAAAATAAATTGAGCTAGACCAAATAATTACAACTAGAAAGATTTTCAAGAGTAAATCTATAAATAAAATATTAGTAGTCACCTGAAAAAAATTTATTATCAATAAAATAGCTGAAAGAATAAAAGCAAGAACAAGATATTTAAAAGCATATATAACCATTTCTTTTTTTATTAAGAAGAAATTTTGTTTTCTATGCTCTATCAAAATTAGAATAAGATTTAAAAAAGTTGATATCGAAAAACCAATAGGAATAGAGATATAACCAACATACTGAAAGAGTAACACTATAAGAATTATATTAATACTAACTGTAATGAAAGAAACTTTCAAAGGAATTTTGGGTTTTTCAATTGCAAAAAAATAAGGGGTAAAAATTTTTGATAATGTTGCAAAAGGAAGTCCGATTAAAAAGAGTTGTAAAACATAACTAGTTTTTATTGAAGACTCGTGATTAAATTCACCTCTTTCAAATAAAACTTCAACAATTTCACTAGAAAGAACTATTAAACAGAAAGTTATTGGAAAAACTGTTAATATGCAATATCTAATAGCTTGTGATTGAGTATTTAAAGCTAGAGCCTTATTACTTGCCCTAAGCGAACTCGAGAGATTAGGTATAAGAACCGTACTAATTGCAATTGCAATCAAAGATAAAGGTAATAAATATATCCTTTCTGCATAATACAAATAAGAAACTGATGCAGTCTCATAAGATGCAAGTATTACAAATGCTAACATCATATTGAATTGCAAAAATGTCGATGAAAGAAAAGTTGGCCATATAAGCTTAAAGAATTCTTTAGTTCTAAAATAGTTTCTCTTTGTAGAGAAAAAAACTTTCCAAAAGGCTTTATCTACTGAAAGAAATAAAAATAGAGATTGCACAATTCCACCAACTATTACACTCCAAGATAAGACAATAATATTCACTGCACCGGAGATGGTGGAGATTAAGACTGATATGATAATAGCTATATTTAGAATCATTGGCAATACTGCCCCTAAGGCGAATTTATATTTTGCGTTTAGAGTGCCAACAAAAACTGAGCTTATTACGATAATAAATAGGTAAGGAAAAATTATTCTTGAAATTTTTACCAAGACATTGAAATCAAATTCATTAATAATTCCTGGAGCAAAAATTTTGATGACACTGGGCATAAATATTTCAGCAACGACAACAATTGGGATAGTTATTAAAAGTGTAAGAATAAGAATTTTTCTAGCAAATTGATACTGTTTATTTTTATCTGAGAGATCCTCAAACTTTCCAAATAGAGGAATGTAAGCAGAGTTGAAGGTCTCATCAGAGATTGACCTTCTGAAGGACAAAGGAAGCTTAAGAGCTATAAAAAATATGTCTGATAGGGCTCCAGTACCTATAAAACTAGCTAAAAATACATCTCTAACAATTCCTGACATCTTACTAGTTAAAGTAGAAAAGGAATGAATCAATGCTGATTTACCAAAAGTCATAAAACCTCTTTATTATGCTTATCTCTCAAATACAACTCTCATATGGCTACTTGAATTAAGATAGGAGGTTAAATACTGAAAATATGCTTTAGTTTTTTCATCCATAAGAGTAATTTCTTTAAGATTTTCATCTTCTAGTTCATCAGAAACTTTGGTTAATAAATCCATATCCAATTTACCAGGTGTTTCAATAGCTCTAAGTTTGAATTTATTCTTATTTGCAAATAACAAAATATTTTGAGTATTAAAAGCATTGAGATGCATTGGAGGGAATATGCTATGAGCAAGTAGCCTCGTTTTATTATATCCAATTGCCTTTATTTCTAAACCGATTGAGTTTGGTGTTGTAAAAATAACAAAACCTCCATCAAATAAATTTTCATAAATTGAGTTCATAAATGAAACTGGATCATGAAGATGCTCTATTAATTCAAAATTTAAAATCATATCAAATTTGATGTTAAGATCTTCAATTTTTTCTGCAGGCAGAACATAAAGATTGAGAGACTTATCAACAGCATCTTCGATTACACTTTTATCAATATCAACCCCATATAAATCTATTTTCGACTGAGCGCCTATTGAATAAATAAACTCTTTTAAAAGGGACAGAAAAGTCCCATTACTACATCCAATTTCAAGTATATTAATTTTCCTGTCACTCTTTCGTGATAATATTTTTTCGACAAATTTCTTTATAAAGCTTATTCTAGAATCTAGTCTAAAATCCTTTAATTCTCTTGTTTTATTGAGCTCAGCAAAAAGTTTATTATTCTCGCACTCATTATAGTAATATGATAATGCATCAATACTTGGAACAGGGTTGACGTATTCAGAATTGCAAATCTTGCATTTACATACATAATATCGATTAATAAATTTTTCCAAATTAGTGTAATCATCTTGACCACATATTGGGCAAGCTCTGTATTGAAAATCTAATCTGAACTTATCATAGATTTTTATTGCATCATTGATTCTGGATTCAAAAATCTCTCTAGCTTGCTCAATAGTTCTATTTTCTGTAAATCTTGTGTATTTCATAGTAATTTATTAATTTATTAAACGGTACGTATCATATTTTTCATCTAGTAGTTATCGTTAAAACAAACTTCAATAATTTTTCTCTTATTGATGATAATCCGATTATGAGGATATGAATTTAAAACCACTTGATTAGAGGCTACATCGGTATTTAGAAGAAAACTATTACTTCCAAAGACTGTATTTGAACCAATTGCGCATTTTCCAATTACGCTTGCACCACTATATAGGGCAACCTCTTTTTCAAAAACTGGATATATGCGATCTTCCGCTGTAGAGCCAACAGTGCAATTTTGATAGCAAATAAAATAGTTTGAATATTTCGCATGTCCCAATATAGTTCCAATAGGATGAACAAATAAGAATATTTCTGGCAGATCTAAGCTATAAAAAGCATCAATACCATGTAAAGATTTATTTAAAAGAAAAACTTTTGAAGCTAACTTTTCATTTTTATCTAACCTCCAAATGGTATTACATAATAGATACAAATACATTGCATAATGATCGCCGTGCAAGTGATTAAAAATAGGTTGGCCATTTTCATAAAAATATGGTTTTTTTATGTGAGAGAAGCAATTATGAAGCCTGTCAATTGTATCTTCCTGATATTTTTCTAGCAAAGCCTCATCAACTAGATTTCCATCATTAAAAAAAGAGTTTAATTGGTTTGTAACCAGGGCGTTTAATTGTTCTTTTTCAATATGAAGAAATTTCATAATTCTAGCCTATGTCAAATATAGGTATATTGATTTTTTTAGCAATCAAATCCTCACGAGCGCGTCTAAGTCCATCTCCAACAAAATTGAATAAATTTGCTGTTGAAGCAGCATCATAATCTAAAAGTAGGGCTTCAGAGAAGTGATCCACTCTGCCAGCACCTCCAGAAATTATTACAGGTGTATTTTTTAAATTCCCTATACGATTTATGACATCCAAATCAAAACCTCGACCTGTTCCATCCTGATTTATT